>Ga0099822_1011817_pt1 | contig 10576 bp, 5 predicted proteins | sample CowpeawhiteBW_FD_76839 | JGI IMG/M metagenome (GOLD analysis project Ga0099822, IMG submission 76839) | Root nodule microbial communities of legume samples collected from California USA - Cow pea white BW | ecosystem: Host-associated > Plants > Roots > Nodule | place: USA: California | collected... | reverse complement strand
TTAATATTTATATATATATATATATATATATATATATATATATATATATATATATATATATATATATATATATATATATTTTTTTATTTATATAAAAAATAAAAAATTATTTTATTTTTTTTTTTATATTTTTTTATTTTAAAGTATATTATATATATAAATAATATATATATATATATATATATATATATATATATATATATATAATCAATTTTATAGAGAGAGCTTGTACCAAATTTACATGAGAATTGGTGGAGATATAATATGATCAATTGTGTTTGTGAAAGCTTATTAAATATCTTCTTACCTAAATACCTAATAGTCAAAAACTGAATAAGAGCTTTTCTATTATTAAAGCATAAAACCAAATCATTTGGACTACGTGTAAAACGCATGTTAATTTAGAATATGATGGTTCAACTATACTAATTCTTGTTAATATAAACGTAACCCACACTGAAAAAGATCAGCTACCATAAAGTATTTAAATCAACCTTATCATAAAATAAGACATTTCAATGAAATACAATATAATTTTATTTTTAAAATGTCATATATTTGTTCATAAATTTATAAATTTAATAAAATAATTGTTTCAGAAAAAAACTAAAACTATGCTAATTCTATTTAATAACCTTCCTTAACAAAATAATTATTCTACTATAAATAAAATTATAAATGAAATACCTTTATGAATAATGTAAATAGTTTTATTTTCCTATTTCAGATCTGATTCTTTTTTTTCTTAATTAAAATTTTCTGTCACATCAAAAAATAAGTACAAAAATAATCCATGAAAACAAGTCAACACGCATGCATTTGTAAATTTTTTATTTTCTACTTTTTCTCCTTGGTTGTTAAATTGTATAGTCTAAGCTGTCAAACTTTCGCGTAGATTTTAACATAAATAATTACTACCATAACAAACCCGCCGTCATTGATATAATTACTTAAAACATTAAAAATGTGTTTAAAACCGTATAATTGACCATAGTAATAATAAATTAATCTTAGTAAAACAATATTTAATAACTATTTTTAGTATATTTTATTTTCTACAATCATATTGGAAGAATAATTTGGTTTTTATATAATAAAAAAAGAAATATTAAAACGTTATATACAAGAAACAAAATAAACACTACATTTATATATTGACAAATGTATATAATTTATTCATTCTTTAATTGTTTATAACTTAAATAATCTTAAATTTTATGTTATATTTAATAACCGTATCTTACAAAAATCAAATCTTACTCTTGTAATGTAGCATATAACATGCAAAACTAAACCCAATTTTAGAATATAATTTATTAACATAGAAGATATTTTTCATTTTAGTAGTAAAATATTGAAGGACACAGAATTTGCACGCTTTCCAAAGAGTGTTTGGAGAAGAAACAGTGAACCAAACTTTTAATATTAATTCTGCCTAAATATCCGGTGACTGCCCGAAACCTTTATACGCGTATGGTCAAGCTGCCCGAAATCTGATCGGGCAGGTCCAAACTCCAAGAAGACTCCAACACTTAGATTATTATCTATCACCCTCAGAGTCGAACCAGACACACTTCCACGTCACCACCGTGGGAGGCGGCGCGTGGGGCGGTTTCCGGCCACCTCTCTCCGCGCGAAGTGGTGATCGAGGAAATGGGTCAGAGGCTGAGTTGCGTACAGCAGCATGAGGACCATGGTTTGTTCCCTGCACTTGCTAGCGGAGAATTGGAGGTTGTTGAGACCATGGTGGAAGAAGACCCCACTGTGCTGGAACTCACCACTGGCCATGACAGGCTCTCGCCGCTGCATGTAGCTGCTGCCAATGGTCGGATCCAGGTTGTTCTCTTGGATTTGAATGCTGTTGTCTGCTTCTGTTGCTGTGTCTTTTTATGTGTTTTGATCATGGTGCTGTTTTTGCTTTTGGAGCAGGTTCTTTCCATGTTGTTGGACAGGTCTTCCAATGTTGACATATTGAATCGCCTGAAGCAGGTGCTGTGTTTATCTGTAACTGCAATTCAACTCTTAAGCTTTTAAGATAAACATTATGGACATTTATCAGAGAAGAAAATAAGAATTTAAAATGAGTTGAGTTTTTTAATTTCAAATATACAAAGTTTTCTCATTCAATTTCTGCAAAGGTTAAAGAGAGTACCAGTCCCTACTTTTGTGATTGTCAAACTAAAGGTTGTGCCCTTGTTTAGTTTTATTAGATACTAAAATTGTATTTCTGATTTGTTTTTCTCTGTGTGTAGACCCCGTTGATGTTGGCTGTGATGCATGGAAAGACTGGTTGTGTTGAGAAGCTTATCCATGCCGGAGCAAATGTATGTTATACTTTGTTTTGTTTTGATTTTCCAATACAATAGTTTGGGGTTGATGTAATTTTAATGTTTCAGATATTGATGTTTGATTCTATACGTCGGAGAACTTGCTTGCACTATGCTGCTTATTATGGTCATATTGATTGCCTTAAGGCTATTCTTTCTGCTGCTCATTCCACACCTGTTGCAGATTCTTGGTTAGACATACAGTTTTCTTCTCTCGTTCTCTGTTTATACACACACTAGTCATAAAGCACATACAAGCATGAATATTGATGCTTAATTCTTCGCTGGAATTTTCAGGGGATTCGCAAGATTCGTCAACATAAGAGACGGAAATGGTGCTACCCCTCTGCATCTTGCAGCTCGCCACAGACGGTCTGAATGTCTTCATGCCCTTCTTGACAATGGTGCTCTTGTTTGTGCTTCAACCGGTGGATATGGGTAATGGTCTTAGAAGTTATGCATTAGTCATTCTTGTATGAGTTTTGATGGCTTTTCATGAAGATTGATGAAAGTAACATGTGCAGTTACCCTGGAAGCACACCACTGCATATGGCTGCCCGTGGTGGTTCTTTGGACTGTGTTCGGATGTTGCTTGCTTATGGAGCAGATAGACTTCAATTAGATTCTTCTGGGTAAGTAAATTATATTTACTGTTTAAAGATCTATTATAGATGTCATTGTAGATCACCATTGAAAATATGGAAAAGACTTGAAGGATCCACTCATGTTCCTTTTGAACATCTAATAAATATGATAATTTGGTTATGGCAATTATTGTGTTCCTTCTGAAATAACAATGTTGACATGTTAATGTTGATAATCTTCCATGTTTTCTACTTACAAATATCTTACTAGGATGATTATATTTGACTATAATTTGTGCTTGATGTCTATGTTGTGCGCCTAGATACTTCAAGAGAACTAAATTTTTTTTTTCCTCGGTTAATGTCAACAAAGAATTTTCTTCAGCCTCTTTTTTGTCCTTTCCGTAATTCAAAAAAAAAAAATTCTGGATTTTTTATTCATTACGAGCAAATCTATTAAGACCTGGCTTAAATACTGTTTTTCAGGAAAATACCATTTTCTGTAGCCCTGAAGCACAAGCATAAGGCATGTGCTGCCCTGCTGGATCCTTCATCAGCTGCACCACTTGTTTGGCCATCACCATTAAAGTTCATCAGTGAGCTCAGTCAAGAAGCAAAGGCCTTACTGGAGAAAGCCTTGCTTGAAGCTAACAGGGAGAGGGAAAAGGCCATACTTAAGGAGGTTCACATGCCCCCATCCCCACTGCATTCTGAGAGTGAAGACAGTAATATGGCCTCTGAGGTACAACATCTTCCTTTCTTCACTGATTTATATTAGTAGTTTTACTTCAATGCATTTTGCAGTTTACTATGGTTAAAGATTATGCTTTGGTAGAGGTACCAAGAATGTTCTTTAGGATACAATAACATTACACACTGCTATTTCATCTCTTTATTTTTTCCCTAGTAATGCTTCATTCTGAGACTCAGGATTTAGAATGCAATAGTCTCATTAGTATCTCATGTGATCAATTGTTTCTCTGGAAACATGGAATTGGAGATTTTGTCTTTAAAAGATCATAAATTATTTATTTGTTGGTTATTTTTGTTCATATAGGCCGATGATATGGAGTTATGTTGCATATGCTTTGATCAAGTGTGCACAATCGAGGTCAGACCCTGTGGCCATCAAATGTGTGCTCATTGCACCCTAGCACTATGCTGTCACAAGAAGCCTGATCCTGCTACTAACTCCCTTTCTGGACCAGCTTGTCCATTTTGCCGTGGTGCCATTATTCAATTACTTGTTGCTAAGATTAACAAGAGCTGTGATACGGAAGTGGAATCCAGCCCTATGAAGCCAAGGAGATCCAGAAAATCAAATTTCAGTGAAGGAAGCAGCAGCTTCAAGAGCTTGTCGGCCTCATTTGGAAGGATTGCTGGCCGCAATTCAGGGAAAATTACAGATGAAAAACAATGGGAGGTTTCTTGAGGCGTGATGATTGTCGGTCGTTATTTTGATTGCAAGCAGGCAGGAAATTGATGTGAGTGCTGTGGAATGGCAGCCTATATTGGGTTCTTGTATTCATTTTGTTTCAATTGTCCAAAGATCACTGAGATCATTAGTGACAATAGTTTGTAATCTGTTTGAGTTTTGATTTCTGAGATCTGATTCTTGGAGATGGAGGACAGAACGGTTGTGTATTGTTTCCCCCAAATATGAAATATAGTATGCAAGAGTTAAAGGTGAGTTTCTTTACTGCTTTAACAATGGTAAACATATATGGATTCATACACACAAGCAGGTATTTTTCTTAGTATGGAAAGACTATACCTTCATTAAATTGTGAGTGTTCATTTATTTAAGCAGAGTAGTTGGTTTCACATCATTTGAATAGTGAAACATATGATGAAAAAGTGAAAACTTGTTTTGATTAATCTAAAACATTTTTACTTTAGTCTGGAGGCATACTCAACCAGGAAGTCTTGATCACCAAACTTCATTATACTTTATTTTTCATGTGAAGTACTTTCTCATGACCTGAGATGTGATTTCCCCTTGAAATAAATGTAAAAGGACTTGACATGCTAAAAATCAGTGGTGATCCCCACCAAGATAGAAACAAACACACAAACCACTATGTAATAACTTCTTCCACACCAGAATGGTATGCAACTTCAGTAACTTATAGAGGCTTTAATAGTTTAAATTTATGGTCTGCAGCATGTATTTATTGTTGTATTGCTATCATAAAGAAGTAGAGACTATATGGGGCAAAATGGAGTACGAACAGAACATCCTAATGCCTTGAAATTTAATTACCAAGCAGGAGAATCTCCTGAAACAGATAAAAGAACTCCATGACCTCTAAATGAAATATAAATCAATAACAAGGGATCATAATATGTTCAAATATCCACACAGACAAGAGAAAACTATTAGTGTAGTGTTCCTTATCCATCACTCTTCTAGTTCACTGTTATGATCATGCTAATGTCCACCATCATCACCCAATGAAGCAGATGGCCAATGATCAATTTGGCTACCCACTAATAGTGAGGTTGAATCTTGAATAGGGGAGAAAACATTGGGTCCATAAGTCGTAGGATACTGGTTCCTTCTGTATGTACTCGCTGCTCTTCTCTCAGCTTCAAGGTAGTGACCAAGAGAGGGGGCATCATTTCCACTCACTGCATCAGTACTTAGTCTTGAACAAAGTGAAAACAACCAAGGCTTCAGCTTGTGAATTCTTTTGCTGTCCTTCGAGGGTTCCACCATTCTTCCTCTTGTTGATCTTCCTGAGAGTTCCAAGAAGCTAGAAATACCAATGAGGCTGCCAAGTGTAATGCTGTTGTCACGGAAGAATGATCCAGTGGACTATACCAAGCCATGTCAAATGAGTCAGGTAAAATGGCTTGATCATGAATACTTCTATATAAACAAGTAGAATATATGCGAAATTTCAGTTCACATTCATTCACATGATAGAAAAAAACAAAAAACAGTAATGAATGGGATGCCAAATGTGCACAGTTTTATTCCCTAAGAGACTATTTTCGAGATTTGAATCCTTAACCCGATATCATTACGTCAAAGGCTCTCTCAATCATTACTAAAGAAGCATCTATGAAAAAATGTCACTCGTACAGTCTTCTGTGTTTCGTCTGCTTTACACTATGATGGCCCCTTTCTGACACTGTTCAAGGGTGGGTGATGTTATGCATTTTAACTCTTTTTTCCCCAAACCCTCAAATAAAAGACTCAAATTTCAACAAAGCGTGCTTTAGATTGATCTCAAAATGACAAACAGTATACCAACAAAATGGCAATTAAAGTGAAATCAACGTCACTCTCTGTCAAATGGCAATTATGTGCTAGGCCATGGCATGGACCCCATTAGCGCCAAGCAATTATTTACACACTAAAGAAGCGAAGGATCCAAAAGAGACCGACAGGGAAGAAATCCGAAGCTTTATGGGCATGCTCATTACGTGGAGCTTCTTTTTCCTATTCATTTTTGTGGCTTGGACTGGTTCAAAAATTAAAAAGCTTCATCTTCGTCAGTGAAATAAACACAAAACAAAGTACATAGTCAAAAGCCAATGTTCTAACAAGCATGAAAGAGTAAAGCGTGTCAATGTTAAAACGAGCTGAATGGGCAATGGTTCAAGATCCGAAAAAGGAACGTTGCTGTGTGAAGCTGAGAAGAGCAAGAGTCACAATCAAACTTGATTAACCATTGCAGGATGTGAAACAGTCATTATTTCGTACCAAAAAAGTTACATCAAGATATATACATATACATACAAAATATTTGAGATGTCTCTATCTGTGACTACGAACACTTTTATAAATAATACCCAAAAGAATTAAAATGCTGCCATCATAGTAGCAAAAACACAAAATGAAACCACAAAAACAAAAAGCCAAAGACATGACAACATGCTAGGAAGGTCATAGCAGTTTAGGACAAAGGAACAGGTAGCAGTAAGTAGCAATGGTATCAATGAAACAAAAGGGTCGTCACAACACTATCTTGCATTGATAACTGATAATATCGATAATCAATAATAATGACAAAATACGATTTACCCTTCAATTTTGTGCCTCCTACTATTCCACAAAGAAAAACAAAATGTATCCATTATCACAAATTCAAGGACAAAAACAATCACTAAGATAAACTTTGGCTGGAAATTGAGGATCTAAAACACATTTTACCCTAACAATAATTTCTGTTCTTGAATTTCAGTTCGAGTAAAACTTCGAACCTGTGTGTCAAGATCTGAGGAAGAATCAGTTGAAGGGGTATGAGAAGCAGTGAGCACAGTACTGAAAGAGGCTGAACCAGAACCATTTCTCACCAGCCCAAGTCTAGAATTCAAGAATCTCAATCCCAAAGGCCACCCTTCTTCCTGCATCATCAGCAACAACAACCCTATCACCCTCCAAATTTGAAATTGAAAACCAAAAACTGAATCTGATGTACAAGCTGCTACAAAAAAAAAAAAAACAAAACCCTCGAAATCATTTCGAAGCACCCCACTTTATATTCTGATAACATAACATCAATATGAGTATGCAACTTATGAGTGTATTGCGTGTGTGTGAGAGAGAAGGGAAAAGGGTACCTGTTGAGCCATTACAGTGTTTTTGCTGAATGAAATGGAGGAGTAGAAGTGAATAACAACACACTGAAACAAAATACTGGGAACTATCCAAACAAGTGTCACTTCAGACAAAGAAGTATCACCTCCAGATTGTGTACCCTCTGACCAAAACACCATAAAAGAAATAAAGTAAAGTCAAAATTTACTAAGAAAGTGCAGAAACAACAAACCAGTGGCACCGACATTCAACAGAAGTAGTATAAAGTTGACATTCAACCAAAGGAGAAAAGACGAATACGTAACAAAGAGGTTCTTTGATCCAAAGTGAAGCCGTTTTGAATGGTTAATTAAGCACATTAATGTTGGCTCTGAAAGTCACACATCGGAGAGAGAAAGGGTGTGAGGTGAGAGTGACATCTTACCTCTCAGGCTTGATTGGAATTTGGGAGACTCTGCATAGAGTGTGAGAGATGGAGGCAGAACAGTTTGGTATCAGTTACAGAGTCGAGAAGAGCAAAAGATGGCAACTTGAATAGAGAGAGTGAGAAAAAAAAAATTATTGAAAATAAAACCACCACTAATGAAAACAATTTTTTCTACCTAAAAAAGGCTTTGATTAAAATGTGAAAAAGAGGATTTTGTTTTGAATTTTATGGAAATGCAGTAGAAATAATAAAGAACGTGTTTTTCACATTTTTTTTTATTTCTTAATATTAACATTTGGCATAAAAAAAGTTAGGATTTAAGTATTTTTCAATTTTTTATTTCTAAAAATACTATCAATTATTATACTTATTTTTTAATTGTCATGTAACAAGGTTAATAGATGACTTGACAGTGATATTGTTAATGTAATGATGTCATGTAAGAGTCTAATGAAGTAACTAGTATTTTTTTTTTTGTATAAATTATGTTTTGAATCTCCTATTAATTTATATCATGTTGAGATTTGTTCCATCAAATTTATATGAGGCAAGTGATTCAACTAGTTGTATTATTTTTAAAATACTAAAATTGTTAACAAAGTAAATATTTAATTAGAGTACAAAATTGATTAAATTTCTTATTAAGAGGTAAAGCCAAAAATCTACAATAACTTCAATACAAAATGATAGTTTTTTCATCTATATCTCTTCCGTACTTTGATTCTATTATGTGTATTGATGGTTTTGAAGAATTCAAAATTGTAAAATAACTGGACATCATTAAAGTTAAATTACAAATTCAGAAGAACTTTGGTCAATATGATAAACATGCAAATCAAGAAAGAAGGAGAGTGGTCCTTGAACCTATAGATTCACAAAACTTCATAAAAGAAAGACTTTTTATATCAAAAGAAGTTCAAACAACAACAATAAGGGAGACTGGACATTTTCAAGTTCCATGAAGAATAATAACGATGTATATGGAAAATTATTTTAATTCTTATTTTTTTTTATTTATTTTTTAATGTAATTTATTATGGGTTATTGACTTTTTTTAAAAAAATAATAATAATATATTAATCAATAATTTACACTAAATCACGTTAAAACATAAAGAATAAGAAACAAATAACAATCATAATATCATAACAAATTAGGCTTCTTAAAAGTTTATGATTACCATTGTCTTTCATTCTTATTATCAACAAAGTATTTGGATCATGAATTCAAAGCATTTCCTAAGTTTTTAATGGATGGATAAATACAAATAATTAACTTTGTTTTTTCTTGTCTCATTTGAGAAAGAAAAAAAAAAAACTCCTTTTATTATAAATTAAGTAAAGTAAATTTCATTGAATTTTACTCGTACTTACATACTAATTATATAATTTCGAAGGTGAAAAAGGAAAAAAGACTAGCAAATTTTGAAGTTTTTTTTTCTTGCTGTTGACGTGAAGTATTGATAACATTAGATTTAATTAATTTTTAATGAAAATCATATCTTATATAATATATAATTTGTAAATAATATTATAAACAATTTTGTTAACTCCAGATAAAGTTACTAAACGTACGAAATTGAGGTCAAAATCCTAATTATAAATTTAAGAAATAAAACTATCTGTAAATGATATTATATTATGATATCAAACTCCTCATTGCATATTTAAGAGATAAAACTATCTGTAAATAAGATCTTGGCAAACTTGTTATAAACTCTTAAACATTAAAAGTCGTTATTAGTTTTTTAAAGTTAAAGGATACTCAATATAATATAACAAAATGTCTTTATATTGCAAAATGATTTTATTTTCAAAATTAATATTTTTTGAAAAAAAATAATGAGGTATAGTTTAAAATAAAATATTATAAAAATAGTTTTGCATATTCAAATATTAATATATAGTCTAATTCTATACACTTTGTATTTATTTATTTGTTAACTTCCTCTATTCATGAATGACATAAAAAAATAAACAATTATGACATAAGTTAAAGAGATAATTGTTAGAATATTTGATAAGAGATAATGCCCTTTGATAAGCAAATACGTTGCACGGTGAGCTAGTCAAAAGATTCTATTGCATTTAGTTCTAAATGATGTTTTAATGAAAACTTTAAACTTAGATACAATAAAAGTCTTGGAGAAACCTGAAAAAGTGTTATTTAGAAATGAAAATACCAAGAAAATGTAGACTCTTAACCTTAGACAGTTTGAAGTCTTGAAGAGAAGTAACTGTAAATAATATCACATTGTTGTAAAAACATAGCGATCAACAAATAGTTGAAAAAAAGTATGAGTGTTGTTTCTTTGAATGCATAATTTATTCACTTGAGGAGTCAAATCTCAAGTTAAGGTTGATAAAACTTATGAATACTCTTTAAACTCGAGAAAAAAAAAATCCTTGGAAAATTTGAGAAAGCAGGACAACTTTTTATTAAGTTAGACACGACCAGAGGTCAATTACAATACAAAATGAGAAAAAAAAATTTAAAAGATTTGGAAAAGATTCAAAAGGTGAGAGAAAATTTTTAAAATTTTGGAATATGAAAAATAACCACTCAGAAAAAAAAAGTTGTTATCACAAAAGTAAGATATTATAAATATATATATATATATATATATATATATATATATATATATATATATATATATATATATATATATATATAAATATAAAATTTTTTA
>Ga0099822_1011816_pt1 | contig 10576 bp, 12 predicted proteins | sample CowpeawhiteBW_FD_76839 | JGI IMG/M metagenome (GOLD analysis project Ga0099822, IMG submission 76839) | Root nodule microbial communities of legume samples collected from California USA - Cow pea white BW | ecosystem: Host-associated > Plants > Roots > Nodule | place: USA: California | collected... | reverse complement strand
AGAAGGTAAAGAAAAGGCAAAATGTAATGCATGTGATGCAGAGTATGTTTCTGGTGGTTCAAATATAGGGACCTCGGAATTATAATTTAGTTTTCTTGGGATTGAAGAAAAAAAATTGTGTGCCTTTTTTTTTTTAATTAAGTGAGCCAATGAGCCAACCCGTTTAACTCGCCAACCCGTGGTGGGTCGGGTCGGGTTCTATTTTTTTGGCTTGCTAATAAGTGAGCCGGGTTGGGTTGACCCACTAAGTAGCCAACCCGTCGCGGGCCGAGTCGGGTTGGGTCGGGTGACCCATTTTGACAGCTCTAACTATAGTGACTAATAACTTTTAGTCACTAAAATTAGTTACTAATGAAGTATTTTCTTGTAGTGTTTAATGCCAATTCATGCACACATAGAATGACAAATCACCTTTCCACACCCAAAACATATGTGCAAAATAAAACACAATTAAAATGTCACATTAATGGCATACACAAGATTCAAACCCAAGTCCTCTCAACATATCCAAGTCCTCTCAACCACTTGAGCTAGTATTGTTCCTTATCCATGACTTGCCAAGTAATTCTCTTAGAAGTACTTCCAACCCATAATTATTGGTAATTAATTACTTATTATATATTTAAATTTCTCGGGTCTTACAAATCGGAGAGAAGAAGAACTCATGTCGATGAATGATAAAGAAAGACGTCAATAGTATGCGACTAATTATGCTGAAACGATACCGGCAAAGTTGCCCTAGTTGAAGATAGTAGTGGTAGTGGTTATGACAGTTTTAGGGTTCGTGTGTTGAAAGAACGAAAAGGGGTGGTGTCCAGTGGAAAACGACGTTGTCGGCAACGATTGTGGCTGATGGAGATTGTGTGACAAGTAGTTATGGTGTTACCCTTAGATAGTCCTGCGTTAATGATGAAGGAAGGAAACCCTACGTGGCTTTTTGTGTATGAGAAAAACGAGAAAATTGGGCCTAGACAAGTATTAACCCTGTGCACCCCCATTTTACTCGTGCACCTCTATGTTTGATTTTGACCCTTTTGTTGTTTTTTTAATTTATGGTTTGGGTATGTTTTGTTTTCCATTCTACACTCCTCATATCTTTTTATCCCACACCCCATATGTTTTGTTTGTCTCATTTTTGGGCATGTGCTTTATTCACTACATACCAATCGTTGCACCTTTATGTTCGCTACAAACACCTCCAACTATTTACTATTCCTACACCTATATATGTTTCATTTTCCATTTTGGGCTTTTTTTTATTTTATTTTGTAAACATTTGTCCTTAGACTTTCACCTCATTTTCTTTTTAACACCCCACTTTCTCACACTAAACTTTTGTTTTCATAATATAAAAAAACATACGTTATAAAATTAAAATTAAAAATTGAACTTTTTAGCTTTTAAAGTACTCTTGTGATCGTTTGTGTTGACCTAGCACTTAACGTCTATTGTTTTTTCAAAATAATTAAAATACGCTTTCAATGTATGGGTATTTGTGTGACCGTTTGCGTGATCCCTACTTCTCCAAATTTAGGTATGTAGAAGAAAGGTTTGTCCTTGTCGAGTTTACTTTCAAAATCAAATCATATTTCAAATAATTTTTTTCTACAGAACAACGTAACAATGATTTCACATTTGTCGGGTTTACACTCCTCATATCTTTTTATCCCACACCCCATATGTTTTGTTTGTCTCATTTTTGGGCATGTGCTTTATTCACTACATACCACTCATTGCACCTTTATTTTCACTACAAACACCTCCAACTATTTACTATTCCTACACCTATATATGTTTCATTTTCTATTTTGGGCTTTTTTTATTTTATTTTGTAAGCATTTGTTCTTAGACTTTCACCTCATTTGCTTTTTAACACCCCATTTTCTCACACTAAACTTTTGTTTTCATAATATAAAAAAACATACGTTATAAAATTAAAATTAAAAATTGAACTTTTTAGCTTTTAAAGTACTCTTGTGATCTTCCATGTTGACCTAGCACTTAACGTCTGTTGTTTTTTCAAAATAATTAAAATAAGCTTTCAATGTATGGGTATTTGTGTGACCGTTTGCGTGATCCCTACTTCTCCAAATGTAGTTATGTAGAAGAAAGTTTTGTCCTTGTCGGGTTTACTTCCAAATATCAAATCATATTTCAAATAATTTTTTCTATAGAACTACGTATCCCATGTCTTGTTTTATAATTTTCCATAGTTTTCCATTATAAACTATAGTGGTGACTCCAAAACATCTTTTTAAACTCATTTCTTTTTTGTTCACGCGTTTCGGTTGCGACAAGTGCAATTGTTGGTCAATGATATCCCTTCCTGTACAATATCCATTTCATTTTTTTCACCATTGGAGTGAGATCCATAATACCATTATGGACTTCTACCATAGCTAAATAAGGTTCATGTTTACCTAAGCACCGAAGCATTACTCCTTCGTGGCTTTTCTTATATAATTCGTTATTTAAAATAGTATAGTTATTTGCTCGACATTTTAGTGTTCATTCAGTTAGATTTCCACAATTCCTTAAATATTCCACTATTGGCTTTCGCGAATCATTATCATCCAAAGTTTCAATCCAGAAAACATCAAACTCTTCGGGTAACTTTTGTATTATTTGCATCAAATTCTCAAGTCCTTGTTTTGAAATTTTATATCTTGAAGCCACCTAGGCTAAATCGTTGATTCGTGATTATGAACTTGAGGCACACACTTAAAATCAATTTGCTCAAAATGGTTTACCAATTTAAAATATTTTGCATGCTATTCGAGAAATTTAATATCAATGCATTTGTATTCTCGAGTCACTTGTTTAATCACTAATTGTGAATCCCCACTTTTCTGTAATTCAATTAATGTTTCCAAACCTAAAATTAAGGCTTCCTACTCAGCTTTCTTATTCAAGCAATTTGGTCACATTTCACACAAAACTTTAGTAGGAGTATTGTCTGGTGAATTGATTAACACTCCTACCTAGTTCCATTCATTGTACTTGATCCGTCAAAATAGAAAACTCATTGATCATACTTTGCGTAATAAACTTCTTCGACACATAAATTTTCATCCATGAAATCGGCTAAGGCTTGGCCATTTACTGCTTTTAAACTTTCAAATTGAATTTACTGCTTTCAAACTTTGAAATTGAAGGGAAAATTTGGTCAATGCTAACGTCCATTTACCCACACGATTGTGCATAATAGGCTAAAATAAAGAAATTAAATACATTGTTCTTTGAGAATACAATTACTTCATGAGGCATTAAATAATATTTCAACTTACAAAAAGAATAATATAAACATAAACATAACTTCTCAATATCACTATATCAAGTTTTAGCATCTATCAACAATTGACTCAAATAACACATAACACACTCTACTCCATTTGAATCTTCTTGAGTCAACATGCTTGCAATGGATTCCTTTGAAGCGAAGACGTACAACTTTAAAGGTTTGCCTCTCATTACTGGAATCAATACCGAGGATTAGTCACGACCTGTTTCACATCCTCAAAGTATCCTCATGTTTTTTTATGAAGGCTTGACCACACAAGGTGTCATGGAAGTTCTCCCAAGAAGAGCCACAAGGAGCATGTATAGATGGGAGACTTCTAGTCCTTCCTCTTTATCTTTGTTTTGCATTTCATTATTGTGATTTTCCTAAAGTTAATCTAATTGATCAACCTTAGTTGACTTGTTAACTTTTGACTAGGTTTGACTTGTTGACTAGAGTTGAGTTGACTTAAGCTAACAAGTTGATCTATGTTTAGTTTTTTTTTGTAGGTTAATTAGGCTTAAGGAAGAATGGATAGGTGGCACAACACTATTAGAGAGCATGGATGATGTGGAGCTTAGGCGAAGGAGAGAGGAAAGCAAAAAGCATAAAGCAAAAGGAGCTTGTTCCTTTTGTCTTCTTTATCTTAAAATTCCTTTTAGCATTACTAGAAGACTTCATTGTCTCATGTGGAGAGCTTTGGCCTAGAATCTCTTTAGGGTTTCCCACCACCATTCAAATTTGTGCTACTTTAGAATACTATTCTAAAATAAGGGTTTTCCTATTTTACTAGCTAACCCTTTTAACTTTAAGTTTATTTCCTAGAGACCCCTAGAACTCTCTATGTAAGGGGTGCTCTTGAACATGTAAAAGGATTGATCATTTTGAGTTTATACACAGTGTTTCAACCATACAAAACCATGAGCTTCCTCCTTGGAGTGGAGATTTCACTTAGCCTTATCTTGCTTTGCAAGTGGTGGCATCAATCACTCATTTCTAGACTTGGTTTGCATTATGGCCCCTCTAAAACTAGCGTGCTTCATCTCCATTACCATCTTCTATATCTTCCATTTTAATATTATTTTCTTTTACTTCTCTTCGGTTTATGTGTTGTTTTTCCATTGAATCTTAACTCAATCCATCTTTATCATTCTCTAAAACCTCTGGAAGTGAACATTCACATCTAGATAGCTTGCTATCTTAATGTCTAGTTGGAATCGTCTCTAAGTTTTCTTAAACAACTCCTCACCATATTAAAAAATTTTAAAATGAACCAACTCAATCCTTCACCATTCTTTGTTCCATCAAAAAATATAAAATATGAGTTTTACCTTCCAAGTTTTATATAAATCTTCGTAAATAATTTATATTCCCCAACAATGATTGTAATTGTTTTTTATTCATTGGGACATTCGTTTCAAGAATTACTTTAACTTTATTTTTGTCAATTTCAATTTCTTTTTCATGGACAATAAAACCCAAAAATTCTCCTGCACTTATACCAAGTGCATGTTTCAAAGGATTCATTTTTAATCCATGCACTTGCATTCCTCTAAATGCTTTTCTCAAACGATCTAAATGAAAATCCTTAGATTTGGATTTAATCACAACATCAATGTACACCTACATTAACTCTCCAATCAAATCATGAAAAATTAAATTCATGGCATGTTGATACCTGGCTCCAACATTCTTCAGCCTAAAAGACATTACTACCCATTCATAAGTTCCAAATGCCCTCAGGCATCAAAAACTTTGTTTTTAAAATATCATTTTCAGTAAAAAATTAATTATACCTTGAATACCCATTTAAAAAGATTTCATTACCTACCAACCCATCGATTTACAACTCGGCTACAAGCATGTGATATTCATTTTTAGTGGTTTCTTTATTAAGATCACAAAAATCAATACAAATCTTCATTTTTTTTCAATTTTTCTTAATTACGGGGACTATAATAGAGATCTAATTCACATGCCTGATTGTTTGAATAAACTTTGCTTCCAATATTTGCTCGATCTCCTCTTTGATTTTGTTTGTCACCTCAAGTGTGAATCTTCGAGGTGCATGTTTGATTGGCTTCTTTCCTTCAAGAATCAGCAATTGATTCTCCCATGCAAAATAGTCTTTGTAATCTTGAGTATCTTGAGGATCTGATGGCACACCCCTAGCCAAGGGTCCAATCACAATGAGGATGGCCAAACAAATTCAATAAGTGTTAGCATCTTCTCAACAAGGTGAAGCTAAGCTCCTAATCACTTGGGTCATCATAAAGCATCTTTAGACCTTGTATTAAGGGTATTGTAATGTAGGATTTCCTTGGAAAACCTTGATTTAAAGGCCAAGTAGTGTACGATTTTAAACACAATATTGCTTAAGTATGGAGCATCATATGCACCACCCTTAAGCAAGTTTTTAATATTTAATTATGTTAACCCTAGCTTAAGAGTGGAGGACGTCCTACACATGCCACATAACAAGCCCCTAATAGAGAATTCTCTTACAAAGGTAGTGGCCATATGTCATTGTCCTATTGGAGAGGCTTTTCATAAAGTAGCGTTCTACATGACAACAGATGAGTGGTTCGATTTTCATGAGAGTGAGAGTGCTACATGTCAATCTCTACTTCACTAAGATAGCATTTTTAGATTTTTTTGTGTATTTTAGCATTCTAGGGTTTTAGACCATTTTAGAGACACCTTACTCTATAAATAGAGGTGTCTCTCCCATGTATTCTTCATTTTGAGATTGATAATGTCATGTTGTCAAAATCATGTTTGAGCCATATTTTGTCTCTTAGTCACTTGTTAGAGCATCTCGTAAGGTCCTTCTAGCACCCATTTTCTTAGAATTCGCCTAATCTCTCTTAGAGCACCATAAATCATCTTCATCTAATCATCAAACACCACAAAAACTAAGAGCTCAACCTTTCCTTCCACCATAGCATCATTTTCAAGCTTTGGCCCAACCTAGCTTGAGGAGGAGCCTGTCATGATCTCCATTTTTTCCTTCCCTTGTAGTAATTTGTTGATAAATACAGGTCTTATGTCCTTTTCATCCACTAGATTAATTTCTCCTAATCGTTCTTGTGACCCTACCCTCCTAGAACTTGAAGTAATAGACTTCTCAAATCCCAACGGACCATCATGATATATGTAATCCAACAAGTTCCTACCTACAGATTCTGATTTGATGGATTCATTTGTTTAATTTATATTATTTATACTTATATCAGTATTTTTGCTCTATTGATCGACTTTGGAGCTTGAGCTCATCTCAGCTTCGATCTTGGTTAAGAAAGATGAGTACTTCTTTTCTTTAGTCATTTCCTTATACCACTTCGAGGTTGGTCTCTTCTTCCTCCTACAGTACAAACCCGTCATTTAAATTCAATAATGCTTGACCAATTACATAAGCATAGTTCATATAGTTCTACTGATCTCCCATAATTACTGTAAGATGACCATCTTGATTTCACAAACAAAGTTTGTGATGGGTTGTTGAAGTAATTGCCCCCCACTCCATGAATCCATTCTTTCCCCAACAAGACATTAAATTTGACTTGAGACTAAACCACTACAAAAATAGTAGCTCTTGTGTAGCTGCCAATTGTTACCTTCAACACAATCATCCCCATAGAATTCAAGGACTTTCCACTAAAATTGGTCACAATGACATTATTTTTCACCAAACCCTTCGCACTTAGGTCGAATCTCCTTAACATGGTTTTAGCAAGATTTTGGCACTTACTCCCCAATCAACTAAAATCCTATCAATCTTTTTCCCTTCAATGTCAATACATAACATTAAAGGTTTCAGATGAAACCTGTCGACCTTAGAAGGTTTTTCAATAAAGGTGGCCTCTCAATCCTACACATATTACTTATGCATCTTCACTCGATATGTAATGATCTTCCCTGGACATATAATGTATTTTTGATATACTTTCCAACCTACAAGAATATTGCACTAGGAGAATCGAAATAACCCCAACATTGAACCCTTGGTGATTCAAATTCATAGCCCCCACTTTTTTGACCAATGTTTTGTAGACAATAAACCTCACTTGTGAAAAACTTTATTCAACTCTTGTTGTTTCCTATTCATGCCATCAAAAATACAATTTATAGGCTCACAATTTTTTGACCATTTGCTCAAAACGGGTATAAACAGCTAACTCATTAACTACTTAGACTCCAATGACTAGTACATTTACTACTCACAACAACTAGTTTCTTACAACAGCTAGTTACCCACAATGTCTAATACATTTAAGTTTATTAAAAAACAAACAAAACTCCCCTGTAAGCTTAAATGTTTCTTTTATTCTCCATCACGATTAGTTTCTTGCAGTTATTGAACAACACAATGGGTAGTGGCTTTTTAAACAAATCTGTAACTTGATCTCGGCTTCCCACGTGCACCCAGCTCCACATTTCCTTCCTTTACCTATTCTCAGATGAAATGAAAATGCATATCAATGTGCTTGCTCCTTTCATGGTTGACTGGATTCTTTGCCAACTCAATGGTCGACTTGTTGTCCACTCGTATCAGTACCTTCTTCTTGTTTCATCTTTAGTTTGCTTAAAATATTTCTAAGCCATACCACATGACATACACACCATGATGTTGCAACATACTCAGCTTCACATGTTGACAATGTTACTATGGGTTGCTTCTTTGAAAGCTAAGTGAACTTTGTGTGGCCCATGAAAAATACATACCCGGATGTGTTTATTCGATCGTCTACATCTCCGCACCAATCACTATCTGAGTATCCTGCTAGTTGGTAGTTGTCCGACTTAGTATAGTATAGTTCGAGTGATATTGTTACCCGAATATACCTTAGTATTCGCTTCAAAGCCTTCCAATGGCTGTAGCACGGATCTTCCATATACCGACTTACAATTCCAACTCTTAATAGTAAGTCGGCCTTGTACTCGTCAAATAGCGAAGGCTTCCAACCAAGTTGCGGTACTTGTTAGCATCAACTCGGTCTCCTCTATCAAACTTCGAGAGTTTTGTACCTGGTTCCATTGGGGTCAAAACTGAGTTGCAGTTTGTCATCTTGAACTTGTTCAAGATCCCCTCGGCATACCTTTCTTGGGACACAAAAATTCCTTTCTCACCTTGTTTGACTTCCAAGCCAAAGAAGTACTTCATCAATTCGATGTTTGTCATCTCAAACTCCTTTGTCATTATGTCCTTGAATTCTTGAATCATCTCAGCATTGTTCCCCATGAATATAAGGTCATCTACATAAAGAGCAACAAACATTACATTACCTTTATTTTTCTTTATGTACAGAGCATGTTCATATGGACATTGTTCATATCCTTTCTTCTTAAAGTACTTGTCAATGTGATAATTCTATGCCTGAGGAGCTTGCTTCAACCCATAAAGCGCTTTCTTCAACCTTAGTACTTTCTTCTCCTCTCCTCTTCTCATGTATCCTAGTGGTTGTTCAACATAATTCCTCTAGGACTCCATTCAAAAACGCTGACTTCATGTCCATTTGATAGATCGACCATTTGTGCTGAGCTACCATTGAAATTAGCAGCAGAATTGTCTCCATTCTAGTGACTGACGCAAACACCACAGCATAGTCAATTTCCTCCTTTTATTTATAGCCCTTAGTAATAAGTCGGGCTTTGTATCGCACTCATTTCACACCAACGGGTCGAGCTCCTTTTGGGAGATTGGATAACTCCCACATGTTATTGCACTCAATTGCATTGATAGCTTCATCCATTGTTAGGTTGAGTTATTCCTTTGCTTAGTACTTGGAATTTCTTGGAAACGAAGTCCTCGAATGTTTGCTGAGTACACATTCTTCACACAATTTACTTTCGAACTCAATGCTTGGCAGTTCATGCACTATACCTTTCTTCACCAGCTCCATCAGCCCATCAAAATGTAAGTGACCAAACCGAAAGTGTCACATCATTGTCTCATCCTTGACATCAAGCTTCAAACAGTTCTCTTGTATGATCTTTAAGTCTAGCTTATATATCCAATTTTTCTTCATCTCTATGCGGGCAATCAAACATCCAAGTTTGTCCTTCAAGTATAGTACTCTGTCTTTCGTTAAAATCGAGTCACCATTTTCCATCAATTGTCCCATGCTCAAAATTTTGCTTTTGAGATCAAGTACATAGTACACGTCTCAAATTTCCCTAACTCGACCATCCTTCTACAAGTACCAGATCGTTCCTTGACCTTTTACAACAACCTTTGAATCATCTCCAAAAGACACATCTCCAACTTTTACTTTAGTTAAGTCTTTGAAGAAGTGCTCGTTTCCGCACATGTGGTTGCTTGTACCCATGCAAGGTACCACACCGAGTTGGTTGAACTGCTTTGTTGTTATGTCGAGTTGTTCAATTGCACATCCTAGGCTCTTAACATCATCAACAACCCCCATTTCTCTTCAACATCTTCTGTGAGAAAATTGGTTGTCACTTCCTTCTTATTTTTAGATAGGCACTTTTTTGCAAAATGCCCAACTTTACCACAATTGTAACACCTATCCGAGTTACAATCCTTTGCATAGTGACCATATTTGCTACATTTGTAGCATTCAACATTTGAGTTGCTCAACCGACCTCCTCTCCATGGACCTCGTCCTCTTTCGTGCCAATTTTGTTGACCGGATTGTTCTTTCTCTTATCCTCGACTTCTACCACCAGGATCGTTTCCTATACCTCCTCGGTATCGTCCTCTGCCTTGAGTTTTCTAAGCCTTTCCCTTCATTGGGAGTAGTTGATCAAGTGGTTTCGCCTTCTTCTTCTTTCGTTGCTTATGTGCCTCAAGGGACCCAGCAAGCTCCTCAACCGTGAGCGTTGATAGGTCCTTAGACTCCTCAATCGCGCACACCACGTTCTCAAATATTTTCCACAACTCGGCTAACGGGCAACGTCTCTCCGTTTCTACTAAGTTGATTCGCCACAGTTTCAACCTGAGTTATGTACTCTACTACTCCTTCTGTCTTCTTCATCTTCATGCTCTCCAATTTGCCTCTAAGTGTTTGAAGTTGCCTGCTTCACTCATTCATCTCCCTTATACGCCTTCTCCAATATGTCCCACGCTTCTTTTGAAGAATTATCACTTGCAATCTTCTCAAAGCCGGATGTACAAAGCTGCCTTGTCCTTCACACGTGCGTCTTTTAGCACTTTCAACTAGGCATTTGACCAACCTGTAGTGTTGGCTGGTTCATCAAAACCATCTTCAACCACCTCCCAATTTTCTTGGGATCCAAGAAGGGCCTTCATTTTGAGACTCCAATTGTCATAGT
>Ga0099822_1011813_pt1 | contig 10578 bp, 8 predicted proteins | sample CowpeawhiteBW_FD_76839 | JGI IMG/M metagenome (GOLD analysis project Ga0099822, IMG submission 76839) | Root nodule microbial communities of legume samples collected from California USA - Cow pea white BW | ecosystem: Host-associated > Plants > Roots > Nodule | place: USA: California | collected... | reverse complement strand
TTTTTTTTTTTTTGTTTTTTGTTTTTTTTTTTTTTTTTTTTTTTTTTTTTGGTTTTTTCTGTATTATGTATTTTTTTTTTTTTTTTTTTCTTCAGGTATACGAAGATGGGGTTTGCTGGTAATGTTGAACCGTGTTTTATTGCTCCAACAGTGGTTGCAGTTAATGAGTCGTTTCTGAATCAATCGAGGGGTTCTTCTAAAGGCAATTGGGTGGCCCAGCACAATGCTGGGGTTATGGCAGATCTTGATTTCTTCATTGGGGATGATGCACTATCCAAGTCTCGATCTAGCAGCACTTACAGTCTCAGCTACCCGATTCGGCATGGCCAGGTTGAGAATTGGGATGCCATGGAGCGCTTCTGGCAGCAGTGCATATTCAACTATTTGAGGTGTGATCCGGAGGATCACTATTTCCTCTTGACCGAGAGTCCATTGACCGCACCTGAGAGTCGCGAGTATACTGGAGAAATCATGTTTGAGACTTTTAACGTGCCTGGACTTTACATTGCTGTGAATTCTGTGCTTGCTCTTGCAGCTGGGTACACAACATCTAAGGTTGGTAATTGGTTCACTGAATAAAGATTGGGAATTATCTTGCGTATAGAATTGGAACAGGGTGATTAATCTTGAATGCTTTACATATTAAGTATGTTGTATGAAATTCCCCGTATGCTTGGTTGCTACTAAACGCAAAATGCACAGGATATTTCACCGGCTCCTGCAATTTGACGCATTTGGATGTATTAACTTGAAATCAAAAGTAACCTCTCCGTAGAATAAATGTCATGAACTAGCGCATAGGATAATTCAGCAGCTCCCCTCATCGTGTTGACATAAAATGTTGACTTTGCATAATTGTACTTCAACTTTATAACAGTATCATAGGAGATATATTTTAGGAATATTTTCCTTTTAGGCTGATCTTAAATTCTTTTTAGTGTGAGATGACAGGAGTTGTAGTGGATGTTGGAGATGGTGCAACTCATGTGGTACCTGTTGCAGATGGCTACGTTATAGGTAGCAGTATCAAATCGATTCCTGTTGCTGGAAAGGATGTTACACTATTTGTTCAGCAGCTTATGCGGGTGGGTAATCCTTGTAGTATTAAAATTAAAAGGTTATTATGTTGGTATTGCTCTCTCATTTGAATATCTGTGAATTTTTGTAAACCTCTTGTTAATGTCGAAGTAGCTGACCTTACCTAGTGGTGCTGTTGTTAATGTTGAACATTTTCACAAATTACCATTCACATTATCTAGTGAAACCAATCATGTTATGGTAATCTGGTTGAATAATGTCGGGTGCATGATAGTATTATTGTTAATCTGTACCCAAATGTCAATCTGCATTTTGCTAAGCAGATTCATGAACTGTTATGTTGGCATTGCTTCATACAGGAAAGAGGAGAGAAAGTACCACCAGAAGACTCTTTTGAAGTTGCACGGAAAGTAAAGGAAATGTATTGCTACACCTGCTCTGACATTGTGAAGGTTGTCTTTACTCTTTAGTTCAATACTTGGGTTCTTTAACAGAATCACGAGGGTTTGTTGTGCGCTGTTGCCAATAGTTTTGTTATATATGGCGTTAGCATACTGGATGCCGATAAATTGTCCCATTTAATTAATTTGCTCCTTTTGTGAACCAAAGGTTGTAACTAAAGTTTTCTTTTCAACTTATTAGTTTTCCTACATAACATTAGCTCAATTTCTCTTAGGAGTTCAATAAGCATGACAAAGAACCAGGCAAGTACATCAAGCATTGGAGAGGTATTAAACCGAAGACAGGGGCACCATATTCATGTGATATTGGCTATGAACGATTTCTTGGTCCTGAGGTTTGTTTGATGGCCACTCCTTATATAACTATTTTAGTATGATTTCTCTGTTGTGAATACCTGAACATATTCCATGAACTGATGAATTAGATAAATATATACTTGTTTAGTTTCTGACTTCCTATGATTAATATCTAACTGAAGCGGGGGGACCTATAATGGAAAATGGTAAATATTAAAGGGATACTACGCATTTTGTCTTGATCCAAACCTTCTCTTTAGATGGTTAGAGTTTTTTTCCCCTTTTCCTTTATGGACTTTCTCTTTAGATGATTAGTTTTTCTTTTCCCTTTTCATTTTCCTTTATGGGATATAAAAGAGGTCCAAGAAGTAGTGTGGAAAGGGGCAAGGTAGGTTTAAGTGCAGGCAGTGTAGCCTGGCTGGGATTTGAAGAATTTGAACCTGGGATGTAGATCGTAGTTTCTATCTCTAAGAATCTTGGTGTCAGTTAGCCACAGCCACTGATTCCTCACGGGGTAGTTCCTTCAATTTAACTATTGAAGAATTCATGAAAATGTAGTAGTGGCTTGGTGTAATTCCTGGGCTAATCTATCGGCATAGTTGGGGTCATTATATCAAAAAGACCAATTAATTTAACTTTTGTTTTTCCTCTGCAGATTTTCTTCAATCCTGAGATATATGGTAGTGACTTCAAGACCCCTTTGCCAGTTGTAATAGACAAGTGCATTCAGTCTGCACCAATTGACACAAGGAGATCCTTATATAAGGTGAAGTACCACACTGACATGTATATAAATAAGCCCCAGGAGCACTTTTAAATTTTAGTGAATTGCCACTTCAAATCATAAAATTGGGGATCTTCCAAGGCTCAATGTTAGCTTGGGGCATTTTTTTGTTGTTAACCCGGATGGAGTTTATTAGTGTTAAGTTATACCGTATCAATACAGCAATGATATTTAGTTTCTGATCGCAAGAATTTCAAGCCCTTCAGTTTACATATTGTTGACAATTGATCTTTTTACTTGCCTATTTATTTATTTCAGAATATAGTGCTGTCTGGAGGTTCAACCATGTTCAAGGATTTTCACAGGAGGTTGCAACGTGATCTTAAAAAAATAGTGGATGCTCGTGTCCTTTCATCTGAAGCACGCTTGAACGGGGAGATAAGAGTAAGTTAATTGGTACCTCTAAACCTTCTTTAAATTGATGATTTTCTCTCCCTCCCTCTCACACACACATATGAGAAACTTGTTTGCCCAAGTTGTACAGACTAAACCAATCAACAATCAATGCATCGTTATATTGTACTAAATAATTACATAAATTCATTTGTCCCAATTGTTTATATTGAAAATAGTGTTGTGTGGATTGTTGGTTGGTTTGGTTATGTAGTTTGTGCTCAGGAGGTCTTCCCATCCCCTGGGCCCAACAATTGCATGGACAAAATAGTCACATCGGTGTAGTTATGTCAGGCTGGACTGCTGTATATTTATTGCTTAGGTCTTGCTTTTACTTTTTTTACTTCGTTAATTTGGTACCTGCAGTCACAGCCTGTGGAGGTAAATGTACTCAGCCATCCAATCCAGAGATTTGCAGTTTGGTTTGGAGGATCGGTACTTGCATCAACACCTGAATTTTTTACGGTATGCATTTCTGACGTTCTTTTTTGGGGTTAGGAGGTACGGTTAATGCATCTCATAATGACTATTTTGTGTTCTACTAACGTGCTTTTGAGCACATTGGTCCTGGACAATTTGTGTGATAGCATATATAGATATGTAGGTTTGAGATGTAATTATTTGTTTTTGAAAAGCCATGGTAGGTGGAATGTCACATTTATAATTGGTTGTCTTTGCCTTTTTTTCTCTGGCATTAATGTGTGGAGTTTTGTGTGCTTGTTAAGTTAAATGGATTAGGTTGCACCTCATGGTATTGTTTGGCAAGTTTAGAAATGTGAAAATTGTTAGAAAATACAAGAAAGAAGAGGTTCCGGACCCATAGGTCAAATTTGATCCACTTTGAAGAATCTCAAATCTACCCTCTTTTAACGTTCTCTGGAGCCAAATTGTGTATTCTTACAAGAGATGCCTCTTTGATATCCATCCATGAGGGCTCAACTGTGAAGCCAGTCACCACTGCATGCGAACTCAGGTCCAACAACTTTAGTTGTGGTGGTGATGAGGTTGATTGTGTATAACTTGAATCATCATAATTGCCTGTGGACTGTCTTGCCTTGGTTCCATTGTCTGTGAACCTTAGATGCAACCAATATATAATGATAAAGGCTCACCTAGCATGTTTGAATTCCAAGATTCCTACGCCATTGATTTCCATCCACCTTTATGGTCCAATTTATGTCTAACATTAACAAGCTTTTCCTGGAAATCTGGGTTTTGAAAGAGGAGCCCTGGTTGCATCTCCACCTCTTACAGGGTTGTCCTGAAAATAGTCATCGCATCCTACATTCTTCACTCTGTTTTCCTTTTGTTTATCCCTTTCCAATGAAGGATCACCTTCTTCCTTGTCCAAAACTATTTCAATTTTTTTTCCCCACTGTAATATTACTTTATTTTTGGTTCTTTACATCACATGAGGTGGGATTCTTGATTATTGAACCTTCTTTACTTCAATATAGTTGAAGATCCCATATTAACTAGAGACAAAATCAAATTACAGTATATAATCAGAAAGAAACCTTATCTTACAGGCATGTTTTATGAGGATAGGTCAGACTTAAACTCACTTCTTAGTATAGTAAAAGAGTCTATCTTAATGAAGTTTTTTGGGTCTATCATATTACTTGTTATCGGACTATCACAAATATCTAATCCTATGCACAAGATGTTCATACCTTGGTGTGAGGGGTTATATTAATCATCTATATCAATTAGAAATAAGGTTAAATTATAGTATACAAATAGAGGTAAATCTCACCTTGTAAACCAGTTTTGTAAGGATGAGTTAGATACCCTTCAAGTTATTTCTATGTTGTGCTTCCGTTAAGGGTGGGTTATTCTATATTTCTTGTCCAAGACCTAGCCTGTGCTTTAGCATATTCTGGCCAACTCCCTCCATTCTGATGCTGTCCTACTCGCCTTGTTCCTCCATTTTCTGCTGCAAATCCTCAGCCTCAGGTTTTTGGCACCCAGCTCCGCAACTTCAACTCCCTCAACTAGGTCTTTAAACTCTAGCTCCCCCAAAGGTGGTTTGATTCTTGCTCTGAAGAAATGTCTTGCCATGACAACGTTACCCATGTACTCGATGCCTTCTTTCTTCATCAACAACTGCATCATATTTTTTAGAGAAATACTAAAAATGGACTCCCTATTCTGTGGTTAAATTTTATTAAAAATCACAAAATTTCATGAGAACTTCTTGCAAGGCTCTATCGTCGTTTTCTAGTTTCCAATTAAATTCATATGATTGTAGAGAGTGTAGTCAAAAGTGTGTGAATTTCTTTGATTCCCTGAAACTTCTTGATCTCCAAAAGCTGATTGATTAGATCTTTTCCGGAGTTCGACTGAACATTCAACTCCATGTGGTCATTGCTGGTTCTGGTTTTGTTTATCGTCTTTACCTATTGCTTAAACACAAGTAGCTCGGTGGTCCCTTCCTTCAAGAACCTTATGAATTGTCCAATCCTTTCTCAAATTTGAATCCGGAATCTGGTCAAATTTGTGAGTGGGTCAAACAAATTTGGTAGGAACTCAAGTTAGAAAATAAAAGAAGGAAGATGATATTTCGTGATTTCAAAAGAACAGAAGATAACAGAAATAACACTCCTCCAATGGTTTCTCCTGTGATAGAGTAAAAATCAATTCTCAAATGATACAAGATATAGTGAACCCTTTCCCCTTACATTCTCCTATATATTTAATTCATTAACCCCTCAACTAACTAATAATATCTTAACCATTTAAACTAATTTCCCAACTCCTAACTGTCACGTCTGTAGTTGGTTGGTTGTCTTTGCTTCTTTGTTTAGTTTTGATAACCTGATTTTGTATGCTTAGCATGTTTAAACAATCTATGGTTGCATTTTTGGTAACAATATATATGGTAACAGTATTAATGTTTGCTAAGTTTAGAATTATGAAACTTGAACAGGCTAAAACTATTTTTTAGGTTTGCCAACCTTGTGGACGGCGACATGTATTCAGTTTTCTTGCAATGATATTCTCGTATTGAGAGTATCCATAATTTATTATTGTTTCTTTAATCCTTCCCATATGTCTCTATACAAAACAAGATTACAATTTATGTTCCAATGAACAGGCTTGTCATACAAAAGCAGAATATGAGGAGTATGGAGCTAGCATTTGCCGTACAAATCCCGTTTTCAAGGGGATGTATTAAAGCAACAATGAATTAATTAGTTGATGATGGATGCAGTTACTTGATAAACAGTAAAATGAATTGAATATCCTGTTATTTTGATCCCTCAATTCCACCTCCTGGTCTTTCTTCCCACCTGTATTCGTGGTGGCAGGAGTGAGTGTAAAATATGTATATTCATTGAAAATATGCATTTCTTTTCTATTTTAGCAGTCTTTCTAGAATTGATATTTCACCAAAGTTAGCCGAGCTGAATTGCAATTATTTTGGTGTTCAGCTTTGAGATTGATTATGTATTTTTTGTCATTCATTTTTGTGACTGATGATTCCATGAAGTGCGGTTTAGAGAGCACGATAGAGAAAATAAGGACAAACTTCATTCGTTGCTTGGCGAGCTTGTAGGATGTGATAAAATAATCTTATCTTTACTTTACATCATCCAATTCACTGATTAAACTTTTATCCTATAATGACCAAGATTTGGTAAATTTCAAAATGATTTCCTTAAGTGTTTTTCCTTTTCACCGTTTATTCCCAACTCATTTCGATTGAACTATCAATTAGTGTTAACAAAGCACATTTTCGAATTATCTTATACCAGATTTCCATATTTTCAGCTTAATTGAGCTACACATTTTCTACACTAATGTGAGCTTACGTTTTTTTTCTTTCTTTTTTAAGTTTTACAGCATAAATAATATATCACATTCATGTAAGTTATACTATTCTATGTAAAATATATCACATTTTTGTAAAATAGTAATTTTTATGTAAGTTATACTATTCTAATGATTAATTAACCATGGCATGCCAAATCTTTAAATCGATTCATTAAATAACAGTACATTCATAAGTTCCAACTTGATGAGGTCCATTGCACAAAGTAAATATAATAAAAAGGAATCTAGACTCTTTACAAAATTATCTTCTTTTAGTTCTCTATCACTCTTATATTTTAAAATAGATTTAATTACTCGTTTGGTTCTTACTTTGGTTGAAAAGTTTCAAATTGATTCTTTGCATAATTTTCTGTTTCAATTACGTTTCAAAATTCATCAAAATGTTTCAATCAAATTCTTTGCATTAGATTTTCAAAAACAGTGTTAAGAGGGAGGTGATGTGACAAAGTGTAACGGTTACGTGTCAATTTGTGCCTTTCTATAGTATAGAGAAGATGATGTTTGCTCTAATGAATGGTGTGGACTCTCCATCTCGCATCTTCTCCTTAACGGTTGTTGGTTGTTGAAGTTTGGACCTCTACATTTCTTGATTGTTGAAGTCTGCTATGTCTCGTTATCATGTGTGTTTATCATGTTTGTGGGAGACGCAAAACCCTCTCATGGTGGTGGGTCTAGGGGGTTGGATGTAACACCAATTTGTCTTTGTGGGGAGGTTGCATTGTTCAGAGTGGCTAGAACTATTAAGAATGATGGGAAATAATTTTGAGGTTGTCCTAACTAAAAAGTTAGATCTATGAATTTTATATTTTTAGGATGCATATTTTTTATTTTTATTTTTTGGAAAAAAGTTATTGGTAACAAATTCTAATTGTCTCTTGGATTTTTCTGAAGAGCAAGAAGTAAATATTTTAAAGAATACAATTATTTCAAATGGTGCAATAAAGATAATGAATAAAAAAATGATACCACTAAGACAAAGGAAGAAGATATATAATCTAGAGAAATCTCATAAGATTTTTGAATTTTCATGAAAAATGGGTAAATGTGTTAATAGGGATGATATGTTTTGTTGGTTTGATTAATATAATTTATGTGTCAATATTGTTCAAAATTTCATGAAATGTTGTATAAGTTAGATGTATGTAGGTTGTGGCTTGTAGTAAGTGTGATGTTAAGGTCTTAGCCTATTGTTATGTAATCTTATGAAATTAATGAAAAGTTTGAGTTATATAGAAAGAATAAATCTACGTTAATTTTTTATTTTTTTTTGCAAATACATATGAAATTACTTGCAAATACATTCATAAAGAGAACATTCTTCTTCAAAATTACATGACAGTGAACTTGGTTAAAACAACATATAGGTACATGTCCTACACAAAATAAGCTGCAAAATACATAATTAAGTTCCAAACTATGAAATGTCTATTGTAAATAGAGGTTGTAGCTGCAAAATGTACATAACTCAAGTTTCATGGCTTCCAAATTGTCCTCTACTATACGTCAATTTCTGCCTAGTGTTGGTTCTGACAGTTGAAGGTGGTGGTGGGCGTTACATAAACAACTAATGAATCAATAACATTACATAAAATATTACACAATGCACTTGCGGTTGTCATTTAATATGGAATTATATTATCGGGTACATTACATAGAATGATTATTTTTACATAATTAAAATTTATAATAAATATTTTTTGTATTATATAAATTAAAGTTAATATTTATAAAGAATAATTTAAATTTCCATAGATATATTTTGGGTTAAATTTTTTTTGTCCTTAAGTTTAAATGAAAATTAGAATTAGTCTATCTTCAAAACTTTAATCCAATTTAATCTACTAACTTTAGAAATGTATGAATTTAGTAATCAAATTTTGTTAAGTTTATTTGATATTTCAAATGCGTTTTTCAACTAACATTGAAGCGCGGAAATGTTTCAAATGGTGTAAACAACTAAAATAATATTATGAAACGTGTTTGAATCATCAAATAAATTTAACAAAATTTGATTTAAAGACTAAATTCACGCATTTATAAAGTTAGGAAACTAAATTAGATCAAAGTTTTGAAGAGACACTAATTCTAATTTTTACTAAAAATTAAGGAATCAAAAACATATTTAATCCATATTTTCTTTTTGTAATTATTGACAATTTTTAGATATATTAATTTAAATTATTGATATCTTAGAAAAGAAATATCAAAATTTAATTGGAGAGGTAATAAATTAAGATAGATAAGTAGTTAAAAATATCAACATCAGGATAAAAAGTACGAAAGCTAATTTCACATAGTTGAATCATTTATCCATTATCCTCATTGTGTTGAGAAAAAAACACAACAACCATAGTTCACGAGAAAAATGACAACTTGAACAAATATGTAACTATTACAAGAAAATTTTTCATTAACAACTAATTTTAGTGACAAAAAATTGAAAGTCACTATATTGACCAATTTAAATATCAATTTTCAAAATAAAAAATTATTGGTTATCAAAATAATTACTATTATGAATACAAATTTATAATTGGTCTTTAAATTTTAGTTACTAGAGTTTTGACTACCAAATGAGTTAGTTTATAAATTGGTCACTCAATATTCTATGAAAACTTTGATACCAAATAATTAGTTTCTAAATTAATCTCTAATTAATTAGTGATTAATTTAATAATTATAATTTTTTATTTTATAAATTAATATCTAAATTGGTCATTAGTAACAATTTTAGTGATTAAAACTAATTATTATTTAAAAACTTTTTTTAGTGAACATTTCAATCCATCTATCCACTCAACTCAACGGTTTGATTGGATTCAAAACCAACAACAAAATGAATTGTACTTAAACATACACAATATCTATAACAATATATAAAGAAAATTCCTTCTTTTGTGTTCACATTTTAAAATACCAATTTTACTCTTTAAAATATAATTATTTATATATTTTTTTTTAAATTTACCATTACTTTTACAATTTTTTTATAAAATCGTCAATATTTGTTCTTCTCTTTTTCTCTATTTATCAACCGTTATTATCTCATATTTTTTGATATATTTAACTTTATTTTTAATAAATATAATTTTATTTTATACATTAACTTAATAACATTACATTATCATCACCTACTAATATAATATCACATATATTTAAAAAATACGGACATAAAGTGTCTAGTGTTTCTTTAAAATGAATTTACATTATTATCACAGTTTACCGCAAATATATTTATATTATCAAAATATAATAACAAACCGAAACAATCCGAATAGAAAGAGTGCTTTATTTTAGGCTTAAATATACATCTAGTCCCTATTTTTGTTGATTTTATTCAATTTGGTTCCTATTTTCGTTTTATGTTCATTTAGGTCCTCATTTTTGTTAAATTGTGGTCAATTTGGTCATTTTCACTCACGGTATTTAAATAGTTAACGTTTTTTAACAGTACATGCCATGTGTCAACTCCTGGTTTTTTTAATTTTTTTTTTAATTTTTTTTTTATTTTTTTAATTTAAAAAAAAACGGTCCACGTGTCAGTTTGTGGTAGTATTATTTTTTTTGTTCAATTTAGTCTCTATATTCGTTATTTTTGTTCAATTTAGTCCCAATTTTTGTTCAAATTAATCAATTTTGTCCCTATCAAATTGACACTAAATTTAATATCTTTTATACAAATTATATTAATATCTTTTCTAAAATTGACCTTTGAATTTATTATTTTTTAAATTCAATTATAAAATATTAAATTTAATTATAAATTGA
>Ga0099822_1011808_pt1 | contig 10584 bp, 5 predicted proteins | sample CowpeawhiteBW_FD_76839 | JGI IMG/M metagenome (GOLD analysis project Ga0099822, IMG submission 76839) | Root nodule microbial communities of legume samples collected from California USA - Cow pea white BW | ecosystem: Host-associated > Plants > Roots > Nodule | place: USA: California | collected... | reverse complement strand
ATTTAGTCCTTTTAACCAAATTTTGTTAAGTTTATCTAACGTTTCAAGTGCATTTCATGATAATATTTAAATTATTTACACTGTTTGACACATTTTTGCTTCAATGTTAACTTAAATACTATCTTGAAATGTGTTTGAAACGTCACATAAACTTAACAAAATTTGGTTAAAATGACTAAATTCATGCATTTTGAAAGATGAAGGACTAAATTGATATGAAGTTTTGATGAGGGACTAATTCCAAAATTCACTGAAACTTGAGGAATCAAAAACATATTTAACCCTAAAAAATATTTGGCGCGATGTTGAAGTACAAATAGCTAAAAAAACAAAAAGAGGTGTAAAAATATAATAAGCATTAAAACAAATCTCACAATGAGTTAAAAAGTTCAAGAACAATTATTTTTATATACTTTTTAAAAGGCAAAAACAAAGTAAATAATTACTGAAATTAATATCAAAATAAAATAAAATTATTGAATGCAAATAATTATTGAAAAAGTTGTTCTATTATTTTTATATGTTTTTAAGAAGATAAAATTTTAAAAGTTTTGAATAACTTCTTTTATTTTATTTTAACTTCTTTCTACTCTTATTTGCGTCCATCTCCTCCTATATATATATATATATATATATATATATATATATATATATATATATATATAATATAGATTCGTTTTGTGTAACTATTTAATATTTTTATTTTATCTGTAATCATATTTAAATCTCAAAACTATTGTTGTTTGACGTATATAATACACTTTTTTCATTTGAATTATAGATATAGATTATATATCAAAAATAAAATATAATAATATATAAAACCAATATAAATAGCAATAGCCTAAAAAATATCTAGGAAAAATTCATATAATTTTTGCTTAAAATAATATTGGATCCACCTCCTTCTCACTATTATTGGACTAATTAACTCTTTATCTTCCGTGACTTTTGTAATTCACATTGATCGGTTCAACCCTAAAGTTTCTCCTTTCCCTCGTGAGTCTTTGACTTTCTCCTTTAGGTGCGGTAGAAAAAACTTACAAAAATTAATTTTAAATAATATAATTCCAACATGTACAATTAAAAAATAATTTTTGCTTGAAACTAATATGTCATTGATTTGAGTGTAGCAGTAGAATTTGATGCCAATTGGTTTGGATAAGAGTAGACTTTGATTTTTTTTCCAAAACAAAATTTCTTTTGTAACTTTCAACCGACTTTAAGATTGATTTCACATACCATACTTTATTTTGACAAGTTTCTGTATCTCATTGAAATCAGAAACTGATCTAACTCAGGATAATGCAAAGTATATCTAGTGTTGTTTTTGCATCATAACATGATAAAAAAGAAAACCACCTAGATGAGTTTGCCAAAATCAAGAGTAACACAGTGTGTCAGGCTGACGCATGCAAATGCTGCGCCTAGAAGTAGACGAAAGAGATAAAAGGATGAAGACGAAGAAAAATATAAAAAATGTAATGAGTCACGGGTTACCCAAAAAAAAGGATTTGATCATATATTATTGAAACACCGAGTTATTGATGATCCAGAAAATGGTAGAAATGTTCAAAAGGCTGAAACTCAAAGCCATGCTGGGTTCTTCAAGGGGTTAACAACAGCCTTCACTTGCAAGTAGTTCTTAAGACTATACTCTCCTTTTTCTCTGCCCTGACCACTCATCTTGTAACCCCCAAAGGGGATTGCAGCATCAAATGTGTCAAAGCAATTTACCCAAACTGTTCCTACTCTCAGTGCCCGAGTCAAAATGTTGGCAGTGTCTATGTTCTTTGTGAACACTCCTGCTGCAAGCCCATAACGTGTGTTATTTGCTCTTTGAACTACCTCACCAAGGTCCCTAGGATCATCAAAACATAAATTAGTGCACAGATATGTAGCATAATACCATTCTCTTCAATCAAACAAACTCACACTTGTTGTTTTCTTACTTGAATTTTAATATGGATTGGACTGGACCAAAGATTTCTTCCTTCGCAATCCGCATGTCATCCTGGTGATAATTGTCACAAATTGAACACATTAGGAGTTGCATTTTTATTTTTCAGTCTAGTTTATAAGATGCTAAATGCAACTAAGAAGATATACCTTAACATTTGAGAAGACTGTTGGTTGAATATAGAAGCCCTTGTTGCCAAGTCTGTCTCCTCCGGTTTCAAGGGTAGCCCCACTTTCAACACCATATCTGATATACCTCAGGATTTTCTCAAATTGGTCTGAATCAATCTGATTGTTTGGATAGTACATGAAATCATCAGTGTATTTAGATGTTTTATAAGAATCATACATTAACCTATTTCCAGTCCTCACCAATTAGTATCTGAGTTGGTGGAATGTAAGGGAATTCTTAGCATTTTACCTGAGGACCTTGCTCTATTCCCCCCTTGAATGGATCACCAACAACACGTTTCAAAGCACGAGCCTTTGCTTTCTCAACAAACTCCTCGTATACACTTTCGTGTACATATGTTCGTGACCCAGCACAGCAACATTGTCCCTGAATGTCACAAACAACTCCAATCAACTTTTCCAAATCCCAGGACCAGTGATTGTTTTACTCAAGTGCACTATGCTTAATATACCTGATTAAAGAATAAAGCAAAGTGTGCTAGCTCAACAGCCTGATCTATGTCAGCGTCTTCACACACAATAAACGGGGATTTTCCGCCAAGCTCCAAAGTCACAGGCTTAAGATTGCTTTTAGCCGCCAATTCAAGGACAACTTTCCCAGTATCAGTGGAACCAGTAAAAGCAAGCTGTGACAGAATACCAAATATTCATACTGTTAAGTCATTATCGTGTTTATATGTCTAGTAATCCAAATAAATACCATATTAGGACTTGAAACTTTTACACAAGACAAGGAAACTGAAACTGATTGCCATGTAAATTTTACTGGCAATTTAATAGAATTTACCGTTCATGCCAACACTAAAATAATTATCACTATCCTCCTACAACGGCAAAGGTTAAGGTTTCCGCACACAGAATAAGAACAACAATGAATGTGTCACTTATTCAAGCAGTTTTGATAGATAACCTCACTCTCTCAATACATTACTTTTATCTGTAAACCAAAACATTATTTTAGGCAAATCATGAAAGAAAGAATTCACGCACGCTCCCTTGAAAACTAAGAACATCAATCAGTTTGGTATCTTGTTAAAAAAACTAAAACTGCAGTCATTGTGTGACAGAGGAAGTACATTTTAGTACCTTATCAACCTCCATGTGACTTGCAAGAGCAGCACCAGCAGTTGGGCCAAATCCTGACACCACATTTAAAACACCAGGGGGAAGTCCAGCCTGCCAGACAGATTACAAAATCAAAATGAAGATTGCTGATATTCTGAGTACATTAAACTCCATAAAAGCTATGCTTCTTACAAAATAAATATTGGTCAATATTATTAGCACAAACCTCAAGAAATAGTTTTGCTGCATATAAAGCAGATAATGGTGTCTGCTCAGCTGTTTTGAGAACAATGGTGTTGCCACAGGCCAATGCTGGTCCAACTTTCCAGGCAAACATGAGAAGAGGAAAGTTCCAAGGAATGATCTGACCCGCAACACCAATGGGTTCGTGCAAAGTTTGAACATGATAAGGTCCATCAGCTGGAACTGTTAGACCATGAATCTTATCTGCCCAACCTGGGGATCATGAAAACACAAGTGTCACCAAATTTTCACAAAATAAATAGGAGTAGGCTAAGTTCCACATTTTGTGTCCCACGTACCAGCATAGTATCGAATCAGACGAACAAGCATTGGAATCTCAATCTTAGCAGATTGTTCATAAGGCTTTCCATTATCCCAAGTCTCAAGTGCTGCAATCTCATCATTATGCTTCTCAATCAGATCAGCTGCACGTAACAAGATCTTTTGCCGTTCCTATAAAATCAAATAACAAAGAAGCAAAAAAGGGATTTCCCCCCGGAATCATGAGACCAAAGATCACGCCTTTGTGAACGACAGGAAAAGAAACATTATAGAGGAAGGTTATGATCAAATACATAAGCTGTCATCTTAGGCCATGGACCATGATCAAATGCTTTGCGCGCAGCTGCAACAGCTCGATCAACATCTTCAGAGTGACCCTCAGCAACATGAGCAATCACTTCCCCCGTCCTTGGATCTAAAGTTGGAAAAGTTTTACCTGATGCCACCAGAATCCGAATAGTCAGATACCCCCAACAGCCCCCTTAAAAATCAATCATCTTTTTTTTCTTTCTTTTGTTCTTCCATTTTTTCTGAGCCAAAAAACTCAACTCTGTGTCCCAAAAGGAAACAATTTTAGCAAAATAAACACTCACCAGAAGCAGCATCTACGAATTTTCCATCAATTAAGAGTTGGGTATATTCCACTTGCACTGCTGGTTTAATGGGTTCTTCAATGGCAGCAGCAGTGCTGTATTTACAGAGTCTCGACCCAAGGTAACTACTCCCACCTGAAAAGTTTTACCTTTTAGTCTTAAAAATTTTGATCCGTACACATAATTAATAAAAACCTCAAACGGCAAACCATAAATCCAAATCAAAGTACACAGTTAAACATCCATTCGAAGTGACACAACAACAAAAAACAGTAATTGTAAGTGAAACCGACGATTGAATGAACCTAACCGTACACTCTAACATATTTTCTTTGTCAAACAATAAGAAATCAGTTCAAGAAAGAACAGGAAAATGAAATTAACAAAACAGATAAAAAAAATCATTTGGTAACTGTTTTTAGACACAGAAAAATTATTGAGACCATCTTGAGATGAGGTGCGATGAAGAACACACCTCTACCTCGTGAAAAGAAGGAAGTCGAAGAAAAGGAGCGGATGAGCCTTGAAATTCTGAGTGGGGAAGCCATGCTATGAAGATGATGATAGTGTTTTTTCTCTCTCTCCACTGTCAAGCTTATAAATGGAGATTTGATCCAATTTTATGTATAAAATAAAACGCATGACCAACCCAAACTTGGTGGAATTCACTCCACGCTATAACCCTGACTTAATTTTAATTATTTATTAGCCCCTCGGCTTTGTCATATTATATAATAATATAATAATCTATGCATATATTCTGCACATGAGTTTAAGTATCTTTGTCCTATTCGAAATGGCATATCTTATCATTCTATGTTATCTTAATTATGAAATATGTTAATAATTAAAGTTAGAGTACAATAAATATTTTTGTTTTGTTATTGAATTATTTTTATGATGAAATCAAACGAAAAGAACTTCCCCTCCCAAAAAAAGGAAGAAAAGTACATCTTTTTGCTTCTAAAAGAAGAAAGATCGGTATAATAATGACGCATGTCCTTTTAATTTCCAACAGTAACGTTTCTTAAATTTTTTTCATTATTTGCATAAAAATAAATAGGGATATTCTTTTCCAATTTTAAAAAATATAGACCTGGTTTATATGCATGAAGTTATTACTTACTAATTTCTTTTATAGCTTTAGTAAATTACGAAGGACAGAATCAGATGAGTATATACATTTACGGACTTAATAAGATAGAAGTAATAATCATTGGTGAAAAAAAGTGTTCCAATATAACGTCATTGCATCTAATTCTTACTTAAATTACTTGAGTATTTTAGTATTTTTTAAATAAAATTTAAATTTATAAATTTTTGTTGATTGAAATGAACATAATTTGATCGATCTTTGTAAGCCTCATTTTTCTTTCAACTCTTAAGTATTTGGGCCTAGCCTGTCGTGGGCCTAAGGCCAGCCCAATAAGGAGACCCAATATCCCTTTCCAGTCCCTAATCCTTTCATTTTGTTCTATTTTTAGAAAAACCAGCTCCTTGTTCCCTCTCTTCGTCTCTTGTAAGAGCTCTATTAGGGCACAAAGGTTCTCCCCTTTGTTTCGAGCTAGCTAAGGGTATTCTACTTCCAGGTAAGGTAAGTGGAGCTTAATCGCCTCCTTCACTATTTTTCCTTTTACCCTTTGGACATGTCATTTTGGTTAGGGTTTGACCCCACACTTCGTTTTGTCCTGGTTTTCCACGTTTCAGCTTACTACTTTAGTCCTTGGGTTGTGGTGCTCCTTAGTGGTGGATCTGTTGCGTTTGTAGCATCTAAGCAAGGTAAGGGAAGCTAGGTTTTAACTGTTTAAAGTCATTTCTCCATGTTTTTTGTCTGATTGAATATCTTGGATGCTTGAATGATGTTTTGGATCTTATGGAATTGGCTTGTTTGTGTTCTGGTATGTTATTTTTGGGTATGTGTTTCTGCTGCATGCACGCAACAGTGACGAGTACTGTCATTCTCGCCCAAGCGAGCTCGTCTCGCCTAAGTTCTGCTCGAGCACCTCGCTCAGGCGGATGGCTCTTGTTTTGAGCGACGCATCGTCTCGCTCAGGCGAGAGTGACTCGCCCAAGCGAGTCCTCGAGGAAACCTGGTGTTCTTTGCTCGCGTTCTCGTCCAAGCGAGGGATCTGCGTTTTGGGCGAAAAGCGGTCTCGTTCAGGCGAGGAGGGCCCGCTTAGGCGAGAACTCGCAGAGTGCTCACTGTGCTACTGTTTCAAGTCTCGCTTAGGCAAGAATGCCTAACTTAGGCGAGATCATTGATGTCGCCTGGGCGAAGGCTTTTAGCCTAAGCGAGAACAGTGCAAAATTTCATTTTTAATTCCTTGTTTTTGTTGTGGTTGAATATTATTATGAACATACATGTGTTATTGGATTTGTATGAAATGAAAGTGGCGTGTTGAGATTAATATATGGCTTGGAACTGTTGGATGGTGGTATTGTGGCATGAGAATTGGATGTATGAGATAAAGGTGTTGGTTATGGTGTGAGAGACATGAAATTGGTATGAGATAGACGTAATTCCATGAGTCTCGTGAGGAGATCTCATGGATGTGTAGTGTATATAATTAAGATAAGGATTCAAGTAAGGATTGCATCCTAAAACTCTAAAGGATTAGTGAGTCTCATGTAGAGCAAACTAACCCAAGTGGTGAGAGTAGCGGGAGGCCCTAATCTTTGGCAGGATAATGGCCTTAGATGCTTGAAGGTTAACCTTGTGTGTGGTAGCGTGAAACCCATTGGTAATGGCTCTGCAGAGTAGTAGAGGCCACCACAAGTGCAAGTGTCCAGTGAATCCGATCTTATTATATTTATTCGGATAATTGAATCACAGTGTCTTGTTTGTTTGCTATAACATGATTTGTGCCTACTGTGTTGCATGTTTGGGGTTGCTCTATGTTCTTGCCTGTTGTAATATGTTAAAGTTAATTTTACACTAGCTTACCCTTTCATTTTTGTATATGTTCTTGTTTTGTTTTCTCGTTTGCGATGATCACCTTTGGTGGGAGCAAATGGGAGAAACATTGAAGATAGATTTGGTGGTGGCAGCGACACTGTTTAGTGGGGAATCGTTTATGGCTCCTAAGAGTAGTTTTAAGGCCTTGGTGCCTTTGTATTTCCTTTTCCTAAGAGTAGCTCTTTTGCAAAAATGTTGAACCTTTTGGATTATGTTTTGTTTATGGCATTGCGGTATGCCTAAGTTTCCATTCCTGTACACTCTTGAATAACTGTAACAGTTGATTTCTTATGTATGTTGTTCATCTGATTGCTCTCTATTATCATAACTTTGTGATGTGTTAATTTAGTAGATTAAATCTATTTAAATGGGATGTCACAATCTTGATAAATTATTTATAATTTTATACGTTTCATCAACAATATTATTCATTACAACCATTACTTTTATTCTCTTTTAAAATATATATAATTCAAAAAAATGTAAAAAAAAAATATTTCTTTTAAAATTATGTGGAATTAGATTGCACTTTAATAATTAAACATTACTTTTGCTTCTATGATAATAGAACATTCTTAATTAAATCATTAAAAATGCAAGTTAATAATATATTCATATTTACATTAAAATGAATATGAATTATTTAAAATATTAATATTTTTAATTGAGAAATAATTTTGAAATAAAAATACCAAAATTAAATCATAAAGAATAATTTATGGATATGTAATATTTTTTTAAATACTATAACATTTTATAAAATGAATAAAAAATTATTATAATAAAATTTTTATGAATTTTATTATTTTTTACTTTTATCTTTTATATTCATTTTAAATTGAGATAAATAGTGTGAGACTTTTCCATCTCCTTTTTACATATGAATGTTAGAACTAGGGATGGCAACGGGTCGGTTCGAGTACAGATAGTGTCTACCCGCAACCCGACCCGCCAAAAACAAATCCACCCGCTACTTGCCCGTTTACCTATCAGGTATCCGCTTGAAAAATATCCGCGAATATTTTTAAAATATCTGCGGGTACCCGTGGATACCCGATACCTACAAATATTTACAAAAATTTATATTTTATAAATTTTTTAATATAAAATTATAAAATAAAATATAAATTAAATTATAATTAAATTATAATTAAATTATAATTAAATTTGACATAATAAAATATACTGTTAATTTTAATTAAATTTAACTTAATAAAATATAAATTAAATTTTAATTTTAATTTTTTACAGGTAACGGGTACTCGCGGGTACGGATAGTATGATACCCGTATCCGACCCATTTATAAGTGGATATTAAAATACCTGCTACCCACGGGTATTTAATACTTGCGGGTAGTAACTATCCGCCGCGAATATCCACGAACGTGGGTATTTTTGCCATCCTTAGTTAGAACACACAACCTAAAGATGCAATGCAACCTGACTTACCCCATTTTGGCTCATCCTATTTTAACATGTCTCTTATTTGACCTGCAAAAGGTGATTCAATTTGGCCTGCCTCGCATAAAAAGTGCAGGTTAATTTCTTTGACTCGTCCCTCATTAATGTTTGGCGGATTTGCGGACCAACCCGTAGTCCGCATAAGAAATTATTTATTTTGTATTGTTTTTATCAAGGTGTAGAATTTTAACAACCTTATTTTTTATTTAATTAAATTAGTAAAAATAAAAAAAATCTATAAACCTATTTCTTAAAAAAAATTCAAATTTTCTAATTTATAATTTTTAAATACAATTATGTTTGAAACACAAAAATGTATTCTATATGATAATAGTAACATCCATATTTTGAAAATGATTATATTATTTATTTTATCTTTGCTTTAAAAATAAAATTTAGAAAGTTTTACATTTTATTAATAATTTGTATTTTATCTATTGAACGTTGAGAAATAAATAAAATAGTTTTTAAAGAATATTGCAACTAAGATAAAAATAATAGTGAAAATGATTGATAAAAACCAATAATATAATTAATTTAATATGTATATATTAATTAATTATTAAGAAGATGGTATTTACTTTTATATATATATATATATATATATATATATATATATATGTGTGTGTGTGTATGTGTATGTGTACGTGTGTGTTAGTTATCGAAAAAAATTAAATGAATCTTTTAATCTTAAATCTAAGAGAAAAGAAAAGATAAGAAGAAAAAAAATAATAAAATAGAAAAAAAAGGAAAAAGAAAGATATTAGAAAAGAAAAATAAGGAGATAGATGAGATGAGATCACATTTAATATTTACTTAAAATTTTGGCTTATAAATATGTATGAATGTGATAGTAAGGTAAAAAAGAAAGAAGGAGTAATGATTACTAACATGAGATAAAACTACATTAAATGCACATGTGATGATTATTATAAAAGACTAGCTTATAAATAGGTGAATTAGATAACAAGTAGGCAAGTGTGCTTTTGGGAAGAGTAAGAGAGAGAAAGAGAAAGAGAAAGAGACACAAATTTGGTGTAAGATATTAACCGATGTCAAAGTAAATTAATTCGGCTTACATGGAGTGACTCATCATGAGATGAGTTAAAAAAGGACAAGTTCAACATGACTCACTTTTTGGTCAGTTAGAAATTTTGCAATCTATTGTCTGACCCACCACGGGTTGGTAGCTTAGTAGGTTGGCTCACTTACGAATATTTTTTTTTGTTTGCAATTTATTTTATATATTTATTGCATTACAATAATGAGAGTGAATTACTTAATTTATTTTTTATAATAGTGGAATCAAATTGTTCACCTAATTCTGGAGATAGTATTATAAAGATAATACTTAAAGATTAAAGTAGCAACATATATAATATAACAAGCAAATTAATTAAACATTTCAACTATTCAAATATTATTAAGCAATATTCTAGCATTTAAAAATATGAAATTGTGAACCTACATAATTAGAATTAATAAATAATTATATCAATTTTTTAAAGTGGTAAAAAAATGTTGGTGGGTTGTGTGGGTCAATTCACCTTCAATCCAGCTCGAATTCGTTTAACCTGTGGTTTAAGTGAGCCGAGTTCGGTTCAACCCACTTTTAAAAACACTTAATTTTTCTCAACCCAACCTGGCTCGAACCCATGGTGAGTGATATTAAACTATTTTTATGTTAATCTTAAAAAATTCACCTATGTTTTATTAAGCTTTAATATATATATATATATATATATATATATATATATATATATATATATATATATATATATATATATATATATATATATATATTTTTTTTTTTTTTTTTTATTTTTTTTTTTT
>Ga0099822_1011805_pt1 | contig 10587 bp, 4 predicted proteins | sample CowpeawhiteBW_FD_76839 | JGI IMG/M metagenome (GOLD analysis project Ga0099822, IMG submission 76839) | Root nodule microbial communities of legume samples collected from California USA - Cow pea white BW | ecosystem: Host-associated > Plants > Roots > Nodule | place: USA: California | collected... | reverse complement strand
TTTTAATAAACTTAAATGTATTAACCACTATAGGTAACTAGCCGTTGTAAGAAACTAGCCGTTGTGAGTGGTTAATGCACTAGCCGTTGGAGTCTAGGTAGTTAATGAGTTAGCCGTTTATAGTCGTTTATAGCCGTTGAGAGTACAATGGTGAGGAAATGTGGGTCTATAAATATAATGTATTGTAAGAACAAAAACAACACAAGAGGTGAATAAAGTTTGTTCACGAGATTATAGAGTTGTTGTCTACAAATTGCTAACAAAGTGGTATCAGAGCTAGTTAGCTTGAGTGTTTGAGTGAAAAAAAGAGAGCTAGAGAGCTTGAGTGCTTGAAAAAAGAGCTAAGTGTTTGAGAAAAAAAGAAAGTGAGATGGCCAGTCTTACAAACAGTATTTCCTTGCCCAAGTTGACAAAGGCTGTCAACTATGACAATTGGAGTCTCAAAATGAAGGCTCTTCTTGGATCCTAAGAAAATTGGGAGGTGGTTGAAGATGGTTTCGATGAACCAGCCAACACTACAGGTTGGTCAAATGCCCAGTTGAAAGTGCTGAAAGACGCACGTGTGAAGGATAAGGCAGCTTTGTACATCCTGTACCAAGTTGTGGACGAGTCTGACTTTGAGAAGATTGCAAGTGCCAAATCTTCAAAAGAAGCGTCGGATATTTTGGAGAAGGCGTATAAGGGAGATGACCGAGTGAAGCAGGTGCGACTTCAAACACTTAGAGGCGAATTAGAGAGCATGAGGATGAAAGAGACTGAAGGAGTAGCCGAGTACATTACTCGAGTTGAAACTGTGGCGAACCAACTTGCTAGAAACGGAGAGACGTTACCTGCTAGCCGAGTTGTGGAAAAGATTTTGAGATCTCTAACAGATGACTTTGAGAACATGGTATGCGCGATTGAAGAGTCCAAAGACTTGTCAATGCTCACGGTTGAAGAGCTTGCCGGGTCCCTTGAGGCGCATGAGCAACGGAAGAAGAAGAAGAAGGTTGAGGCACTTGAACGATTACTCCAAACGAAGATGTCAATTAAAGATGAGAAAGCTCAGAACACTCAAGGCAGAGGACGATATCGAGGAGGTATAAGAAGCGGTCCTGGTGGTAGAAGTCGAGAACAAGAAGAGAAAGAACAATCCGGTCAACAAAATTGATACGGAAGAGGACGAGATCCATGGAGAGGAGGTCAATAAGCAACTCAAATGTTGAGTGCTTCAAGTGTGGAAAGTATGGCCATTATGCAAAGGACTGTTACTCGGGCAAGTGTTTCAGTTGTGGTAAGTCCGAACATTTTGCCAAAGATTGTAGATCTGAAAGTAGAAATGAAGAGATGATTAACCTCACAGAAGAAGGAAAAGAAGAAGCGACATTGTTGATGATGGTGCGTAGCTCGGGGGCCGAGCATAAGCAAGTGGAGAACTCGGCAAGAAGACCGAATAGCATGGAGAATTCAGCAAGAAGACGGAGTATAGTTGATAACTCGACAAGACATTAGAGTAGCGTAGATTACTCAAATAGCACAGTGGAGCGCGTGAAAAGCTTGAATAGCTCAAAATTTGAAGAAGAAGAGCTTCTAATTTAAAGGTTAGAGATTGCAAAAGAAGACTTACAACAAAGTATTGAAAAAGAGGTTAGAGACAATTTAATTCTACAAGAAAGCGTAGAGAGAAGGAAACAAGCTTTGCAAAAGCGGCACTTGAAATTTGAAGAAGATGTTTCAAGTTTGCAAGAACGGTTACAAGTTGAGAAGGATCTGAGAGCTGCACTAGAAGTGCAAGATGAGAAGTGGCGACTTGAAATGGATGAGGAGATTGAGGAGATTGAGCACAACAATATGTGGGTGTTGTATCTTTCAAAAGGAAGTCGGCCTATTGATAAGAACTCAGTTAACGATAAATCGGCCACAAAGACAAAGAACCCAATGAGTAACAAGTCGGTCAAAGAGAAGAACAAGTTTGCCAGTAAGGATGCAAAAACTGAGAGAGCATAGAACAAGATAGTCACAGGGAAAGCGAAGTACAAGTCGACCATAGATAAAGTGAAAGGAAGTCAGTCATGAAGAAAGCGAATAACTTAACTATTCATGAAAGTGACAATCACAATGTGAGAAGAGTTATTGCACGTTGGAAGCCGTGATGAAGAATAAAGGAACAAAGATGGAGAATAAAAGAAGCATTTAAGTTTAAGGGGGAGTTTTGTTGGATTTTAATAAACTTAAATGTATTAACCACTATAGGTAACTAGCCGTTGTAAGAAACTAGCCGTTGTGAGTGGTTAATGCACTAGCCGTTGGAGTCTAGGTAGCTAATGAGTTAGCCGTTTATAGCCGTTTATAGTCGTTGAGAGTACAATGGTGAGGAAATGTGGGTCTATAAATATAATGTATTGTAAGAACAAAAACAACACAAGAGGTGAATAAAGTTTATTCACAAGATTATAGAGTTGTTGTCTACAAAGTGCTAACATTCTTCCCAGCCTCTAAGTTGTTCCGAACAAAAACACCTCGACAGCGTAGGTTTCCACTATTCTATTTAAAACTTTCCTTTGACCATTAGATTTTGGGTGGGTATGTTGCACTCATTTTCATTTTTAATGTTGTACCTGACAACCTCAATGATTCCTTCCAAAAGTAGGATCTCTATGATTGACAATGGAAATAGGTATCCCATGTAGTCTTATAATCACTTTAGCTAAAACCTCAGGAATCGTTTTTGCAGAATATGGATAAAATGCCTATTTTTGCTTAATTTGTGCACCACCATTAGAGCCACATCAAATCCTTTCGATTTTGGGAGCCCCATAATGCAATCCGTACTAACTTCTTCCAAATTGCATTTGGAATGAGGAAAGGCTGCAGAAAACCTGTGGGAGAGGATGCTTGATACTTACTCCACTGACTTACTTGACAAGCTGCCATCAAGTTAGTGATTACTCCCTTCACTACTATCAAGAAAAAAGATTGTACCATTCTACGATATGTTCTACAGATACCTGAGTGACCTCCCACTGGCGTTGCATGGAATTCATGTAATAATCTAGCAATCCACCCTGAATTATAATATAAAACTAACCTCCCTTTATAATATAGTTCAACTATATAAAATTTAGCCTTACCTTTAAACCACGTGTGCTTTAATTAATTACTAAATAATACTTTCAATGACAAGGGGTGATGGTTAAAAGAAACAAATGACAACGTTACAAAGTTATAAAATCAGTTAAAGTGTTTGTGCTGATTTCAACAGGTGATGGAAATAAATACCATTTGGAGAATATATGCTGAGTTGAATTGGAACGTTTGAAATTGCCTTTGTTTTCCCAGTTATACGATCTGTTTCATCTGAAATTTCTTGTCTCACAGCAGCTGCATGGGACATATGAGGAAACGTGAGCTCAGTTTCTACAGTTAAGACCTTTGCTCTGATTGTGTTGTAACCCATGATTTTAATTAATTGAGGATCAAATAAAGCTTAAATATTTATAAATCAAAGGCCCGTCTAGCTCAGTTGGTAGAGCGCAAGGCTCTTAACCTTGTGGTCGTGGGTTCGAGCCCCACGGTGGGCGTATTATCAGGCTTTACTTTTTACTTTTTGTTTTCTGGGTGTGCTTTGGTCTATATCTTTTGCATCCAGATAAATTTTTGTATCATGACAACAAATTCTGCAGCTTAAATCTACCACTCTCTAAATGACGGAGACTGTGGTCCACTAAGCTCAGTTAATTATAATCTTCAACCCATGATTAAATCAATAGAAGACTATACAATACAAGTGGCTTACCTGATGTAAGTTCATCATTAATTAATGTAAATCTTACTGAATTACTGAATTAGCTAATGTTCATAGAAAAGAAATGTTCATAGTCAGAAACATCTTTACCAAAGTCAGAGAATCTCTTCCTTGGTTGATGAAGAAACTCAGCATATTCCTGTTTCCCATCTTCTGTCTTGTGAAGTTGCAGCACTAGTGGCCTCCGTGTGACAATACCTTATGATGAAAAATAATGTCATAAAGGCGTTCAAACGAATAAAAATAACCATTCTTTGCTGCCATCAATGCAATAATGACCAATGTAATTGCTTCAAATAAAAGCAAAAATAAACATGCCACAAACTAGAAATTAATGAAAATTTCTAAAAAAACATATATATTTCCTCGAAAGTATAAAATTACAAAGTATCGTTTAATGTTCCAGAAAAGTAAAACCCATACAATAATATACTTGACGAAAGAAAAAGGGAAAAGATGACCGAATTCCAATTCCTCGTAAGACAGCTCCTTCATACAAGTAAATGGCAGCAACAAACTATATAATAACCTTTATTATCATATTTAAAATTGATTAAAAAAATAAACTAATGTCTTTTACACTCCTATCTAACTATCTGTACGTAGTCATAACTTTATATTTTTCCAATAATAAAATTATATTGTAGAAATAGTATCAATGTTCTTCTATTTAAAAAAAAAAAAATACTAACTAAATTATTTTCGAAAATGTGTATTCCATATCGAAAATTTTATATCCAAAACTAATATCAAATTAAGTAATACTTTAAGTGAAAATTACCAGATCCACGTGGCAGAAAATCCCTTCCCACAACACTTTCCAGCACCGATGATTTTCCTGAACTCTGGTTCGTTTCCAAAATCGCAATCAACCAATCATAATATATTTAACAAACACGATCAATCGATCACAAAACGAAGAAAATGTCACAATCGAAGAGAAGCGCGCGTAACCTAAAGGCACCTGTCCTCCAACCACCGCGACGGTGGGAAGCGCCTCCCACAGGGACATTCCCTCGCCGCCGTGGTCGCCGAGCACCGTGCAGGCGCGTTGGATCTTGTTGATGAGACCGATCAAGCTCGTCATGGTCGCCATTTTTCTCGAACAACTACTATTGCCAGAAAACGATTCGAAAAAACGGCTATATAGTGGGACTGAGTAGGGAATGAGAATGGTCACACTTTTCACAGATTTTGTTCGATGTCGAAAACTGATGTTGCGTAAGTGTGTGTTATTATTTGCATGGGAAATGCAGCAACCGAGGAGAATGTGTAACTGAATGCGTTAGCCTAGTGTTTGTTATGTGGAATAGAATGAACGTGACACGATGCATGGTTGCATTTCATCTCATACTTGGTTTACATCCACAGCAATCAATTTTTCACGCGGATACAATGTTCATTTAAGCATATGTGCTAATTATGTTTAATTAAGGGAAAAAAATGAAACCTTTATACATATCTATATCTTAAAAAAAAATGAAATACAACAGAGATAGTGGATTTTAAATAATAGCAATTTTCAGAAATGAAACTAGGTTTTTTCTTGATGGAACATAATATTTTAATATTTAAAATAATTATATAAATATATAATATTTTTTGAGGATTTTAGTTCATTACTTTCTCGATGTGCTTATGATGAATCAATTTAACTTGTGTCAATTGGACTAACAAATTTTTGTTTTTCAATTTAATTTGGAGTCTGTTAGTTTTGAGATTTCACAAACTAAGATGAAATTAATATACATGTCACTTATATAATGAATCAACTTTAGCAATATATTTTGTCGATACCCAATTTTGTATTCGGTCAAATAAATTTGTTCTAAAAAAAATAAAAAAAATACATATGTTTTTAATTAATGGTAGAAAAAAAGAAAAAAAAGGTAAAATAATTTTTTTTAGATTTTCAAACTTCAAAGTTTAGCATAAAAAAAAGGAACAACAAAAAAAAAGGGGGAGCCCATTTGTTTTCACACCCTTCCTCGTTAGTAATTAAAGTTTTTATACATATCTTTACCTACTATTTTTGTTTTTTACACCCTCTCACATATACGATTTTAATAAATAAAAATAATAATATTTCTGAAAATAATTAGTATTAATATCTTGATAATATGATTTGATTTACATGATGTGTTGAATCAAATTCTGTTTTTTTGCTAAAGAAAAATATATAATTTTAATGACTAGAAACAATATTTCTGATAATAATTATAATCAATACCATGAATATTATAGTATGATTTGATTTCGATAAATAGTTTCATCGGAACCAATTTTTTCCTCACATATTTCATTATAATTAAGATTAGGATTTCAATAGTATTACAGGATGTTTATAACAGCACAAAATCTGTTAAATACAATTCACAGAAAAAAATTCTACACTATTCTTCTTCTATTTTCCATCACCACAACAATCATGTAAAATTGATCACCTCATGATTCTCTCAGTTGGATTTGCTCTGTTTGTTGTCTTGAAAGGTAAGTTCTTTATTTTGCTTGTTTTTGTATTTGCGTCTTTTCATGAGAATAATGAGATTAATGGATTGTAAATTCTAATTTCATTACTATGTTACAATATCACGCACATGTATGATCAATTAAACCAATATATTTTGGTTAAATATCTTTTTGGTCCCAATTTTTGTCAAGTTGTATCAAATAAGTCCTAATCTTAGTGTTGTATTCAATTAGGTCCAAATTTTCGTCAATTTGCTCAATTGAGTCCTTTTTTGCTAACATCGTTTAAATCATTAACGGTCATGAACCGTGACTGCCACGTGTCACTTCGTGATTTTTTTTATTTTTATTTTTTGAATTTTTTTATTTTTTTATATTTTTTAAATTTTTAATTTTTTTTAAAATGTCCACGTGTCAAGCCAACAACGTGCCACGTGTCAAAGTCAATGTTCTATATTCAATTTGGTCCCTATATTTGTTATTTTTATTCAATTTAGTCCCAATTTTTGTTAACAAGAACCAATTTGGTCCCTCTCCAAATTAAAATCAAATTTAATTTTTTATATTAAAATTCACATTTTTTATTAAATATTTTTATATAATATATTTAAATTCACATAATTATAAATTTGATATAAAAATTAAATTTGGTCACATCTTCAATAGGGACAAAATTGGTCAATTTTAAACAAAATTGGGACTAAAAAGAACAAAAATAACAAAAAGAACAAAAATAACAAAAATAACAAATATAAGGACCAAATTGAATATAGAACATTGATTTTGACACGTGGCACGCTACTGAGTTGACACGTGGCCATTTAAAAATAATTCAAAAAAATTCAAAAAAAAATTCAAAAAAAATCGAAAAAACCACGAAGTGACACATGGTAGTCACGGTTCATGGCCGTTAATGATTTAAACAGTGTTAGCAAAAAAGGACTCAATTGAACAAAATTGACGAAAATTAAGTCTATTGAATACAAAACCAAAATTAGAACTTATTTAACAAAACTTGAAGAAAATTGGGACAAAAAGATATTTTAACCATATATTTTTTAATGTGTACGGGGTATGATGTTAGGTAAGTTTGGGTTTGGTGTCGCTATTAATATGTGTTGATTGAAGTTTAATTAGTATCCCATTGTAGCAACAACTCTCATTATTATGAATGAATGTTTCTACCTTGAATGATTAATTGACATGAACTTAAATTTATATAGGTAACTTTCTTTTTCTTTTTCTCTCATGCCATATTATTTTTTATCTTGACAATTAGAAATATCCGCAACGATTTCAACCACATCCTGGATGAATTTGGATGGTTTTATGATAATGGTGGGACTTATGCCTAGTGTTCTTTTCTAGTCTAGGTTTGCCTCAGTTAACGTACATGTGGGACTTTTCTCACCTAGCCTAATAAAAACTTTACGTGCCCAGCCAAGAGCCATTCCAATTTGAGGTTTGATGTAAATGTGGTTAAATTGGTACATGGGCATTTTGCATTGAAATGTGGATGTGCACATAATTTTTATAGCTCAATTTGAATGTTTTTTTGTGAATTTAGGTTTCAAAGGATGGGAGGATCTAATTATATGAAAAACATTTCGTTAGCTTTTAATATTCTTATTTTAAAAACAAAAATTGTAAATTAAAAAAAAAATTAATTATTGAATATCATGTTAAATCTTGGATTTCATTGATAATTAAAAGTATACTAAAATTTTCAAATTTAAACTCTTATCTTAAATAAATTTTAAAAGAACTATGTAATTCCTAAAAAATATGTAAGATAAAGGTACAATTCTTGTCGGATTTAAAAATAAAAGTATTATTTTCTTATTTTCTTTATTAGTTTGTACATGCATTGTGTTTTTTTTGGGAAACAAACATATTAAAAAATTAATTTTATTTTGCATATCTAATTAAAGGAAACCGTCGTAGGACAAACGTTACAGGGTACTAATATCTTTCTACAAGTAATCGACTTTTGAACCAAAATTTAGTTTAAAAGACTATTTATTTTTTTAAGGTTTTTTTTGTAGTTTTTCATAATAAACTATGGTGCGATTCCTTTGAGTTTTTTAAATTTATCATCGTCATCCCATCACGATTTTAGTTGCGACATATTCAATTCACTATATTCTCTTTGAATGCGAATTTCAATTAAAAACTCGTGAATTTCTTTCCAATAATCATATTTTTGTATGTTTTGTCTATAAAGATGAGATGACTTGTGGAAAGTGAAAACTGATAAAAAAATTATGTATATGAAGATGTAGATGGATTGAAGTGATCAACTAAAAATATAAATTGCAAGAATGTAAATTACAGGAAAATAAATTACCAAGAAGCTCGTAAGAATTTTTAGAAAGTGATGACCCAAATTGTAACATTCATCACTAGATTTGTCAGTTTTCCTATTTGCGACATTCTTAGAGTGACGTTCTTATAATACTTGAATTGTAACCACAAATTTTCTCCTCCAAATAGTCCATTTATATATTTCCTCTTTTTTCTAACACATAAGCCACAATGAATAAAATAAAAATTACATAAATTGTGACAACCGCTTCAAAACCGCTCACGTTGAATTAGTTGTGCCAACTCACCCCATGTGTTGTAGCAGTTATCATAGGCTAAGTTCTTTTTCAATCTAGCACTGTTCATTTTTGATGTTGCAAGTGAACACTTTTCTCGATGCGAGCTTTCTCGATGCGAGCTTTCTCGATGCTCTACTTGAATTCTCAGTCATTCTTTGTTTACTTGTGTAACATCCCGACCAGATATTACGGATTTAAATAATAGAATAAAGAAATAAATAATACTCTTAGTTTATTATAACTGAGATTCCCAAAACCGTGGGAAAATTAAAACTTCATTCTCATTATCATATAATAAACTTTATAACCATAAGTCCATGCTCTTAAAATTCTCATAAAATATCCATGTTTGATAAAGTTTACAATTTAATCAAAACATAGTAAAATCATCAAAACTCTGATAATCTCGGTCTATCCATGCTTCGTCTCTAGGCATCACCAGATGCACCTGCAATATTATCTACTCCCGTGTACCGCGTACATGATCATCGTCAAACACAAGCAGATAGGGTGAGCTAACAAAATAAAACATATGCACACAATTCATATAATTTCAACACACCAAAGGAACTCATATCCTTTGATTTCATACACATGGCCACCACCATGTCACTCGTGTCCTACGTCTTCTGATGAGTACTTCAAGATGTCTTGTTGCCACACCTACCAGGCACAACTGGTAGAGCACGTGCGGAAACCATGCTACGGATCACACACCGCAATGCCAAGCGGAGTTCCCAATACGAATAACATTCGTAACGTCCCATGACTACCAAACTCGTCAGCTTGTTACTAAGGAAGGTAATCTAACTAGACCCATTAGTACACGCCACGACGTGCACACTTACACCGGCAACACTCGCCAACCCGAGCCACAACTCAAGAGTTCCTCGTGTTCATCCGTCATCCCGAGCCACAACTCAAGAGATGTCATTCCGAGCTACAACTCAAGGAATGTCACGTGTTTAACCCCTATCCTGAGCCACAACTTAAGGGATACGTTCTGAGCCACAACTCAAGAAACACCAACAAGTCGAACTTTGAAGTATCACCAAAGCTTTGTAGACCACGCACATTCAAGCCAACAAAGCATAATTGCCGCAAAATATCGCCTAGCGCAACTCACGAGTCGCTAGGTGCACCACGCTTCTAGACCGCCTGGCGGGTGTGATGAGATCAAACTTTTGCCCTCATTAAATGTTTAAATTTTGGGGATTCAATATCATTTTTGCGCTTTAGGATTGATTTTAGTTGCATAAAATATTATTGGATATTCTAACGTTTAATAATGCAACTGGAATTTAATTTAGGTCCTTAAGAGTGTGAATTTGAAATATTTCAAGTTACAAAATAAAAACTTTTGCATATTTAATTAAAGGTACCGTCTTAGGACGAGCGTTGTGGGGTGCTAATACCTTCCCTACGCGTAACCGATTCCCGAACCCAAATTCTGGTTTTTTGCAGACCTTGCTTTTTTTTATGGTTTTCCATAGTTTCCTATAATAACTATGGTAACAACTCCAAAACTCTTTTTCAAATTTTATTTTTTGTTTGTCGTCTCGTCGTGATTTTGGTTGCGACACATATAATATAAATATAATATATATATATATATATATATAATATATATATTATATATATATATTATATATATATATATAATATATAATATATATATATATAATATACATATATAATATATAATATATATATATATATATATATATATAT
>Ga0099822_1011799_pt1 | contig 10591 bp, 4 predicted proteins | sample CowpeawhiteBW_FD_76839 | JGI IMG/M metagenome (GOLD analysis project Ga0099822, IMG submission 76839) | Root nodule microbial communities of legume samples collected from California USA - Cow pea white BW | ecosystem: Host-associated > Plants > Roots > Nodule | place: USA: California | collected... | reverse complement strand
TTTTTATTCTCAACTCATTTTCCTCTTCTTTTTTTTTTCTTTTTATTTCAATTTTTCCACAATTATTTTTAAATTTATTTATTTTTTTTAAATTACTAATTCTTAAAAAAAAAAAAACTACAATTTTATAAATTTTGAAATAGAATTAAATGAAGATTATACGATTGAGCATTTAAAACTGATTGTCATATATTCTGGTAACAAAAAAAAATCAATCAAATATTAAAAGTAAAGACAAATAATTAAATATATATTTAAAATAATTTAATTTAATAAATTGAGATTTACGTTTTTTTTCAAATGTAATACATTATAAAAAAAATCTTAAAATTGTGATTAGATAAAAAAATATATATCTTAAAAATCTATATTAACTTAATAAACTCCAAGTTATACTCATCTTCAATCATAATTTCCTCGTATAAATGAATTAATAAACAAGATTCATCTTTAAAAACAACTCAAAGATATATATATATATATATATATATATATATATATATATTTATATTGGCAGATTATTAATGTGGCAGGGGGGCCATGGCCACCCCCAAAAAATTTTGAAAATTTTTTTACAGTAGGTATTTTGATTTTTTTTATTATAGATATTAGATATTTTGATTTTATTTTGATATAAATATTAAATTAAATATTTTATTTTTTTTATAAACATAATAATTAATACTAATAAAATATAAAATATAAAATCAAATATAATAAAATATAAAATTAAAAAGATTTATCAAAATATTTTTTATTATTTATTTTCATTATAGGTTGTATTTTTCATAAATTGTTCTCATATTTCATTCTCATCTATTTTTTTTTTTGTTTCTGAAAATAAAAAGATCTATTATTTTTTCTCTTATTTCTCTTTCATTCTCTTCCATCCTCGTCACTTGATAATAAAATATTAGTTCAATAATTTATTTAATGAGCCCTTTTTATATGCTTATGCCTTGAGTTTCTTACAAATTGTTCTCATCTTCCATTCTTACCTATTTTAACTCTTCTTATCTCTACAGTTACAATGAAAAGATCATTTACTGTAATGAAAATTATCAAAATAAGATTGCGGAATAAAATATAAGATGAATTTTTTGCCGACAATATGATTATTTACATTGAAAAATAAATAGTTGAAAATTTTAGTTCTAATTCAATTATTGATGAGTTTAGGGATCTAAAGGAACGAAAGATAATCTTTTAGATATTTGTGATTTCTTTTTTAGTTATCGTTATACTAAGTTATGTATTCATTTTTATTGTGTTAGTGACAATAATGAGATGTATCTTTGCGTGTATTATTTTGGCTCCCCAAACAATGTTGCTCAATATCCGCCAATATATATATATATATATATATATATATATATATATATATATATGTGTGTGTGTTATACAACAAAAAGTAGTCACTAGTTAACAAAAATTAAATTATCCAAAATTTAAAGGTAAAAGGTCAAAATATTTATGTAAATACCAAGAATAAAAAAGTAAATATAGAAATCAATAAATTACTAAAAGTATAATCTATAGTTATTCTTGTGTGATTTTTCTTTTTTAAATTTCTTGTGCGATTAATATACCACCATACTTTATCCTTTACATCAATAGTTCACTTGTCTAACTTTATAGCACATGATTAATGTATGCATTATGATTTCAATGTGATAATGTTTACATGGAAAAAAAATGAGCTTTGTTAATTAATTTATTCTTATATACTATGGCATAGTGCATGTCAAGTCGTTCCATAACATCACCATTTGGTGTGTTTTTACACATCATTTATTGGGAGCCATCAATTGATCATTATTGAAACCCAGAATTGTTTGCATTATTTTCAATTTAATTTATTTATCAAAATATAAGTAATAATATATTACTATAGAATAGGATATATATATAGGAAACCAAATACCTAATTTAATGAAATATAACACTAATATATTTAATGACATTATTGATAGATCAATAAATTAAGAATTTATGAGAAAATATTTTGTAGACTATATTATTGACAAATTTTCACAATAAATTTATAAATACCTCTTTAATAGATTTAATAATTTTTTACTTAATTAAGATACATACACAGCATAAATTTATATATTTTTACATATTTTTTATTTATTTTTATTTTAGTTAAATATCTTGTTTGATTTTTATTATTAACAAATAGTTTGATTATTACTTTCATATTTTTGTTTTTAATTTAATGATCAAGATACCATTTTTTAATTTATTGATCAATCCATTCATTTTTGTTAAAATAAGTTTGAACAACAACTTTAAAGAGATTAAAAAAAATAATTAATTAGTTAAAAATTTAAAGATGAAAATGATAATATACTATCTCATTGACAATAAAATCAAATAGAAAGATATTTAAAAAATAAATAAAAAAAATGTATTTAATAAAACAAAATATTTAATAAAAAATACCTAAAGAAGTTATAAGCTATTTAAAATTTAATTAAATTTGATTTTTGATACGTTTATTGTGATAAAAACAATAGTAAGTTTATTTTTTAAAATATACTTAGTAAGAAACTCTAACCTAATAAATAAAATAAAATGTAAAGATTTTGCAGTCACTTCAAAATAATGAAGTGGTGGTGCTGTGACAAATGAGGCTGTAACCATGTCTACCTACAATCAGTCAAATCTATATCCAAAATGTTTAGCTTGTTGATGGAGAAAATTAATGCTCACTACCAAAACCCAACATCATGGATCAATCAAATTCTCCAACTTTGGTCGGATTACAGACATCACTCTAATCTATATACAAGTATTTCACACTCCTTCATCTTTTCAAAATTAGGTTTTAAATTTAGGTAAAATAGGATATAAAGAATGTAAAACCTACTACCTATTTCTATAAAGTTGAATTAAACATTCAAATCTTATCCTTACAATATTGATTATTTATTTAACCTATGGTACAATTTATTATTATACGAATTTATTATATTTCTTTGTGAGAATCTTCGTTTATATCTTCAAAATATATTATATGAATGTTAATTTATAATAAATTATTTATTTTTTATTGTATCTTTTAGTTTTCGATCCATTTAATTTGATTATAAATTGATTTTGTGGATTGCACAATATAATCGATCAACAATTATTTTATGAAAAATTTGAGTATTCATGAAAAATAGTATAATTAATTGTAAGAAAGAAAAATGATTTGAATGTTTATTTTATTATGCTTTGGATATAGATATTTATACATAACAATATAATCTAAATTAAGTATGGAATTATGTATAGTATAATTATAGAATATTTAATGATTTAATTACAGAAGATCAATTAGCTTCATTTCAGGAGAATGATTATGAAGCTAATCACACAGAAAATAATCAATTAGGATAATTAAAGAAAAATAATTCTGATTATATTTTGATTTTGTTACTTTCATTTTTTCTTTTTTATCCCTTAAACTACACTACCTTTTTTTTTTTTCTCTTTTCCTTCTTATATATATAGAGAAGAGGGGCTAGTGACTTTAATGGTTGTGAGAGTGAAACTCCATTTTTAACACTTTGAATTCAAGATAATACAAACTTGTTACAACATAATTAGTAGTTTTAAAATGTGGATTTGAGTTATATATTATTGTAGAAAAAAAATGAGTAAAATGAAACTAATTCTAAAAAAAACAAAATAAAAGACGTTGATAAGGCACTTTTCCAACTAGTATTGAAAATGAAGTTACAAAAGTCATTCTACAAATAAGTGCTATTGGAGGAATTTTATTATTATTTTTTTGTGTGTGTACTCTTAAAAAGTAGCTATCCACAAAAAGTGAAGTAGTTTACAAAAGTGTCTAATGGCTTTTATTGAGTTGCAATATTCATCATCTACATTATTGTCACTTTTGTAGCAACCACCTACACAATGAAATTTAAGATTTTATTTTTCCATGCATTAAATATATATATTTTTAGAGGACTTGAAAAATATTTATTAAAATTAAAAATTAACTTATATATGAAGTTTTTCTTTAGTTATTTCTAACTTAGTATTCATAGACTAATTTTAACCTATAATAAAAATAGTTTTTTTTTTTAATTTCTTTTGCAAAAGTGCTTAATGAGTAATTTTTTTCTTTTAAATGTCATTAGAACTCAAAAGAAATTTATCCATGATCTAATTATCACACTCCATTATGTTATAGGAAACAGTTCTAGGTAGCTGGCGACAGCTAAAAGCACTTATATATTTTCTTCATTTCCTATCATAAATAGTTGAACATTTTAGTAAATAATCCCATTATTTCTAAATAATCCCAAATAATAATCCCAAAGACATATATAAAAATTCACTTCAATTTAATATAATGCATCTATCTAAATCAACCGAGCATCATGGTTAAATTTAACTAATTCAGATTAACTACTCTTTACGTATAGGGATTTTATATACATACAAAATTTTCATTGTTTTAATATATCATCATTCAATTAAACTTTATTACAATCTGTAACATAAGTTTAGTTCACATATATAAAGCAACTTAAGTATATATAACTAATTCACATAAAGAATATATCATTATATGAATTTAAACAAATAGATATTAATTTATTTTCGGTTCTCACATGCAAATCACACTAAAAGTGAGAAACCATAATTTAATTTTGACATATTTACTTATACAAAATTTAAAAGAAATAAATATAAGAAAAGTTGAAACTATTTTTTTCAAAAATTTAGAATAATTAATTTTGTAGACTTTTTTCATGCTACTTCTTTAATTTATTTTAAGTTATGCATTAATATATTTTAATTTATAAAAAAATAATTTATTATTTTTTCTCTTCTAAAATATACTATAAAAAAAATTATCCACACAAATTTTTTATATGTGCACAATACAATATAAATATACTTCTAGATATTTATTTGATTGTGTTTACAATTGAAACATATTTGACAAGTCTCTTGACATTAGTTAACATTATTTTTAATTTTAATAAAAAATTAGACAATGATACTAAATTATATAATTTAAAAACTAGATTAGTATAAAAATATTTCTTTATAAATTTATTGGTAATATATAAAATTTAATAACAAATATATCTATGTTTTGATTAGGTATATTTCAAATTTCAAATACATTTGATCTTTTCAATCTCGGCAACAGAAATTTAAAATATTAACATACTGATATATAAGTTTGTATGACAGATGGTTTTAACTAATTTTTTTTATTTTTCATTTTAATATTTATTCTCTTTAATCACAACTTGAATTTTAATATTTTCTATTGTATCAATAATTAAAAATAAAAATATATGATATATAAATTATGCATTCTAGCAACAATATACTTTTTATATATCTAGAAGTATTTATTTGCTATGTATAATTTATAATTATAAAAACAAGCATTTATATTGTATTGTGCACATATACACATTATATGTAATATTTATATTACCAACAAATTGAAAAATATATATAACCTTTATGCTGGTTAATACCAAAGTCAGCCAACTTATCACACTAGTCAAATAAAAATATAAAATTACATTGTCAATGATTTTTTTTTTTTTGTTCCAGGTAACTTTATTGTGAAGAAAATTATTCTAATGGAATTACATCTTTACTCAGACTGCATCTTTTTTTTTTAATCATTATTATTTCATTGAAACTGTATATACTGATACAGTTCTTTGAATCCACCTCACTTTAAGAAGACAGTATTTATTCAAATATTTGATTGACTGTATAAAACAAATATTTTCAAACACTTACGAATTTCTTTAAATGCCCTTCATTTCATAACAAAATTTGAGTTTACTAATTACTAAAATGATATAATGTTAATGTGAAAAGAACTTTAACTAGACATAAACTCATCAGAAGGTTAACACAGATTAAACTTGAGTGTGTGATAGAAATGACTTGTTCTTCCCTTTTAAGTGTTTAACACAGAATCTATGCAAGTTCTACAATTAGGTATTAATTTAATGAAGCCTTTGTGGTCAATGATTTCATGATTATGATCTGCAACAGAGAAATCTCTGGGGATTAACACTTGAAATGCAATGCATGAGGCTGATTTCTTCCTCATTTTGTTTTCTGCAAACCCTAATTATTATTCCTACACTACTACTGTGCATGTGTGTTCAGGCTCTGGCTGATGATGATCCCACTCATGAAGTAAAGTTAGTCATATCAGACAGAGAAGGGCAAAGTTGTCATTTCAGGAAAGGTGTTGTCAATCAACCCAAAAGGAAGGTGCAACAAAATCATGTTATTCCCTCATTTATTTTTTTCTCATATTTTTTTCACCCTCCATGACTTTATGCTGTCTGCATCAGTCACCTTTCACTGTCACTATCAACCTATTTTCATTTCCACAAAAGCCCTAAAGGCCAAAACACACCACCCCTTCTTTCTCATTTACACCCTCCCTTTTCTCCATTTGCCTCACTCACACCAATACCCTATTTGCAATCCCTTCACAAAAAAAAAAAAAATTCTTCACAAAAACCTAGCTTCATGCAGGTTTCAACACTCTAGAGCATTTTCAAGCATGCTAGCATGAACTTGGTTCTCTAATCACATACACAGAATATTTTGAATTTTTTTTTTCTGTAAAATAGCTTTTTCAAAGAAAGAGGAAAACCAAGCTTAGAATATTACAAAAGTATTCTAGGAATTCACAAAAACCAAAGGAAATTCAACCTAGCCCCATACCAAAACATGTTATAGTCTAATCACTATTCTTTTACCCTCTCTTCAACTCATTCTCTCACCTATAACATTATTCCAACCCTTCCCTTCTTTCCTCACACCCTTCCTCTCACACTACCCTCTTCTTCTTGTTCTTCTTCTTCTTCAAATCTGATCTGATCAGGTTTTCATTTTCATCTTCTTCTTCCTTTCCTTTTTCTCTTCTTCAACCATGTTAACCAGTGAAAAGAGTCCAATCTAGATCAGAATTCACAAACCAACCATGAGCTCATTCCAGGATTTTGAATCCTCTCCAAGCAAAGACATGATTAACACAGGTCTCAACAACACTATCACAAACCTAACCCCATCCTTAAACTTCTCCTCAGCATCATCGTCTTCCACAACAACATCAGCAACAACAACGACAACAACCTCTTCATCACCACCTTCCACCCCAAGCCGCTACGAGAACCAAAAGCGTAGAGACTGGAACACTTTCGGGCAGTACCTCAGAAACCACAGGCCCCCACTTTCCCTCTCTCGCTGCAGTGGTGCCCATGTTCTTGAGTTCCTCAGATACCTCGACCAGTTCGGGAAAACCAAGGTTCACACACACCTTTGTCCCTTCTTTGGCCATCCAAACCCTCCTGCACCGTGTCCCTGTCCTCTGCGCCAAGCATGGGGGAGCCTTGATGCCCTCATAGGGCGTCTCAGAGCTGCGTTTGAAGAGAACGGTGGAAAACCTGAGGCCAACCCTTTTGGTGCTCGTGCTGTGAGACTCTACCTTCGTGAAGTTCGTGACTCTCAGGCCAAAGCTAGAGGCATCAGCTACGAGAAAAAAAAGCGCAAGCGTCCACCTCAACCACCTTCATCAAATGCTACCTCTCAGTAGTATATATAATATATATGCATATATATAGTAAGGACTCAACCATAAACTCTACAAATTATCATCATTGTTATATTATAGTCTACAATTTCAGGTCCACCACATGTTCATGGTCCCAACTAATTTCTACATACGAGGTTCAGTTTTAAAAACAATTCTAGAAGAATTAACAAAAATCCATGGCCTTCTTCTACCTACCTAGAAAAGAATTAATGAAACCTCACCGTATGTCATACAAAGATCGATCAAAACTCTAATAGTAGTAAACCATTTAACAATTTCTTCACAAAGTTCATGACATATATGAATACGTAGACAGACAGATCAATAAAGTCGCATGTTATATTACTATTATTTATATGATTGAAGTTTTAACTGTCTGCAACTGTAATTGTATCTGGAACTTTGAGATTTATTTTAGTCTCAACAACCATTTTTTGTCTGTGCAATTGCATTTCAGCTGCAACCATGAATGTATTTATCTGTCATGTTTTAAACTATCAGAAATTGCAACAAAATTCAAACCCTATCAACACAAGTTAAATCTTTCTGAGCTTGACTACCTGTCTACACATATAGTTTAAATGCTTGATATATCTTGCTGTGAATTGCATTTTGTATGCTAAGTAATATATGCATAGTACGTGAAGTTGTTTCCATTTGTTTCTCTTTGTTATGTATTTTCTTATATTATGCAGAAGTTGTGATTTGTTTGACATGTGAGGTTATTGAAGGTTTTAAATTGCGGTTGAGGGCTTCCCTTGATGTTATTGTTGACAAAAGGAAATTTCAGGCAAGTATAATTTACGTGGCTGGGGAAGTGTTCAGAGGTTTGATAATATTGCAATAATAAGGGTTGCAGTTGTGATGCTTGCTTGATTTGAAACCTGCAATGTAAGACTTGCCCTGAGGAAAAAGAAGAACTGTGCTATGGAAACTGCAGTGTTACTGGTAGAAGGGCTAGCTCGAAGGGTGTGAAAGAAGTGAGAGGGGTTATTGTGTGACCTATTCACTGTCAAATTTGTAATAAATATGTTTATGTACTTGAAGGAGGGTCATTTATGACGAGTAATGAATTTGCAGATCATGTTCCATGTCTTCTTTGTTGGATGTGGTAAAATGCTATTACTTGTGTCTTCTTTTTACCCTTCCACATGAATTAATAGTGAGTGTTTTTCAAGTATCACACACACACACACTTGATCATCCACTGGTTAATTTCTAGCATTATACTATTTACTATATAGTATTATGTACGTGTGAAATGTACATCTATTTTTATTTATTTTTTCCTATGTTTTCGTGCTTTTCGGTTTTCTGATACTAGGGTAGGGGGCCCCTGTGGAGAGACTTTTCCTCTGGATATGGCGCAAGTCCTCTGGGCACGCAGGGCAAATCAGCAAATTTTTAATGAGTTGTGACTGCAAGTCCAATCTCATGCTGCGTCTCAAGTCTCTTCTTCTTCACTCTAAAAATTTTAGAAACATATGTATGTGATAAAATTAGAAAATGTGAAGCTTTTTTACCTTTGAAATAATAACTCATAAAATTCTACATGCAGTGACTAGCTTAGTGGTTGGTTCTTGGAGTCTGTGCATCTAATGAATCTCTTTCTTTCTCTCTCTTTCTGGGGGTTTCTGATCACTTCTCCTACTTCAGCGGGAGTGAAAAAACCAGTGAAGAGTTTTCTCTCAGTTAGTTTTTCAAAATCACATGTTCAGTGTCTTAATCTGTGTTTGGATCTTCGTTATGTTAAATAGTGTAAAACGTACTTTTATTATAGGGAAGAGGGTTAGTTTCTATTTTACTGATATAATTTACTTTTGAAGTCCAAACAGTGCTTGAAGAAACATGCTCTTAAACTTTGCGTTGGAGTAATGAAGATAACCATCGATCTCAGAAGAGATACAGAAAAAATTATACATGTCATGCAAAAGATATCAGAGAAATGTGGTGAAACTGACATGGAAGAGAAAACATTGTGTTAATGTTTCTGTGGTTTGAGGAATGTTAACTTTTAGAACTATGTGTTTGTCTGTTTTTGGAGAACAGATTGTTTTTTTGAAATATTTTAACATGTGATAAATCTTCTGTGAAACTTAATTAGTACAGTGTCAGATTGTTTGCATTTGGGAACAGTTTCTGGTGGAATAAATCAGTTTTTGAAAGAAAAAAATCCATTAATAAAAATGATTCTGTGCTTTGTGTTTATTATAGAAATTTTAAGAAGCTTTTAAACTTAACAATTTAGAAATTTATATTTAGTTTCATAATTATATTTTGAAAAGGTAATTTTCTTTCTGAATGCTGCATGTATTTTGTTAAACATTTTCCCAGCAAACACAATATATGAGAATAGGCCAAAGCAAAATACATAATTCACATGCATATGCAGTAAAGGACAGGACCACCCTTATATTATTTTTACTCTCCAATATTTGCTTGTCAACATATTATTTATCGATAATTGTAAACATAATTACATTCTATAGGTCCAATTCACAAGAAATCACAAATACGTTTGGATAATATATATAAATATTATATCAATATCACCTTTCTTTAGCAATGGAAAATAGTCAATAACCACGCTTTGTAACTTTTCCTTTTAAGTTTATATCCTTTTACTTTAACTTGCCAAAATTACCCTTAATGGAAAAATAATAAATCTAATAACTATCCTGCTAGACTTTTTTTTTCTTGAAGTCATTATCATTATTAATCAAATATTCCAAAAAAAAAGCATTATAATTTTTAGTCAATCTTTAATAATATACGTTCACATTGCTTTTAAGGGGATAAAACATGAAGATTGAAGAAAATGATGAAGTGAGATATAAATACATAATTTAAGAGAATGATTTCAATTGGGATTTGGAATTACACTAACTACAGATCTTTCCGTACAGATTCCCAATGTTAATTTGTCGAGATGTTTGATGTTTGATTAAGAAAAAGATAAAGGTGTGTAAGAAATTTATTAAAGCAATAATG
>Ga0099822_1011795_pt1 | contig 10592 bp, 5 predicted proteins | sample CowpeawhiteBW_FD_76839 | JGI IMG/M metagenome (GOLD analysis project Ga0099822, IMG submission 76839) | Root nodule microbial communities of legume samples collected from California USA - Cow pea white BW | ecosystem: Host-associated > Plants > Roots > Nodule | place: USA: California | collected... | reverse complement strand
GGGGGGGGGGGGGAATTTTCAAGTCAAAACAAGCATCATAGCTACCAGAACAAAAATCCACAAGTTAAATGCCAGAATCGGACACTATTCATGCACTATTCACTACACTAGAATTGACACTATTCATGCGCCGCGGCACTATTCACTCTACTACAACACAAACAAGACGCACACTACACAAAACACACTAGAACGGAAACAAGCACTAAACAAAAAAATAACATCACAATGAACATATACCAACTCAACCACACTTGAACTACACACACACTAAAACACCAACACACCAACAAACACACTGAAAATTTTACTTTGAACAAAACGATTGGTCCCCAGCAACAACGCCAAATTTGATAGAGGTCGTACCCCACCAAATTAAAACACTTAAAATGTAGTATGTGATAGTTGAACCAAGTCATCTCCCAACGATCAATGTTCTTGTTCAAAGCCTCAATTTCCAGATGAACACAAAAACAATAACACAAGGGGGGTTTGGCAGATTCAGTATGTTACTCAACAGATTAAATTAAATGCTACAGTGGTTAAAAACGTATTGACATCCTTGATTCAAACACAATTTCACTTATCATAGGCCACCAAATTAACACCAACTCTGCCTTCTCTCAATCCACTAGATAATAATTCACTAAGCGAAAATTACAATCCAGCTTCATTATGCAATTAAGCAATCCACACATCCTTAAATTCATGACAGCCAAGCTACATACATTAAGCATGAACATATCTTAACCCAAACGTATGCAATTACTCTGTAAATTAAGCATTAACAGATTCACCACATGCATTCCACGAATTCAAAACAAAGACATGGCAAATTTCATAAAACAAGCACAACCTCAAAGCTTCATTGCATTTTTGATCAAGGAGTCAATACAAGAATTTAGCAAGACATGGAAATGGAGCAATTAAACACTTCAAATCTGAATTCGATAAAATAGAACATCATAAACCCTAGTTTGCAAATTCTGCAACGAAAACTCAAGAACAAAACAGCTTTTGAAAGCCTTAAATGAACCAAAATCGTTGTTATCATATAAAAACCGAAAATCCCATATGTAAGACTCGTAGAATTTAATTAATTAATTAAATAATTAATTAATAAATGTGGGTGGGAAAATCATTTATGACATTAAATTATGATGAGTATGACATGGAAAAGTACTAGCTCAAGTGGTTGAGAGTACTTGGTTTGTGTGAGAGGACTTGGGTTCAAGTCCTATGTATGTCAATTTGGAGTTATTTTTGTTGTATTTTAATATAGCTTAATCATGCTGTGAAATAATATGATAATTGGATTATGATTGTTAGCATGAAACATGAATTGGCATGATGGTTTGGCATTGATTTTGCATTGCATAGTTGTGGGTTCAACTCTGGGAGAAACCCAAATTAAATATTCTTTTTGCTATTTTTGGCTTTGGCATGAAGGTGAAGGGTTAACGTAAACCCTAGAGAAAATAGCAGCCAAGGGGGGCTGAGAAACGGATCATAAAGGGTCCATGAATGACAATAAACATCACCATTAAGCCTTAGATTCGTTTTTGTGTTATTACCTAGCTTTAAGACACCTTTAAAAGGCCAAAGTGAGGTAAGGAGAAGGGCTTTGGCAAGTTATATGTGCACTTAGAAAATAGAGCACGAGAATTGGAGAGTGGTGAGGCTTGAGTGCAGAATTATGGCTGATTGGAAGAAGAACTAAGAGGACTTTGGGTGAGCGAAGAGGAACTTTAGTGGAATTCTCAAACTTTTAACAAGGAAACCAGGTTAGGGGAGCTGAACCCGCTTCTTTTCATGTATTTATTTATTCTGTATGAAAGCATGAACCATTGGAGGTGTATATCTGTTAAATTTTATGAAATTGTGCGTTTCTGGAAAATTTCCAAAAACTGCCTAGCGGGCTGTTCATAGCCGCCAGGCAACACATGGCAGTTTAGTGTATTTCTTGGTTCCCTGAGGAACCGCTTGGCGGTGAATCCCTGTACCACCAGGTGCCATAAACCTGCAACCCAGTTTCTGGGTTTTGTGATAAACTGCTTGGCCGTGATGAATACCCGCCAGGCGACGTGAGTCAAATTGACTCGGTTTTGGTGTTTCGTGTGTTCTAGAGTGACTCTGATCGGGGAAAAATGTGGTACCACTGAATGGTTGATGATTTAAGTTGTTATATTGTAGAAATCCAGAAGGTCGAGTGCCAATGTGATAAAGTACTATGAAATCCTTTTATGGTTGAATGTTGTGGTATCCTACGGTATGATTTAACACTGAATGTTATGAATTGCAGCAGAAATTGATGATTAATGTGACTAGGTTTTGGGTTACTTTGAATGTGTTTGAATCTGAATGGAGAATGATGGAAATTAGCAAAGAAGGATAAGTGGTAGGGGCACGGGTTTTGGAAAAGAATCTGGAGTTTGGCAGATGGTGTGTACCGCCTAGCAGCACACAGCTTGCCGTCAGGCATCGACGTGAAAGTTACAATGCTGCGTTGATGAGATGAATGTTGAGGGGCTAGGTAGTTGATCTGGAAAGAATTAGTTCATTATGAGTAAATTGGGGTCGTGAATTAAGAGGTCATGAGTTGTTCTACTTCAATTGTGGTCAAGTATGTTGGGTTAGGTTATGTGAATACTAGAACACAAGAATTGTCAATACCTTGGGGAAAAGCTGAAATTTGGTTCAATCAGATGGTATGGTTTTGATGGGGTGAGTTGATTGTCATAGTGAGTATAAGAATTTAATATGATAGGGGCATGGGAGGATGCGTTTGTTTAGCATATATGTAAGCCTTGAAAAGAGAACCTGAGAGCAAGTTATTAATCAGAGAATTGTTAGTGCTTAGAGTGATGAATAAAATACTTTAATTGGTATTAACAACTCTGTTAAGCTTGGGGTTTCAAGTACTGCTCATAATAAGGTTTTAGAATAGGGACTGTTGGAATTGGGAACATAAATGGTTAGAGTACATTCTTGTCGGCTGAATTCTTAAGAAATCATATGGCCTGATCATATGGTAAGTTTTACATTTGGTAGCAGAAACTTATTAGTATTGAGAAAAATCTGAGATAGAGAACATAAACCAGAAGAGATTGTTGTACTGATACAACACCCGGTAGAGAGGAAATCAGAGAGTGCCTGATAGCGCAATGCCTGGCGGTCAGGTCTGTGGCGCCAGGCAATATCTATCCAACAGGGAGTCACCGTTACGTGGGCGCCCGACGATGAGGGTAATACCGCTAGGTGGTACCTGCAGCGAGGAGAATTTTTTAAGCGTTGTGCGCCTGGCGGTATACGACACTCGCCAGGTGGTTTGGGAGCTAGCAGCGCCTAGCGGCACGTGTCCCCCACCAGGCGATTTGTACTGCTGCAGCTTGGAATTTTGATTTCGTATTTGTGGTCTACAAGGCTTCTAGTGGTGCTTTAAAGGTGGGATTGCTGGTGTTCCTTGAGTTGTGGCTCAGAATAGCATCTCTTGAGTTGTGGCTCGGGATGGCGGATGAACACGAGGAACCCTTGAGTTGTGGCTCGGGTTGGCGAGTGTGGCCGATATGAGTGTGCTGGTTGTGGCCAGTACAAATGGGTCCGGATAGATTGCCCTCCTCAGTTGTTGGCTGACGAATTTGCTAGTCTTGGGACGATGCGAACTATGTCCGTATATGGGAACTCTACCTGGCGTTATGGTGTATGATCCATAGCATTGTTTCCCGCACGTGCTCTATCGGTTCTGGCCGATAGGTATGGCAGCAAGTCACCTTGAAGTAATCACTATGAGAGGTAGAACACGAAAGTATGGTGCGATTATAATATTTGGTATTTTAAGGATGTTTGGACATGAGTGAATATAAATGTATTATATATGATGTATTGATTTTACATGTATTATTTGTTAAGCTCGCCCCTATCTTCTTGTAATTGGCGATTTTTGTATTTGTTAAACCTTGATGGGTGCTATTATAACATTTGATTTTGGTTTTGGTGACTGATGGTTATGAACATTGTTTACTTATTTAATAAATTTTAAATTTTCTCGCATTTTGGGAAAATGAGGTATTATTACATGCTGTGTTATTAATTTTATTCTTTATTTTATTAAAAATTAGTAATATCCTGACGGGATGTTACACCATCAATGGGTGTTGTTCCAAGTCAATAAAATCTACAAAACGAGATGCCCAATCCACCAAATGCATTCAAAACGTAAATCCCGCATTGGGTTCTGTCAAATGTGCAGAGAAATGACAAAAACTAGTGCAAAAACATCAAAAATGAGTGGAAAAACTCCATGGACGTCCACCAAAGCTTGAGATCACGAGAATGGAGGTTTTAAGGAGTGGAGAAGAGAAGAATGCGATTGTTGCATGAAGGAGAAGACCTAATTTCGTGGTCACATCAAATATGCCACTCATATTTACAAAATTGACACTCTGCCACTCAGAATTACAAAAATGCCACTCTTGGGCCTCTAATGTTGGCCCTTTCACTCAGATGACATGAAAATGATGTGGCGATGATGTGGCGACTCTCTTCAACTGAATATTAATATCCAAGCTCCAAAATTGCTTCACCCAAATACCTAAAAATAATAAAAAAACAAAAAATTAGGCCAAATAATGTGGAATTAATCCAAACAATTAAGTACTGAACAACTGTCAAATGGGTACACAAAGGCTAATGGAATGAAGGAAAATAATGACTCATCAATAGGGCCAGTGGCTTATGAGACCGCTCTCCCTCCTAGTTGGCTAATCTTCAGCTGGTATTTCATGTCTCGCAATTGAGGAAGTACGTGTTTGACACATCTCATGTATTGGAAGCCGAGGATGTACAAATAATGGAGGATCTTACGATGGAAGTACCACTCGTTGCTTTGGAGGATAGCCAAGTTGAAGAACGTCGGGGAAAATCAGTTAGTCTTGTCAAGGTCATTTGGAACCGGAGAACAAGTGACTCTACTTGGGAGTTAGAGGAGGATATGAGGAAGTCACATTGGCATCTGTTTTCCTGGTAAGTCTTCATTTTTGAGGTCGAAAATTTTTGTTGTTAGGAAGAATGTAAGGCCCACTTATTTTTCTGCCCCAATCTTTAAAGGCTGTCCTAATTGTTGGGCCTAAGGCTGGACCATAGGGGTGCCCAAAACCCCTTAACAACCCTAACACTCTCATTCTGCTCATCTCTAGAAAATAGCTCCTTACCCTCTCTTAGAACAGCATCCACGCTCTACTAGGGTTTGGTCTCAATCCTTGTTAAGCTAGCTCAACCATTTTCTGCTTCACGTAAGTTGTTTTTCAACTCATGCTCCTTCTTTTCCAGTTTGAGTTTCGTGGTTCCAACTAGGGCTAACCGTAGTAACCTATCCTTGCTCCGGTGTTATTGTTTCCAGCTCACAAAATTGTTCTTGGAGTTCTGTGCTTTCTACTTGTGCCTACAGCCCTTCGCAGTATCTTTCGTTGAGGTAAATGAAGCTAGGGTTTTTCACGTTTTTTATGTATGTTGGTTGTTTTGTTTTGGTTTCGTGATTAATATGCTTGGATGATGCTTGGGTTCGTATGAAAATGATCTTAATATTTTTTTTGATTGAGGTGTTGTCATGTATGAGTGAATAGGGGATGAGAACTACTATTTTTGACCAAGCGACCTCGTCTCGCCTAGGTGAGAATAGCAGAAGCTCGCCCAGGGGTTTTGCTTGAGCACTCGCTCAAGTGGAAAATTGAGTTTTGAGCGACAAACCATCTCGCTCAAGCGAGATGGCCTCACCTAAGCGAGAGCTCGCGAAATCTTCCAGGGCCTATGTTCACAGTCTCGCCTAAGCGAGAGCCTACAACTTGAGCAAGACCACTCCTCTCGCCTGAGCGAGGGCTCCTAGCTTGAGCGAGACCTGACGCAAATCGTGTTGTTTTCTCACATAATTGTTGTTGGTAGTATGATTGACTGGTTTACTCTATTTAAATTATGAAGTATGTGAATATGCATGTAATATCTGATTGTATGGGCTGGAGTTGATGAGTTTGGTATGACCTTTGTATGAAACATGAATTGGATAGTTGGATATAAATGTTAGCATGAAATTGGTATGCATGATAACTTCATACGTGGATGGTGAGACATGATTTTGGGTGGTTTAGGACATAATTCCATGAATCTCTAGGTGAGATCTCATGGTGATGCCTTATTGGTCAAGACGTTATTCCACGATGGTTTCGTGGTGGTGCTTCATGGTCAGGATGTAATTCCATGACCCTTGTTAGTGAGAGTTCATGGTGGTGCGTCATGGTTAGGACGTAATTCCACGAAGGTTCGTGGTGATGCCTCATTATATAATTTAGTAAGGATTCACGAAAGGATTGCATCTTGATACTCTAAAGAGTTAGTTAGTCTCACATAGAGCGTATTGACTCAAGTGGTGAGAGTAGCAAAGGCCCTAGTCTTTGGCAGGATAATGGCCTTAGATGTTTGAATTCTAACCTTGTGAGTGGTAGGGTGAACCCCATTGACAATTGGCTCTATAGAGTAGTAGGGGCCACCACAAATGCAAGCATCCAGTGAATCTGACTGATTATATGTATCTAGATAATCGTGTCTTGGGTCTTAGTGTCTTGTTTGCTGGTCATCACATGGTGGGTTGATGTATGTATCTTTGGCTATAAAATTGTATGCAATTGTATGATAAAACATTTTTTCCACTCTAACTTACCCTTCTATTTGGTTGTATGTTCTATGTATGGTTTTTCTCCTTTTGCGATGATCATCAATTTATTGATGTGAGCATATGCGAGAACTCCTCGTCTCATCAGGGTGATGGAGATTTTGCTGCTTAGCTTGTCTTGGGTCGGATCTCTCCTTTCCGAGTTATCTTTTAGGATTGTAGCCCATGTATTGCCTTGCTCTTTGAGCATATATTCTGGTTACTATTAAACTTCTTCTTTTTTTGTATTTTAATGGCATTGTGGTGTGCTTTGGTTTCTTTTCTAGTTTATTCATGGATAACTGTATGGAGTGACTTTAACACTCCATAATAATACCTTTTTATTATTATGTGTGATGTTTCATTTAATTATGTTATTATTTAAATGGGATGTTATAAGACCCAAAAATAAATAAGTAAATAAATAAATTAGGTTTATGAAATAAATAAATAAAAATGATTAAATTATGAAACTATTATCTTTGAGGACTCTTCACATTACAAAAATCACGACGCTTTGAAAACAGAAAACGTTTTCCAAAAACGTTTTCCAAAAACGTTTTCCGAGATACAACACTTGAGTTACGGGTTACAATATTATAAAAATTTAAAATTTTAATTATAAAATTGTCATTTTAATTCACCAGATACGTAAAACTACTCTTTTACGTATATACTTTTAAAATGTGAGTATCAAAATTAATTAATATTGATGTTATATGTTCTACCAAATTAATTAATTTAAAATTAAACAATGAATAATTAATAAAATAATAAATAAAAGTAACTAAAAATAAAAGTAAAACAAATAACAAAATAACAAAACACTTTCCAATATATATCACTCGAATAATGGTTAAAATATTATAAAAAAATTAAAATTAAAATGATGAATGTCATTTTTTAGCACTACAAAGATCAAGAAATTAGACTATCATCCGAACATACTTCAAAGATATGTCAATATCAAAATTAATGAATTATTAGTTCCACCAATCAAAAGTTGACCCACCACTTCGGCATTCATCCAAATGCCAGTTTGACAAAACCGCACATACTTAGGCAAAAAGACATCATCTGTCTGCTATGAAAGTGGTAGAAATGGTTCTATTGTTTTGTACCCAACAACTTCTTGAATAAGGTACTTAAAAATAAATAAGTAAATAAATATAACAAATAGATGAAAGACTTTAAAAACCAAATTTTAGAAAGATTAAACCAAAAATAACAAACTTAAGATTTCAATATTGTAAATGTAAATATGTGATGAGAGAAGTGTACGATTTTGTGAAGCAACACATTGGGACGAAAGACTTAAAAAATCAAACTTTAATCAAAACTAAAGCAAAAATAAGATTAAAAATGAAAAAAAAAATGAAAGCAAAAATAAAGAGTTAAAAGAAAATGAAAAAGAAGAATGAAGACGTAACAAATAAAAGCCAAAATTCAAAACTTCCCATTGTCATTGTAGAACAAAAGACAAGTGTAGATAAGTGCTCACAAAAACATTATTTTTGGATAAAAATCAAACTTGGGCAAGAAGGGTTAAACAAAAGTATGAAAAAGAAGAATGAAAAAAAAAATACAGATAAGAAAGAAAATAATAAGAAAAAGATGAATTGGTGGTGAGATAAGGGAAAAAAATAAGAATTCATTCAGAAAGAGGAAAACAATCTAAACTTGACTAAATACTGAAACTTAGATACCATTGTTATCCAGAAACAATAAAGACAAAATCTTGTTCAAAGTTGTGTTTGAGAGTCTTGCCTCTAGCCTTCAAGAGGTCTTCGATCTTCTCGATGATTTTATTTATCTTTACAAAAGCAAAGTTAATATCAAAACAAACTTTAGTGTGATAAAAGTAAAAAGAAGAACAAGATGAATTTGTTCATTCAGAAATAGGAAAACAACTGAAAGTTGAGCAATGAAACTTTCTTCAGAGAAAAAAATAAAACAACCATGGAAAATTATGTACTATTGTCATTCTAGAATAATGATTATTTTTGGAATCTTAATAACGAGAATGAATAAATGTATCCATTGTGATTATGTTTGCTTACTATATTTATTTGTGTTTAATGTATTTAGAACAAAGTCATTACATTTTTTTATTTTTCTGTATTTTATATTCAGTTTTTGTGAAACTCATTTATTTCCCATTCTTCTCTCCACTGCCCACACATAAGAACCACACTCTCCTAAATACTCACACTTTGCATCCACCTTCTTAATTTTCATTCCTCTCTAACCAGAAAACTGAATTTCCCATTTTGATCCACAATTTCTTCTTGTTGCAGCCAGCAACACTGAAATTGGAGCAGAACTTCTCCCTCAAGCTGTTATTCCTTCCCATTTTCGTATGTCCACTTTAATTCTTTCTCTTTTCTCTACAAATTCGAATGTTGGAGTATCTCCTTCTTTAACACCTAACCGGAGCACTATTCTCACTTTAAGTTCATACATTCCAGCTTCTTAGGTTGTGCATTTGAGGGGTTCCTTTGCTGAAAACATTTTTGCTTTTTAGTGATTTCAAAAAGGTAAGGGAAGCTAGCCAATTTTCTTTAATTTTTGCATAGAAGTCTTTCTAATGGTTTTAAAGTTCATGAATGAGTGTTGTATAAGGGCTTGAATGGTGTGATTGAATGTATGAGTGGATTGTGCAAAATCTCGTGTTGTTGCATGTTGAAATAGATTGGGAACCTGGTATTTTCTGCCAAGCGAGTAGCTCTCGCCTGAGCGAAAACACCAAGAACTCACCCTTGAAACTACACGAGGTCTCGTCTAAGCGATCTGGTTTCGCCTGAGCGAGAGACACTCTCTTCTAAGCGAAACAACTTAGCCTGAGCGAGAATTCGCTCAGTTTTAGAGTTGCCCACTGTTTGAGTCTCACTTACACAAGAGTGACCCGCCTAAGCGAGGATGACTCTGTCGCCCAAGCGAGACCTTCTAGCTTGAGCGAGTTTCTCTGCAGAATTGTTGAGTATCCCTCTGTTTTAATTATTGGAAGCTATAATAAATGATATAATGTGATGTTTGTTTATACTATGCTTAGATTATTGTGACTGGTAGTACATGTGGTAGAATTGTTTGAAATCATATCATCAGAAGGTGTGGTTGCGCTAGAATTTCAAGGGAAATTCTAGAGAATAAGTTAGTGTATGTGTAAGGACATGAGGACTCCTAATTTGGTTGGTATCCTGAAACTCCAATGATCATTCACGCTCAGGTAGAACAGAATGGATTATGTCATGAGGAGTAGCAGAAGGTCCTAGTTTTTGGACTTGATCAAGTCTTAGACGCGAAGGGTACTTACCCTGTGAGCGGTCGGGTGATAACCCCATGTGTCCAAACTCTGTAGAGTTTGGGAACCGTCACGGGTGCAAGCCACCAAGACCTCCAATGTTCCTTACATAATCCGGATATTGAGTCTAGAGTCATGTGTATTATACTGTGTTATGGGAGCTTGATTAATTATGACGGATGTGATAAGTTCTAATTTATACTTATTTTCGAATTGTATGATTTCTCTTAAATAAGATAACTTATCATTCTTGTTTATGTTTGTTTCCTTTGTGTGTTTTTTTCTCTTTTTGCAATGATGGCCTATTTTGGTGTAAGCAGATACAAGTACAGGCGAAGATACTTCCCTCCTCGATAGGAGTTGAACTGTGGTAGTGGATATCTAGTAGTAGTTTCTATTTCATGTTCCGTTTAAACCTTGGGTGTTTTTGTTAACCCTTTCTAGCATCGACTGTAAATATAACTAGTTCGTTTATAGTTATTTGGATGATTGTATGGGTATTATATATATATATATATATATATATATATATATATATATATATATATATATATATATATTTTTATTTTTTTTTATTTTTTTTTTTTTTTT
>Ga0099822_1011794_pt1 | contig 10593 bp, 4 predicted proteins | sample CowpeawhiteBW_FD_76839 | JGI IMG/M metagenome (GOLD analysis project Ga0099822, IMG submission 76839) | Root nodule microbial communities of legume samples collected from California USA - Cow pea white BW | ecosystem: Host-associated > Plants > Roots > Nodule | place: USA: California | collected... | reverse complement strand
TATATATATATATATATATATATATATATATATATATATATATATATATATATATATATATATATATATATATATATATATATATTTAGAATCATTTGCAAGATCAATCGGTCAGAATTATGCACATGATGGTTAGAAGTGACATTGAGTAGATTAAAAGTTAGGATTAATCTCAACTTATAGTTTTATTAGAAAAGTAAAATTCCATTCCAATTAATAAACGAGTATGATAACTTTTGATTACGATATACTTTATAGCAAGAAAAAGATGGAAAACCTTAATGTGATACTTGTAGATTAATCTTTTGGATTGAATTCTTTTTATGTGCCTAGCTGCTAAACTTTTGCTGTCAACTTCTTTAAACGAGAAGACAACGTTTTAGGAGTTCAATAACCTTAATGTGATTATTAATGCTCTACCTCAATAGATTAATATTGTAAATTGAATTTATATTGTGCACTCAAGTCTTAACAAAAACATCCTTTATGACAAGACACGATTAGGAGTAAATATACTAAACAACAATAAGTGAGCATTTATAGCTCATTTAATTATATATTATTGATTTGGTTGATATCCTATTGGGTTAAATCCAATGTACTTTATATTTGGACTTTGTCCAAACATAGAAAATCATTTTAATATTTATATATCAGTTTGATATTAATTTTCAAACTAATAACTGAATATACTTTATGATGCAGAGGTAGATACCTACTAGACAATTCCAAACTCATGTCACACTGTAAGAAAATCTTTATATACTAACTTTATTTAGTAATTAAAAATAGTTAAATATTATCGTGACAAATTTAAATATAAATTTACAAAACTAAAAATTATTAAGTACTAAAATAATTATAATTATAGATAAAAATTTATAATGGATCTCTAAATTAATTAGAAGGTTTTGGTTATAAAAAAAATAGTTCATAAGTTAGTCACAAATTAATTAAAGACCAATTTAGAAACAAATGTCCTTGATAAGCAAAACCTTGATAGTTAATAAGCATAACTTTTTATTTATAATGATATATGTTTTTGTAACCAATAACTTTTTCTTTTGTATATTTGTATTTAAATTGATCGTTATAGTAATTAATTATTTTTTATCACTAAAATTAATATTATATAGAAATTTTCTTATAATGTCATTAATTTTGTCAAATAAAATTATATACGGTAATAAATGAATGATTAATTCTTCTTCAGCGCCTTTTGTTCTATTTTCATATAAACCTGAATGGGCCTATGGCACATAGCCTGGACCTTGTTTAGGAGTGTTTAGGGTATGTTAATCTTCACAATATCCTAATGTGCTCTTAATGAGGGGTTGAGGTAATGTTTTCCACAATTATAGTAGGAAAATAAACACTTTTCTTAAACAAATATTAGTTAAAAGTATATAAAATACAGTTTGACAGAATATACTATTCATTATATTTTATATCATTCATTTTATTAAAAAAAAAAATAGACACCGCACCCATTAAAGAATTTCACTTACTCATATGTATGATTTAAGGTATTGAACTCACTCATTACATAATGTCAGATACTTTATGTGTGTGATTTAGTACTAGAAAATTTTTTATATTATTATTTATTTCTTTTTTTTTCAACTCTTAATAAGTATACGCTTTTCTTTAAACAAAAACCTATGCGTAAGCTTTTGAGTCAACCCAACAAAAACTATTAATAGGTAGTAAACATGCATGCTACTTTTATATTTGTTTATTCCTTTAAGAACTAAAATACAGTGGTTGATGCATTTTCATCCTCATATTTTGAGAATAAATTATTATATAATATATCATTTATTTTTATTTGAACTTATGTGATGTCCCATGTAATAAATATGCTTAATTAAATGAAATATCACACAAAGTAATTTAAAGAGCAACATTATTGAGTATAAATATCCTTCTTTACAGTTGTCCAAGATATTTGGAGAGAAAGTCTAAGCCACATCACGATGTCATTAACAAAACAAGATAAAAGTTAAACAATATCCAAAATACAAGGTAGTACATAGGCCACGACCTTAAAGAATACTCGGAGCAGGGACTCTAACCCAAGAATAACTATGCAGCGAAATTTCTATCACTCTGTTGACCATGAGGATTTCTCACATCTGCCCACATCAATAAATTGATGATCATCGAAAAAGGAGAAAACCACACATAGAACACACAAACGAACAAAAGGGTAAGCTAGAGTGAAAAATGTTTTGTCATACAATTGCATATACAATTTAAAAGACAAAGATACCAAAGCAACCAAGCATGTGATGACCAACAAGCAAGACTCTAAGATTCAATTATCCGGATACATATAATCAGTCGGATTCACTGGATGCTTGCACTTGTGGTGGCCTCTACTGCTCTACAGAACTATTGTCAATGGGTTTCACCCTACCACGCACAAGGTTAGCCATCAAACATCTAAGACCATTATCCTGTCAAAGACTAGGGCCTCCTGCTACTCTCACCACTTGAGTCAGTATGCTCTACATGAGACTAACTGACTCTTTAGAGTTTCAAAATAAAATCCTTACTTGAATCCTTACTAAATTATATAATGAGGCACCACTATGAATCCTTCATGAAATTACGTCCTAACCATGAGGCACCACCATGAGCTCCACTAAAAAGGATCATGGAATTATGTCTTGACCATGAGGCACCACCATGAGATCTCGCCACGAGATTCATGGAATTACGTCCTAAACCATACCAAAAATCATGTCTTACCAACCAACATAAAGTTATCATGCATACCAATCTACACAACCAACCATCCAATCATGTTCCATACGAAAGATCATATCAAACTCATTAATTCCAGCATGCAGAATCACTCAATTCATGCTTCAACATAATAATCCAATCAAACATGCGACCATCAATCAAGAACAGAGGAGAACACAGCACCTGAGCACGTTCTCGCCCAATTCTCGCTCAAGCTAGAAGGTCTCGCTCAGTCGAGAGGGTTCTCTCGCTCAAGCAAGCTCCTTTCGCTATGTGAGAGCTTGAAAAGTGGAACAGTGGTGCTTTCACGTTTTCTCGCTTAGGCGAGACCTCCTCGCTTAAGCAAAATTACTTCTCGCTCAAAAACTGGAGCTCGTCGCCTGAGCGACAGCTCGCGCAAGCACTTGGGAGGGTTTCTGATACTCTCACTTAGGCTAGACCCACTCGCTTGGGTGAGAATATCAAATTTCCTCCACTGTTCACGCAAGACAACACAAAGATTCATCTAGAGTAATACATAATATATGTTAATATCATTTTAAACACGATACAATCACCAAAAGCATGAAACAGAGTTGAAAAATAAGCAATATACATTAAAACGCAAAACCTTAGCTTCCCTTACCTGGACAGAGGAGAGCTAATAACACGAGCATACTACGAAGGAGTACCACAACTCCAGGAACAACTTGGTGAGCTAAAAAATAGTGGAACAGATTTAAGACGAGCTCACTACGGTGAACCCTAACTAAAATCACAAAAATATGACTAGAGGGGAGAGGTACGGGTTGAAAACCAACTTACGTGACGTAGGAACAGAGTTGAGCTAGCTTAAAGATGAAGGAGGTTCAAACCCTATCAGAGCTTCTGTTGAGGGAAAAAGGAGAGAGTAAGGTGGTTGTTTTTGCAAGTGATTGCAGAATGAGAGTGTTAGGGTTGTTTAGGGGTTTTGGACACCCTATGGACCAGTCTTAGGCCCAATAGATTACGACAGACCCTTACAACTTACATTTAAGACGTGTAAGAAAATAATCTATCTAATCTACACATAGCGTGTAAAAAATATAAAATGTTGGTTATTTTTAATTACTAATTATGCATTTTATGAAATATAAAATATTTAAACAGATTTTATTCTGAAAAATACTTTTAGAACAAATGTAATACTTTTTAAATTACTTTAGATTTGAAACTGATTTTGAGAAAATATCAATTTTAAAATTTATATGAAACCCATTAATAAACTTCTAAACTACCTTTTTAAATAATATTAATTTAAATTCAAAATTTTGTCTAACTATTATATTTAAATTTATAAAAGTCTAATTGGAATATTTTAGAAAATATAAATTTAATTCTATTTTAATCCATTTTTTTATTTAGATTCAAATTTTAAAACAAAATCAATCGGGATTGATTTATCGGTTTTTCTTGAGTCCTGTCTGCTGTAAAGACGGTTGTTTTAGATATCTATAGATGGGAGACTACGGTGGAGAACTTATATATGGATGTTAACATAGTTATCGTTAAAAATCTACTTTAAATCTAATTTAATTTTAAAAAATTGTAAAGTAAAATTTATATTTATTTATATATTGTAAAATTATTTTATTTTTAGTTAATGTTGGATTTCCAACCATTATTATAAACTTAATTAGCAGTCCAAGTTTGAACATTAAAATGTCGTTGTTTTAGATAATGAGGAAAAAGGTTTCTCACTTAAAGCAATTTGACCTAGTTGGAGCAGAATTTTTGACATAAAAAGTAGCTGTGTTGCAGTAAAAATGTAAAGGCCACTTGATTCAGCTTTCTTGTTCATGTGCAGTATCTTAGCTGGATATATGTAAGTTGTGTAAGAACCATTATTTATCGGTGTAGGCCACGTTGCATTTACAAGCAGTACCGCTGTCAAAAGTCATTGAAGATGTTCAGTTCAATATTCATAACCATGTGGTTCAAAGTTAACGCTAAAACATTCAGTGATTGGACATGCATAAGGCATATAAGTAATTCATATAATAAATAATTTACCTTTCACATCAAATAACTCTGTGAGTGAAGGTTGCTTAGTTGGCTCAAAGCATAAGACATGACATCTTAAAATCTCTAGTGTTACATGTTGGCTCGTTATTATATAGAAAAAAAGGCTTTATGTCAATTTTTCTAAAAATTAAAACAGTTCCCATAACGTCATCAATGTAGTTTATGTAGAAAAACCTTACAAAGGACGCTAACTGCCTTTTAAATGGACAACTTTTAAAAAAGTTATGGACGTTAGGAAGTGTCACTAAGGTGAAACGGACTTCATTAAGAGAAAGTGGTGTTAAGATGATATGATTTTAGTTTAATATATTTTTAAAATTAAAGTATATTAAAGTGAGTCAACTTTAGTTTAATGTATTTTAAGTTGAAGTTATATCAACAAAATCTATCAAAACTGAATTAAAATTGTACCATCAGAGTTAAAATAAACTTAATTAAAATTGTTTTATTTCAATTCGACTTCAACTTAAACTTAAAATGTTCTGTATTAAAATCGTGTCATCGTGACATGATTTTTTCACAATGAAATTATATTAAAATGAGATAATTTATCTAAATTCATGATTTTATAAACAATTGTTCCTTTTAATAAATTTAAAAGAAAAAAAATACACAATCTAGTGTAATAAAAAAACCTACATAATTACACCATTTCTTTATCTACTGGTACCAAAGGCATTTAATTTGTCAGAACAAAGACCACAACAAATGATGGCGAGCATTATATAAGGCACCTAACACTCTGGTTTTAGAATAGCATTCAGCATTGTTCTGGGTTTCTTGGAACAAAACAAGAAAATGGTTGTTTCTTCTAAATCTATATTTTTATGTTTGTTTTTCACCTTGAGCACTGTTGCTCCACAAGCTGAGGCACGGGCATTTTTTGTGTTTGGCGATTCGCTTGTGGATAATGGGAATAACAACTACCTAGCCACAACTGCACGTGCCGATTCATATCCTTATGGCATTGACTCTGCATCTCATAGAGCCTCTGGTCGTTTCTCCAATGGCCTCAACATGCCTGACCTTATCAGTTGAGTGCTCACCATATCTATAGTTGCTTTATTCTTCATATTTTGTTTTGGGATTTCAATTAAATTATCCTTATATATCTATATATTAATTTAGTTAAATATATTTGAAATTTTTAAATGCAAAATTAGAATTTATTTCTATTTTATACGTTTTGATTCTCAAATTTTAAAAATAAATGAATATAATTTTTTTAATCCAATAAAATTAAATTTTTGTACGTGTAAATGACAGTCAACATTTGAGTTAAAATATGTCAAATTATGTGAAAAGCTCAAACCGTCAATATGAAAAGTTGATTGATGCATCAAAAATAATTTAACACAAGAACTTTATTGGAAATTTGATAGCGAAACTATATCATAGTTTAAAATGTGAAAAACTAATTTTAGTTTAAATACTAAAAATATATTTAATTATTTTACTTGAAATTAAACCACGGGAGAATCTCTAAGAAAGCCATGTATATATGCATATATAAACCGTGTGATGCATGTATTTAGGTGAGAAAATTGGCTCAGAAGCCACATTACCATATTTGAGTCCACAGCTGAATGGTGAAAAGCTGCTTGTTGGTGCAAACTTTGCTTCTGCTGGAGTAGGAATTCTCAATGACACAGGATTTCAGTTTGTAAGTGAATTTCATCACATCCATACCTTACGCTGTGTTAACCAAATATTGTGAGTTCGAAGACTTAAATAAAATCTCGGTTCATGCTAGTTGGGAAAATATGATTACGTGAGAAAATCACGTTAAGGCTATCTATATTTGTCCAATGTAAATTAGTCATATATATGACATATGTGATCATTCAAGAGTTTTTAGGAATTTCCAAGGCTAGGGTTATCTTCCTTCTATTTGAAATTAAATCTATAATTTACTTGATTAATAAGAGAGTGCAATGAGAGCATTAAGCTATTATCTATCTAACAAGGTTGATTTTGCAGATAAACATTATCCGAATTACAGAACAATTGGCGTATTTCAGACAGTATCAGCAGAGGGTCGCTGCGCTAATTGGAGAAGAACAAACACGAGATTTAGTTAACAAAGCATTGGTTCTCATAACCTTAGGTGGCAACGATTTTGTCAACAACTATTTCTTGGTTCCTTTCTCTGCAAGATCTCGCGAATATGCTCTTCCAGACTACGTTGTCTTTCTCATATCAGAGTATCGTAAAATTCTTGCGGTATTTTCATCCTTCTACTCTTTCTACTCTGCTTGCGTTAATGCATGTCATTACTTTTTTTTTACAATGTTTTACACAATTTTACCATTAGTTGGACCAGCTAAACCGTACGAGTTTTAGTGAAAAATAAATAAAATAGGTTAAAAACAATGTGGTTTAGTTGTTCTGTTTTCTTGGAAAATTATTCATCAGCATGTAATTTACATTATTTTTGTTATTTTCAAAGAGAAAGAGAGAAATATAGTGTTTTGATAAAAAAAAAACATAAAATAAAAAGAAATTATAGTAGAAATTATTCTAGGACTGTATAGAAGTGGTTGCATAGTAGTATTATTCTTTGCCTATAAAAAAAATATTAGTATTACATTTTTTTTTTTTCTGAAATCATAATGCCTGCTCCTACCCCCTGACATGTGTGGTTGTGTAACAATAAAAGACATGGGATAACAATGGCTGAAAATATAGAGGAAGAAAAAGAAAAATTAATTGCATCAAGCGACTTAGAAAAATTTATGTTTGAGTGGCTGTATCCTCAACATTTTGCGGTTTTTCCTGTCACTTTGCCAAAAGAAGTATTAAATAATGACCAAGATTTTTTTTTCTACAAAATTGACAAAGTTTCCATAAATAAAATTAAAATGAATAAATATTTTATTTTTTAATCAAAATGAAATAATAAAATTGTACTTTCTTACTAAAATTTTGTTAAAATATTATGTTATTTGATAAGAATGTTGTAATGTCTTAGCAATATAAAAAAAGTGTATATCTTATTTGTTTGATAAGAATGGTCAGAAAAAGAAAACACTGAAATTTTACAATAGAATTGTGAAAGAAGATACATTTTACACGGGAGAAGATCCTATATCATGTTATGTTATGATAGGTGATGATGGAAATGTGGACATTGTGAGGCAAACATGATAAATGAGGCGATTAATTTGGTAGTTGAGAGCAGCATGCATTTTGGAAATTAAAATTAAAACCAACACGAATTATGTCACTGAAGATGCAGCATGAACTAAATGCGTGCTGTCCCTCTCTCACTCTACTATTCTGATTCTATTTATTGCGAGGGTTTTAAATTTGGGTAGTGGAGGCAGATGTATCTTTTATTTTAAGATTTGTAAATAATTTGATTAATGCAATCGATAAATGTTTTTGTAAAACCAAAATGCTTTTTTATTGTGATTAAATATTTATCACCTGTTCAGATTAAATAATTTAGTTAAATATAAATAATTAGGAAAATTATACTATAATTTTCAATTTTTTACTTTTATCATTTGCTCTTCCACATAATTTAGTATAAGTTATTGATTGTTTAAAAAAAAAAATATTAGTACGTTAATCAATAATCAAAATGATATCAAGTAAAGGACGAAAGTAAAAAGAAAAAAAAAATGAGAATCATGCTATCTTTATCCAAATAGTTATAAAATAGCGTCCAGAATTTGTGTTGTAAGAAGGAAATAAATGCATGATTAATACAGCACCTGTATGAGTTGGGAGCACGAAGGGTTCTGGTGACGGGAACTGGACCACTGGGTTGTGTGCCAGCAGAGTTGGCGATGCATAGCCGTAACGGAGAATGTGCGACAGAGCTGCAACGGGCCGTTAACTTGTTCAATCCTCAACTTGTTCAACTGCTGCAAGCTCTCAACACTGAAATTGGTTCCGACGTCTTCATTTCCGCAAACGCCTTCGCTATGCACTTGGATTTCGTCACTGACCCACAAGCATACGGTACGTTATTAACCTTCATTTCTCTTTTTCTTTTTTTTTTATACTTGCTTATCGTAGTTGATAATTAAAGAGAACATCAGTTATATTGCTTATCCTCAATTAGGAAGCATTTACTATCCTCTTTATATTGGTTTGATAAACAGGGTTTGTTACTTCAAAAGTTGCATGCTGTGGTCAAGGAGCATACAATGGAATAGGACTCTGCACTCCTGCTTCTAACTTGTGCCCCAACAGGAATCTCTATGCCTTTTGGGACGCTTTCCATCCCTCAGAGACAGCAAATAGATTGATTGTTGATAAATTCATGACAGGCTCTACTGACTACATGCACCCAATGAACCTTAGCACAATTATTGCTTTAGATTCTACCACCTAATGTACCATTACTATTGTTCCATCCTCATCTTTTCTTATATGCGCACCCAGATTCTACAACGTATTATTGTATTTTAAATTTCTTGAATGTTTAAAACTATGACACTGATTAATTGAGTAACATTTTTTATAGCAGTGCTCTAACTAGCAACTTCATATATCTGTAAACATAACAGGTATTAAAGAGTTCAAAACGAAAGGAGAATACATATAACGGTGTTAATATTATACATTCAACACAATACAATACAATATAAATAATATATGGAAGAGCTAAATCGGGAGTCCATCAATTCAGCATTAATTTGGATCGGGATTACTACAAATAATATATGTGCAGATAAAGTATTGTTATGAAATTTCTGAAAACTAAGTCGGTTTCATTTATTCTTTTTTGAGTTTTGATTTATGTTCATGCAGAGAACAAATAAGATCAGTTAGGCACAAGTATCACCTTATCCATATCCGCTATCTTTTCGGTTGGCTTCTCCCCCTTTGGCATATATCGGCTTGGACCCGGGAAGGGTTACCTGCAGAAGGGACTCCGACGCTCAAGTCAGTCAAAGCTCTCAAAAAGTCAAATCAAGTGATTAATGGAGTAATGAATGCGTACCTTTAATTCGTGGGGTCCATGTGTATTTATAGATTATTAATTATGTTTGCCCATTCCATGGGCTGGGCCTTAGTTTGGGCTATAGGTGGGCCTAGGCTTTGGCCCAGGCCCTTAGTCTCGACTGTTGCGGGCTTTAATTTCATTAAGTATACCAGGGTGGTCGGCATAGGCCGATTACCTCTTCGGCGGCTCGTGCCGCTATTCCTAATACGTGGTATTAGGCTGGTTTAGTGTCTTAGGTCACCGGTTTAGGCCGGTTAGGGTTAGGTCAGCCTAAGCTGGTTACCTGAATAACTTCGAGTGTAGATATGGTGGACGTTTATTATTATTACTTGGTCGAATTGGCTAGGTGTGGTACACCAGTCCCCCAGCCTTTGCCGATATAGGTATGTCGGTGAAGGATGATATGTGCGGATATGCCAGCGAAGCCGGTTAGGTGTGATACACCAGTCCCCTAGCCTTTAAGTGTGATGAACAGTGTTAAGGCTAAAGATGGGAAAAGGTAGGTAGTAGGTGAAAGGGTGTCAGAGGTCTAATCAAAGAGGGGTTTTTGTGCCGTCGTTTCTGATACTCATGGCCTTTGGGATGATTGTGTCGATTGGTATGGGCTGTAATTTTGGCGGGAAGAAGTTTTATCGTTTGGGATTCACACTTATAAATGTGGATTTCACGATGGGTTTATGTTTGTTGGTTCATTTGCGAGAATTTCAACTAGTTTAACTAGTTCCTAGTTCCTGCCGTCAACTTTTCAGAAAAAAGGTATGTCTAGTAGTAATGATAGTGTGTCGTTGTCTTCTTCCAGTAGTGAGAGTATGGAGTCCGGGAGGAGTATAGGTAGACAT
>Ga0099822_1011793_pt1 | contig 10594 bp, 8 predicted proteins | sample CowpeawhiteBW_FD_76839 | JGI IMG/M metagenome (GOLD analysis project Ga0099822, IMG submission 76839) | Root nodule microbial communities of legume samples collected from California USA - Cow pea white BW | ecosystem: Host-associated > Plants > Roots > Nodule | place: USA: California | collected... | reverse complement strand
TTCCCAAACCGCGGCTGAGGATTCGGGAAAGAAAGAAAAAAGTCAGGAAAAACAATACCGTAATTTCCCGAATGGCGCTCCCTAGGGGAATCGAACCCCTGTTTCAGCCTTGAGAGGGCCGCGTCCTAACCGCTAGACGAAGGGAGCGTTGAGACGGAAGGCAATAGCCTTGAAATCCGGCCGCCGCAAGATGGCTTGTGCGCTGCGGCGGGGATTTTGTCACCCATGCTTACCATGCGGGCCGGGGTTTCGGCGCAAAAGGGGGCTAAACGGCTCGCCGCCGTAGCTGTCATTCCGGGGCGCCAATGGGTCCGCGCGATGCGCGGCCCGGTCACAGGCTCCGCGCGAACCTCAGATGCGCATGCGCATCGCGGAATGACAGCGCCAGATATCCCCACCCTGCGCTCGCCTGCCCGCAGCGTCGCGTCCCGGACCGCCGCACAGTTGCATTGATTGATAGCTGCACGCCGTCACGCACGGCCCTGCTTTTGACAAACGGCAAATGCAAAACACTTGGCTGTGAAGTCACCCGGCGCCGAGCTCTGCTAACATCGCAGCCCTTCACCATGCTGCGCCCGCCGGCGCCGATCAGCGAGAGGAGTGCTTGGGACACAGCGCAGACCTTGGCGCACGACAATTTGGCTCACCAACATCTTGGCACAATAAACATCAGCGCGGCCGCGGGCGATGGAAGGCGTTCCGCCCCTCACGCCGATTCGGTCAATAGCTTAAGCAAGAGCGAGGACAGACCATGATCAAACTAAAAATCAATGGCCAGGAACAGAACTGGGACGGCGACCCCGATCTTTCGCTGCTCTGGTATCTCCGCGACGAGGCCGGCCTGACCGGCACCAAATTCGGCTGCGGCCAGGCGCTGTGCGGCGCCTGCACCGTGATCGTCGACAAGCAGGCGGTGCGCGCCTGCATCACCTCGGTGTCCGACGTCGGCGGCCGCGAGGTCACCACCATCGAGGGCCTGCATCCGACCGGCGATCATCCGGTGCAGAAGGCCTGGCGCCAGGTCAACGTGCCGCAGTGCGGCTATTGCCAGGCCGGCCAGATCATGCAGGCCGCGGCGCTGCTGACTGACAACCCGAAACCCTCGCACGACCAGATCCGCGAAGCCATGGCGGGCAACATCTGCCGCTGTGGCTGCTACCAGCGCATCGAGAATGCCGTGCACCTCGCATCGACGGGGGTGTGACATGAATATCCGCACCAATCCAAGCAAGCTTCGTGGCTTCGAGAAGCACGTCAGGGTCGAGAACATCTCGCGTCGCAGCATCCTGAAGGGCCTCGGCATCGCCGGCTCGTTCGTGCTCGCCGCACCCGTGATGTCGCGCCAGGCCTTCGCCTATGAGACTGGCGCCGGCAAGATGCCGCACGGCGTCGTGGTCGATCCCCGCGTGTTCGTCGCGATCGCGCCCGACGGCGTCGTCACCATCGTGGCGCACCGCTCCGAGATGGGCACCGGCGGGCGCACCAGCCTGCCGCTGATCGTCGCCGAGGAGATGGAGGCCGACTGGTCGCGCGTCCATGTCCAGCAGGCGCATGGCGACGAGGTCAAGTTCGGCAACCAGGACACCGACGGCTCGCGCAGCACCCGGCACTATCTGATCCCGATGCGCCAGATCGGCGCCTCGGCACGCGCGATGCTGGAAGCGGCCGCCGCCAAGAAATGGGGCGTGCCGGCGAGCGAGGTGAAAGCGCAGAACCACGAGGTCGTCCACAGCGCGAGCGGGCGCAAGGCCGGCTTCGGCGATCTCGCGGCCGACGCCGCCAAGGAGCCGGTCCCTGCCATCGACAGCCTCAAGCTGAAGGACCCGAAGGACTTCCGCTACCTCGGCAAGGGCGAGGTCTCGATCGTCGACCTTCACGACATCACCACCGGCAAGGCGCATTACGGCGCCGACATCCGCCTGCCCGGGATGAAATACGCCGTGATCGCCCGTCCGCCGGTCACCGGCGGCAAGGTCAAGTCGTTCGACGACAGCGCCGCGACCAAGGTTCCCGGCGTCGAGAAGGTGATGGAGGTCAAGGGCTGGCCGTGGCCGTCCAAGTTCCAGCCGCTCGGCGGCGTCGCCGTGATCGCGCGCAACACCGGTGCCGCGATCAAGGGACGCGACGCGCTGAAGGTGGTGTGGGACGACGGCGCCAATGCCACCTACGACTCGGTCGCCTACCGCGCCACGCTCGAGGACGCCGCGCGCAAGCCCGGCCTCGTCGTGCGCAAGGAAGGCGACGTCGATGCGGCGCTGAAGAGCGCCGACAAGGTCATCGTCGGCGAGTACTATTTGCCGCATCTCGCCCATGTCAGCATGGAGCCGCCGGTCGCGGTCGCCGACGTCAAGGGCGACAAGGCCGAGATCTGGGCGCCGGTGCAGAGCCCGGGCGGCACCCGCGAGGATGTCGCCAAGTCGCTCGGCATCCCCGAGGACAATGTCACCGTCAACGTGACGCTGCTCGGCGGCGGCTTCGGACGCAAATCGAAATGCGATTTCGCGATCGAGGCGGCACTGCTCTCGAAGGAGCTCGGCGCGCCGGTCAAGGTGCAATGGACCCGTGAGGACGACGTCCATCACGACTTCCTGCACACCGTCTCGGTCGAGCGCATCGAGGCGGGCCTCGACAAGAACGGCAAGGTGATCGCGTGGCGGCACCGCAGCGTGGCGCCGACCATCGCCTCGACCTTTGCGGCCGGGGCTAACCACGAAGCGCCGTTCGAGCTCGGCATGGGCCTGATCGACAATCCGTTCGAGATCGCCAACCTGCAGTGCGAGAATCCGGAAGCGGCCGCCCACACGCGGATCGGCTGGTTCCGCTCGGTGTCCAACATCCCGCGCGCGTTCGCGGTGCAGTCAATGGCCGCCGAGATCGCGCATGCGACGGGCCGCGACCAGAAGGACATGCTGCTGGAGCTGATCGGAAGCCCACGGATCGTCAACCTGTCCTCGGTGAAGGATCCCTGGAACTACGGCGAGCCCTATGACAGCTACCCGATCGACACCGCGCGACTGCGCAAGGTGGTCGAAGTGGTCGCCGACAAGGGCGAATGGGGACGCCAAGTGCCGAAGGGCCACGGTCTCGGCATCGCCGTGCACCGCTCTTTCGTCAGCTACATCGCGACCATCGTCGAGGTGGCCGTGGACGACAAGGGCAAGCTGACCGTGCCACGGGTCGACACCGCGATCGATTGCGGCACCTATGTCAATCCGGAACGGATCCAGTCGCAGATCGAAGGCGCCGCGATCATGGGGCTGAGCCTCGCCAAATATGGCGAGATCAGCTTCAAGGACGGCAAGGTGCAGCAGAGCAATTTCGACGACTTCCCGGTGATCCGGATGGACGAGTCGCCTGTGATCACCAACGTCCACATCGTGCCGCCGGCACCGGGCACGCCGCCGAGCGGCGTCGGCGAACCCGGCGTGCCGCCGTTCGCACCGGCGCTGATCAACGCGATCTTCGCCGCCACCGGAAAGCGCATCCGCAACTTGCCGATCGGCAAGCAGCTCGAGACGTGAGGGTGGTAGCGCTGATGACGAGATGGGGTCAGTAGCGGCATCGGAGCTGCGTTCCCTCTCCCGCTTGCGGGGGAGGGCTAGGGTGGGGGCTTTCTCCACGAGTCGCATCGTGGAGAGAACCCCCACCCGGATCGCATCTCGCGATGCGATCCGACCTCCCCCCGCAAGCGGGAGAGGTGCATGGCTGGATCGATTGACCGAACATCATCGTGCAAGCAGACGCCCGCGACAGCTTCGTCGCGGGCGTCTTTCTTTGACACCAGCACGCAAGCCAAATCCATCATGCTGTTGCGCACAAGCAGAACGGGAAGCGGCGGTCTCCCCAGCCGCCGCTTCCCGCTCGCATCGCCCCCTATCTGCAACGCCCGCGTCGTTACTTCTTGTCGAGGGCAAAGACCCAGACAACGCCGCCTTGCGGCACGTTGTTCTCGAAGCCCGCGACCTTGCCCGCCAGCGCATCCTGGATGCGCTGCGCGTCGACGCCCCAACCCGACTGCACCGCGATGTATTGCGTGCCGTCGACCTCATAGGTCATCGGCATCGCCATGATCCCGGAGTTGGTCTTCTGCTCCCACAACAATTCGCCGGTCTTGGCATTGAAGATGCGGAAGAAGCGGTCGTTGGTGCCGCCGGCGAGAACGAGGTCGCCTGCGGTCGCGGTCACCGCGCCGAACAGTTGCGAGGTCTTGTAGTCGTGCTGCCAGACCTTCTTGCCGGTGGCCGGGTCCCACGCCTGCAACTCGCCGAAATGATCGGCGTTGGGCGCCGGTGTCAGCCCGATGTCCTCCGGCTTCGTGCCGAGCCAAAGCTGGCCCGGAACCAGAGGCGTCTTCTCGCCGGTGAAGCCGCCGCAGAAATTCTCATTGGCGGGAACGTAGACGAGCTTGGTGTTCTGGCTGTAGGCCGCCGACGGCCAGTCCTTACCGCCCCACAGTGACGGACAGAACTCGACCCGCTTGCCGAGCACCGGCTTATGGTCGGGATCGACGATCGGGCGGCCGGTCTCGGCCTCGATCCCCTTCCACACATTGGTCTTCACGAGCGGCCAGCCGGCGACGTAGTTGATCTTGTCCGGCTTGCGCTCGAGCACCCAGAAGATTGCGTCGCGCCCCGGGTGGACCAAGCTCTTGAACGAGCGCCCGTCGCGCTGCATGTCGATCAGCATCGGCGCATCGACCTCGTCCCAGTCCCAGGAATCATTCTGGTGATACTGGAAGTGGGTCTTGATCTTGCCGTTCTCGGGATCGAGCGCGAGCACCGAGCTGGTGTAGAGATTGTCGCCCGGATGCATGCTACCCGGCCAGGGCGCTGCGTTGCCGACGCCCCAATAGACCGTCTTGGAGTCCTTGTCATAGGTGCCGGTCATCCAGGCGGAGCCGCCGCCCGACTTCCAGTCATCGCCGCTCCAGGTGTCGTGGCCCGGCTCGCCCTCGCCGGGGATGGTGAAGGTGCGCCAGAGCTCCTTGCCGCTGTTGGCGTCGTAAGCGGCGACATAGCCGCGCACGCCGAACTCGCCGCCGGAGCCGCCGACGATCACCTTGCCGTCGACTATGAGCGGCATCAGGGTCATGTACTGACCCTTCCTGTAGTCCTGCACCTTGGTGTCCCAGACCGCCTTGCCGGTCTTGGCGTCGAGCGCGACGACATGATCGTCCGTGGTGGCGAGATAGATCTTGTCCTGCCACAGGCCGACGCCGCGGCTGGTCGGATGCAGTTGGAACAGATCTTCGGGAAGCTGGCGCTTGTAGCGCCAATATTCCTCGCCGGTTTTGGCGTTGAGCGCGATCACCTGCCCCATCGGGGTCGCGACGAACATCACGCCGTTGTTGACGATCGGCGGCGCTTCGTGGCCCTCGAGAACGCCGGTGGAGAAGGTCCAGACCGGCTTGAGGCTCTTGACGTTGGATGTGTTGATCTGATCGAGCGGACTGTAACCCTGTCCGTCATAGGTCCGGCGATATAGCATCCAGTTGCCGGGTTCGGGATTTTCGAGACGCGCTGACGTCACCGGACTGTAGTTTTCGATCGGCCCTGCGACGGCGTAGGTCGAGATGAGGCACGTGAACGCGACACAGCCCGACAGTAACCACTGCTTCCTTGTCATGAGATGCTACCTCCCTGCTCTGTTATATTTTTCAGTTTAGGTCGTGCAGAAATCCCGATGCGGCCTCACCCTCCTTGCTGAACACCTACCTTTCCAATGAACGGTGCTGCGAGCGTAATGGCGCCGTCGGCGACCGTCAGCGGCAAGGCCGCAAGACGCCGCGGCGCAGGGCCGAACACCACCTGCGCATTCTGGCGTGGATCATATTCGGAGTTGTGGCAGAGACATTTGAGGACGTCCTTGTCGCCCTGCTCCTGCTTCACCCAGGCGGTGATCGGACATCCGGCATGCGAGCAGATGATCGAGTAGCAGACGATGCCGTCAGGGGCGCGGGCGCGGGTGGTGTCGTCGAGCTCATTCGGGTCGAGCCTGATCAGCACCACCTCGTTCAGCCGCGAGCCGTTGCGGACGACGGAGCTTTTCGGATCCTTCGGCCAGGCGCGGATCGGCGGCCCGCCGAGCTTCAAGTCATCCGCCTTGATGACTTCACCCGCCTTGTCGCCTTCGGCGCGCACCAGCACATCGGCCTTTTGCGGCCGTTCGCTGGCGCCGGGCTGCTCATCGTCGGCCGCCGCGGGCTCGACCGCGGCAAGACAGGCGCAACTCGCCAGCGCCGTCAGGAGCAGGGAGCGACGCGTGGGGTCCAAGCAACATGCCGTCGGTTTGTAATCACCGATCTGCTCGACGGAAGCGTTGCGATTGGACTCCGGCATGACGCAAGCTGAACGTGCAACTCGGCCGAAAAGATGGCGGCACACGTTCTAGATGCGACAACGCAGATGCAAAAATGCTTTGCAGCGTTTGGTCAGTCGACTTCCGATGCGCGCGAGCGCCTCGCTCAGGGCTCGGTGACGAAGGTCAGCCTGCCGACAGGTTTCAGAGTCTTTGCATCAAATGTGCGGATCTCGGTGGTGCCGCCTATATCAAGCGTCACGACCAACCGTTCGCCGGCGACGCCGGTGGAGACGATGCGGGCGCCCTTCGGCAGCGCAGCGGTGACATCGGAGACGGAAACGGGGCTTCCCTCGCCGCGATAAAGGCGGTAGCCGATGGCAATCAGCACGACGGCCACGGCCAGTGCCGAGGTCAGGCCCGCGATCAGCATCATCCGCCGCACCCGCGCAATCAGCGCGGCCTGCTCGGGGGTCGGTTCAGTCACGGCGGTGTCGGTCATCACAAGGCTCTTCTTTGCAACAGGTCTCTTCGAACAACGGTCGGAAGGTGGAGGTCATCGTCGCGGGTGACGAGGGCTCGGCGCGGCTCGACCGCGTGCTGGCGCGGCGCACCCCCGAGCTGTCGCGGTCCCGGCTCAAGGCGCTGATCCTCGCCGGTTCCGTGACCGTCAAGGACGCCGCCGTCCGCGACCCCGCTTATCATGTCGCCAAGGGCGATACGATCATAATCGACGTGCCGGAGGCGGTCCCGGCCGAGCCGAAGGCCGAGGACATCGCGCTCGACATCGTGTTCGAGGACGACGACATCATCGTCATCGACAAGCCGAAGGGCCTCGTCGTGCACCCCGCGGCCGGCCACGCCACCGGCGCGCTGGTCAACGCGCTGATCGCCCATTGCGGCACGAGCCTGTCCGGCATCGGCGGCGTCAAGCGGCCGGGCATCGTGCACCGTCTGGACAAGGACACCACGGGGCTGATGGTCGTCGCCAAGAACGACCAGGCGCATCAATCGCTGACCGCGCAGTTCGCCGACCACGGCCGCACCGGATCGATGCGGCGCGGCTACATGGCGTTCGCCTGGGGCGTGCCGAACCGGCCGCACGGCACCATCGACGCGCCGATCGACCGCCATCCGCACGCCCGCGAGAAAATGGCGGTGCGCCAGGGCGGCCGCGAGGCGATCACTCACTTCGAGGTGCAGCAGAGTTTTGCCGGCCGCGACGGCAAGCCGGTCGCTTCGCTCCTGGCCTGCCAGCTCGAGACCGGGCGCACCCATCAGATCCGGGTGCACCTTGCCCATATCGGGCATCCCCTGCTGGGGGACGCGGTCTATGGCCCTCATTTCAAGACCAAGGCCGGACATCTCGGACCCGAGGCCCAGGCCGCGCTAACCGGCCTGCAGCGGCAGGCGCTGCACGCCTATCTTCTGGCCCTGGAGCATCCGCGGACCGGGGAACTTTTGCACTGGGAGGCGCCTCTGCCGGAGGACATGCTTCTCCTGCAACGGGCGCTGGAAGCGGCGGTATGACGCAGCCTCTGCCAAAATCTTTAGTTATGACAGTAGGTTATAGCTGGCACACGGGGACGTGACGTCAGCAATCCTTCCCTATCACGGGCAGTTTGGTGTATGTTGCACCTGCGTTGAATATCCAACGCGGAACATCGCAGCATGGCCGGCTTTAACCCAGCGGCCACCTGCCGGGCTCGCCGCTATCGGGGGCCTGAACCACTGGAGGGCGCAAGTAATGGCCCGTACAGCTACGTTGCCGGTTCTCAATGGAGAATCCGGCCTGTCTCGATACCTCGCCGAGATCCGCAAGTTCCCCATGCTGGAACCCCAGCAGGAGTACATGCTCGCCAAGCGTTGGCGCGAGCATGACGATCGCGACGCGGCGCATAAACTCGTCACCAGCCACCTCAGGCTCGTGGCCAAGATTGCCATGGGCTATCGCGGCTACGGTCTGCCGATCTCCGAGGTCGTCTCGGAAGGCAATGTCGGCCTGATGCAGGCGGTGAAGCGATTCGAGCCCGAAAAGGGGTTCCGTCTCGCCACATACGCCATGTGGTGGATCAAGGCGTCGATACAAGAGTACATCCTGCGATCGTGGTCGCTCGTGAAGATGGGCACCACCGCGAACCAGAAGAAGCTGTTCTTCAACCTGCGCAAGGCGAAGAGCAAGATCTCCGCTCTGGAAGAGGGTGACCTCCACCCCGACCAGGTGAAGCTGATTGCCAAGCGCCTCGGCGTGACCGATCAGGACGTGATCGAGATGAACCGCCGCCTTGGCGGCGACGCCTCGCTTAACGCCCCGATCCGCGACGACGGCGAAGCCGGCGAATGGCAAGACTGGCTGGTCGACAACTCGCCCAACGCCGAGGCCCTGATGGCCGAGAGCGAAGAGTTCGATCATCGCCGGCAGGCCCTGAACGGTGCGATCGGCGTGCTCAACCCGCGCGAACGCCGCATCTTCGAGGCGCGGCGCCTGGCGGACGAGCCGATGACGCTGGAAGACCTTGCTGCCGAGTTCGGCGAGTCGCGCGAGCGCGTGCGGCAGATCGAGGTCCGTGCGTTTGAAAAGGTCCAGTCGGCCGTCAAGGGCACGATCGCCAAGCAGGAAGCAGCTCTGGAGGCCGCGCACTAAGCGCGCCGAACACAGCCAACAGTTACGAAAGCCGGCGGCAACGCCGGCTTTTGTTTTTGGTAGCCCTCCCACCAACCCCAGTGTCGTCCTCCGCGAAAGCGGGGGACCCGGTACGCCGCGGCGGTCGAGAGAGGGCGCGCAATAACTGCTGCCTCTGGAATTGTAAGCCGGCGACTTGGAAGTCTGCTTGTTCTCAGTTGGAGCGGAGGAATCGAGCTACTGGGCCTCTGCCATCTTCGGTGCAGATGATGGCATCTGCGCGTTGGCTGCCAAGGGCCGGCTCGACGGCGACCGGAGGGCGGCGTCGGACGGCGCTCCCTCAGACGGCCGATGCGCTGAGGTTGCCGGAAGCACGATCACCTTCGCTCCGACCTTCACCCGCTCATAAAGATCCACAACGTCTTCATTGGTCAGCCGGATACAGCCCGACGAAACCCGCTTGCCGATCGTATCAGGCTTGTTGGTGCCGTGAATTCGATATTCGGTTTCGCCCAGATACATCGCCCGAGCGCCAAGCGGATTGCCGGGACCGCCGGCCATGAAGCGCGGCAGATAAGGTTGCCGCGAAAGCATCTCTGCCGGCGGACGCCAATCCGTCCATTCCGTCTTGCGGGCCACAGTCTGCTCACCGGACCATGTGAAGCCTTCACGGCCGACGCCGATGCCGTAGCGCATCGCCTGCCTGTCGTTCAGAACAAGATAGAGGAATGTGTGTCCGGTATCGATGACGACGGTGCCCGGCGTCTGGCGGCTGGCGTAGTCCACCACCTGCCGAACGAATTTTCCGGGACCATCCGCGGCTCTGGGTGGCTCGACCAAGGGCGCTGGGGCCGGGACTGGAGCCGGAGCTGGCGCTGCTACACGGACTGGCGTTGATACGTGGGCTGGCGTCGACGGTGCCTGGGCTTGCTGCATGGGCGGCTTGCGTATCGGTTGAACACTCGCCGGACGCGCCAGCAAACCATATCCCAACGCAGCAGCGGCGATCACGCCAACTGCAACTCTTCCGGCCATAGGCAGTGCGAGCGTCTCCGTCTTTGTCTTTCCGCGTTTGGCCCGCTGCCCCATGTCTTTCCCCGGATTGCTGTGCCCGGAGGAGGTACCCGGCAGATTTTAACACACTTCGAAGCGATTTCGCGCAGGCTGGAAATCACCAAGCGTCGTTAACGCGATTTTTGGGGTAAGTTTCTCGCCAACTCCCCTGTCGTCCTCCGCGAAAGCGGGGGACCCAGTACGCCGCGGCGGTCGAGAGAGAGCGCGCAATAACTGCTGCCTCTGGAATACCGGACAGCCAGGCGACGACGGCCGTTGCTGGGCCGAGCGTCCTCGCCCGAGCATGGCGAGTGCCCGTCCCTACTCGCCCCACTGCCGGGCCATGGTCGCGAGCGCGCAGCCCTCGCAGTAGCGGGCATCCTTGAAGTCGATCCAGTTGTGCGCATAGACGTGATCGAGCGGAATGCCGTAACGCGCGCGCAGCACCTTCACCAGCACGCGCCAGGCCGCGATCTGCGCATCGGTCGGCCCGCGCGTGACGTCGGGATAATTGCCGGCGAACTCGACACCGATCGAGGTGTCCTTGTTCACCTGATGATAGGTCTTGCTGTTGTCGACGTATTTGTTGTCGTTGCGATCGGCGCCGTCTGTGTGGGTCGG
>Ga0099822_1011792_pt1 | contig 10594 bp, 3 predicted proteins | sample CowpeawhiteBW_FD_76839 | JGI IMG/M metagenome (GOLD analysis project Ga0099822, IMG submission 76839) | Root nodule microbial communities of legume samples collected from California USA - Cow pea white BW | ecosystem: Host-associated > Plants > Roots > Nodule | place: USA: California | collected... | reverse complement strand
GGAAAAAGGGGTTATAATTTTGAGATGATGTACTTAATATGATATTTGTTTGGTTTTATTTAAATGAGCTCACCCTATCTGTATGTGCTTGGCGATGATCATGTAACTTGTTACATGGGAGCAGATGTTGATGCAGGTGATGCATAGAGACGGAGTGGGGACCTCTTGGGAATTTTCACTGATTTTATTTTGTCAGACTATGGATCTATTGTAATAGTTTTATAGACATTTATATGTGTAATATGGTATTGTCGCGAATTATATTATCTGGTTTGGCGCGTTGAACTTAAGGTTTTAAATATTTCCCACGTTTTAGGAAATTGTTGAAGAATAAATGATGTTGTTTTATTTAAACTATTTTTCTTATTTATTTTAATAAGTAATTTCCGGCTAGGACGTTACAGTTAAGGCTTTTGAAAGTAAAACAATCATGAGTTGAAATGATGTGTAGTCATGTTTCTTTATCAAGAAAAAATGTTCTTCCTTTGTTACCCATTTTGAGCCTATAAAAAATCAAAATTTCTTTCCTCATTACCCTAAACAAGGGTCACCTTCACACTAAGGTTCACATAATGTTTACATATATTTCATTTGACTTGTAACTCACCAATAAAAGAATAAAAAGGTTTGGAAAGACAAAAAAAACAATTGGTTATGCAAAAAGAAAAAACAAAAAGAGAAACAAGAGTTTGAAAGTAAAAAAGAAAAGTTGGTGAACAAAGATAGTCAAATAAATTTTTGGTGTAATGTTAATTAAAAACCCTTGTTCTAACTAACCTTTACACTATTTATTTTGAGCCTTCACTGTCCATTTTTTTTATATCCCTTAGCCTTGGCCACAATACAAGCCTAGTAAAGTTCACACAAATCAATGATTTGTTGTTGTTTTTCGAAAACTTTAATTTAGAGGAAAATATTTTGTCATGTTAAGAGGTTTGTCCAAAAAAAAGATGGAAAAAGTGTGTTCAAAGATTTGCTTTCAAACACTAGGGCAGTTTATTTTTGGTTGACATGTTTCGATAGAGATCCAAAATTAGCACAAGTAGTCAAGTTAAATCAAGATCATGCCCTCTTATTCTTCCATTCTTCATGAGATTCCTATCATATTTCCTGCTTTGAGCATAAACTTTGATCTATCTTTCTCCTATCATTATTCCATTATTCATTATTCTCACTTTGTATCTAAATTAGGACATATGTTTCACTTGTTTCATACATTATAGTAAGTTATCTTGAATTTGGGCAATTATTGACTTTGATTGCCAGGTTTACATTAGGGCAACTAGTGTGAAGTCTCCCATCATTTTCAACATTCTCATGCTATCAACAACTAGCGTGCAAGCTCAAACACATTTTGCACCCTGAGACCAATCTGTACCCTCAAATTGGGGCAACTTTTGAAGTCTCCATCTTTTTTTATCAATAATTGGGGCAAGTCCAAACACACCTCATGTCTTTAAGTTAACTCTTAACTATCGAATTGGGGCAACTCCTTAGTCAATTACCTTATCTAAGCCTTTCTAAGACCTTTGGCAATTTCATGTATGTTACTCAAATAGTGTTCAAAAAGCAGTGATACAGAAAAGAGTTTTTCAGTAAACTGATTAGACCAAAGAATAATTTTTCAAAGAAAAAAGTTAAAACAAATGGATTCCATAAATCTAAAAATAACAATAAATTGGAGATCAATTGAAATAAATTTCATACACGGTAAAAAGTGAAAAAAAAATACAAGAGGGCATGCTCTATGCATAGATTCATATCTAATCATACATACATAATGCATATTCTTTTTTTTTTGAAAAAGAAAAAAAAATAGCAAACAAAGGAACTCTTATCATGCATTTATACATTAATTCATACATCATGCATTTTTTTGAAAAGAAAAAAAAATAGCAAACAAAGGAACTTTCATCATGCATTCATACATTAATTCATACATCAAGGTTTCAACTTTGTTCATGCATATGAAGTAAGAAAATAAAAATAAAAATAAAAGTCATAACATGTGCATCATACACTAATATTGTATTAGTGTTCAAAAGGAAAATCCATTAGTCATGACAATATTATCATTCATCATGCATGTTTGAAATAAACATAACAGTATTATAACACATTGTAATCGATGTTAAAAAAATATAGCATGTGTCAACATTTTTATGCTAAAAAAAATAGAGATTCATAATGAGCATCAACATATTCATGCATTAATGAAAAGAAAATTCATAACATGTGTTAGCATCTGCATGCATTCATACACATATCACATCAATTATGAAACATAAAATATTCAAACACGTGTTAGCAAAATTAGGCTCTATGTAATATCTGGGTCAAAAAGAAAAAAATCATATATATGTTAGCATATTCATGCACATATCACATTATGTTAGCATATTCATGCATGCACAATCATTTAAATGCTAAAAAATAAAAATTCATAACATATGTCTAAATAATAATGCATAATGTACATGCATCACAGTTCTTCTTTTTTTCTTTTCAAAATGAAAAAAATTCTTGTCACTCTTGGATCGAAACCCTCTCCATTCATATGAATGGTTGTTGAATCCTCTTTTAAAAAGAAAAGTCTTTCTACCTTTTGGGATCAAAACCTTCTTCCTTCATATGAGTGGTTGTCGAATCTTTCTTTTTCAAAAAAAAAAATGAAAAAAATAATAATATATCTAATTTTAATAATCTTGGTTCTCTTGTGTCAATCAAGGTTTCTACACCTTGCCAAGGTTTCTACACCTTGTTTCCAGACCTTGTTTCTATGTGAGTCAAGTTTTCCACACCTTGTCAAGGTTTTTACGCCTTGTTTCTATATGAGTCAAGGTTTCCACACCTTGTTTCTATGTGAGTCAAGGTTTATACACCTTGTTTCTATGTGAGTCAAGGTTTCTACACCTTGTTTCTATGTGAGTCAAGGTTTCCACACCTTGCCAAGGTTTCTACACCTTGTTTCTAAGTCAGTCAAGGTTTCCACAACTTGCCAAGGTTTTTAAATCTTGTTTCTATATTAGTCAAGATTTCTACACCTTGTTTTTGTGTCAGTTAGGGTTTTCACACCTTGCTAAGGTTTCTGCACATTGTTTCTATGTTAGTCAAAGTTTTCACACATTACCATCGTTTTTTGCACTTTATTTTTTACGTTAATCAAGGTTCCTACACCAATTCATCTGAGTCATCTCTTTTGCTTCATGTATATAACCCGAGGCAACTTTTTAGGTTTCATTTTTTTTTTATCTAGAGATTTCAGCATACACTGATCATATGATTTGTCAAGAACAAATATGAGTCTCTTTCATTCATGTATTCACAAAATTCAATTTGACTTTCACATGTAAATTTCATATTAGGACCTTTTTTATCGAAAGGTTACAAACTTTCATTTAAATATCGATCCTTTGCTCGACAATGGTCAAGTTCAAGTTTCTTTTCGTATATTAGCCCTCAGCTAGGCAATGGTCGAGTTCAAGTTTTCTTTTGATATATCGGCCCTCTACTAGGCAATGGTTGAGTTCAGGTTTACTTTTGGTATATCGGCCCTCTGCTAGGCAATGGTTGAGTTTAGGTTTACTTTTGGTATATCGGCCTTTTGCTAGGCAATGATCGAGTTTAACTTTTCTTTTGGTACATTGAGGCCTTTTACGAGGCAATGATCATCAATCTCTTTAGATCAAGACCATTTGCGAGGCAATGGTCATTGATTTCTTATGTCACATTGAGGTCCTCTACGAGACAATGATCATCGATCTCTTTAAATGAAGACCCTCTACGAGCCAATGGTCATTGATTTCTTATGTCACATCAAGACCCTCTACGAGGCAATGGTCAATGATTTCTTATGTCACATCAATACCCTCTACGAGGCAATGGTCATTGATTTCTTATGTCACATTGAGGCCCTTTGCGAGATAATGGTCATCGATCTCTTTAAATCAAGACCCTTTGCGAGGCAATGGTCATTGATTTCTTATGTCACATCAATACTTTCTGTGAGGAAATGGTCATTGATTTCTTATATCACATCAAGACCATCTATGAGGCAATGGTCATCGATCTCTTTAAATCAAGACCCTTTGTGAGGCAATGGTCATCGATCTCTTTAAATCAAAACCCTCTACGATGCAATGGTCATCGATCTCCTTAAATCAAGACCCTCTACGAGACAATCGTCATTGATTTCTTATGTCACATCAAGATCCTCTACAAGGAAATGGTCATTGATTTCTTATGTCACATCGAGGCCCTCTATGAGGCAATGGTCATCGATCTCTTTAAATCAAGACCCTCTGCGAGGCAATGGTCATTGATTTCTTATGTCACATCAAGACCCTCTACGAGACAATGGTCATTGATTTCTTATGTCACATCAAGACCATCTACATGGTAATGGTCACTAAGTTCCTCTCTTTTGGATAGAGATCCTCTTCTTGGGTGTGGTCATGTGTATCTTTAAATATGTTTGATTCTTTTTCACTTATTTTATTTACTTTTATATTTCTTTTTGAAACCCGAACGAAATTAGTGTTTTTATCTTTACTTATCTTTTACTATAATAATAAGAAAATTTCAATTTTATATTATATAGTAAAATCTAAGTAAAAAGGGACAACTATCAACACCCAATTTCGTCCGGGTGAATGCATTTGTTAAAAAAAATAAAAAATATGTTTTTGATTGATGGTAGGTAAGAAAAAAGAGGTGAAAGAAATTTTTTTAAATTTTCAAACTTTAATTCTACCATGGAAAAAAAAGAAGAAAAAAAGAAAAAGAAGGAAGAATCTAATTTTTTTTAATTATCACACCTTTTTCATGATCCCAAATGTTGTATACATATTTTTACCCCACTGTTTGCTATTTACACTCCTCACGTAACATGTTTGAAAAGGATATTTTATAATATGTTTTTAGAGGAGGGTATAATTTTAATTGTTAGAAGTAATATTCTTCATAATAATTAGAATAAATATCTTGAATTTATGCTTATGTGATTGTCTCATTAAGTTTTTCAGTAAGAGAAGATATTATTCTAGTGATAAGAAGCAAATATTCCTAATAATAATGTTTTTTAGAGAAATGATACGACTTTAATAATTAGAAGCAAATATTCTAGGTAATAATGCTTTTTAGAGAATGGTACGATTTTAATAATTAGAAGAAAATATTTCTGGTAATAATTAGAATCAATTATATGAATATTATGTTATGATTTGATCAGGATCTTCATGTATAGGATAATATATGATTCTAATAATTACATACAATAGTTTTAAATAATTTATAATCAATACCCTAGGTATTATGCGACGATTTAATTTCTATAATATGTTTCATCGGGACCAATTCTTTCCTTATATAGTTCATTATAATTAAAGACTAGGATTTCAGTGGTATCCCAATGTGTCTATATAAGCACATAATCTCTCAAATGCAAAAAGAAAAAAAGTTCGACACTTTTCTTCTTCTTCTTTTTATTACTAAAGCACACGCGTAAAGGGGGTCAGCTTATTATCCTCTTAGTCGGGATTTGCTCTATTCGTTGCCTTGAAAGGTAAGTTATTTTTTTGCTCCTAATGTTGTTTACATAAGTGTGAGAATAATAAAATTAATGGGTTGTGAATCTTGACACTATTACTCTGTTATAATATCAAGTGCATGATTGATTGACTCGTTATATAGCTAAACGCAATTGGGGTTCAAATGTTAGGTGACTTTGGTTTGGATTCATGATTGATATATGTCAATTGAAGTTTAATGTTCGATTGTGGCAACAACTCTGGTTGTGAAAGAACGTCTCTATTTGAGTGATTAATTCACGTGAAACTTATTTTATATGTATGACCTTTCTCTTTTCTTCTATTTTGGATGCCATTATTTTTATTCTGGTAATTAGAAATATCTTTCGTAGGCTTTTAATTCTCTTATTAAAAAAAATAAAAATTATCAATTATCAATTATATTATTTCTTTTATATAATTATTGAATATCATGTCAAGTCTTGGATTTGCTTGATAAGTAAAACACTCATGTGTAGGCTTTTAATTATCTTATTTTAAGAAATAAAAATAAAATTATAAATTATATTTCTTTATTGAATATCATGTCAAGTCTTGAATTTGCTTGACAATTAAAATAAAGGCTTTTAATTTTCTTATTTTAAAAAACTAAAAATTATAAATTATTTCTTTTATATAATTATTGAATATCATGTCAATTCTCGGATTTGCTTGATAACTAAGTCTTTTATCATGTTAAATCTTTGACTCTTTTGATAATAAAAAAAATATCAAAATCTAAAATAAAAAAAATTAAATTGTAAACTATACTTCTTTTTCTATGGCTTTTGGATATCATGTCAAGTCTTGGATTTGCTTGATAATTTAATCATGTCCAATCTCAGATTCTCTTCATAATAAAAATATTAAAATCTAAAATAAAATAATAATAATAATATCAAACAAAAAATAATTTTACAAAAAACTATGTTATCCTTGATTTGATTTTCCAAATAAAAATACGTAGGAGTGAGGTACAATCCTTATTGGGCAAAAAAAAATAAAAAATATTTTTTTATCTTTATTATTTTGAATATGTATTTATTTTGTTTGATTTTTGGGGAACAATAAATATTTTAAAAATATACTTTTATTTTGCATACTTAATTAAATGGAACCGTATTAAGACAGACATTGTGTGATGATAATACCTTTCCCACATATAAGTGACTTCTTAACCCAAATTTGATTCATAGACTATTCTTTTTTTAAAGGTTTTTCTATAGATTTCCATAATAAACTATGGTGGCGACTCCTCTGTATTTTTTAAATTATTTTCGTCGTCCCGCCACGATTTCGGTTGTGACACAATAGAATTTGAGTATCAAAGTTATCAGCAAGAGGAGATATTTATAAGGTTGGTTACTCTAGTACAATATCAAATATAAAGCACCCAATTCAATTTGAAAAATCTATAAATAAGGGGCTTAGCAAAGATCGAAATAAAAAATCCTTCTCGGAAATAAACAACTATTTTGGGGGAAATCCCCTTTGGGGGGAGAGAGGAAAAAAAAATTCTTTTGGGGAGAATGACACTTGACCTAAAAGGAGAGAAGGTAGATCCGCATTTTGAAGGTTGAAGGCATTCATTCTTATTCTAGTATTCAAAATGTTAAGAAGTAGCTACCTCCCTTATTCACGAGAGTTGAGTGTAATGTATACTTAACTCTTTTTCATCACTCTTGTGTTCTATTCTTGTTTTAACTACATATTCTAGATTGATTACATATATGGGAGTATCGGCTGATTGAAAGATAGTTTGGAAAATCTAATTAGGATAGAACAATTAATAAATTTCACATGCTAGACATAAATGTGAAACATTTAGTTATTCATAACATCATAATCTTGATCATTAATGCGAACTTATAATAAATGTTGTTAGACATACAATTTTTATTATTCAAGTTTAGACTGATCGGTAAGACATTACGACTTGTTACAAGATGTGTGAATGCTAGAAAAGGAATTAGAAGTATATTGTTTAGTGTTTTTTGCTATGAATTAAATCATGAACGTCAATCCCAGTGAAGTCTTTATCATATATTGTTGCACACCATATGTTTGATAAAAAAACAAAAAGAGTTTTATTTTTGTCTCTTGTGAAATTTGTTGTTTAATTGAGTTATGATTTGCAAGAGTTGTCAAGTTGTCGCAACTAAAATTATGATGGGACGATGAACCAAAAAATAAAATTTGAAAAAACAGGGTTTGGAGTCGCTACCATAGTTTATTCTGAAAAACTATAGAAAAACCAAAAAGATGAGATAAGATATGCAAAAAATGAGATTTTTTTGGTCCAAGAGTCAATTACGCGTAGAGAATGTATTAGCACCTCACAGATCCCGTTCTAAAACGGTATCTTTAATTCAACGTGCAAAAAGGATGCGGTTTTTCAAAATGTTTATTTTCCCCAAAAATAATAATTAAAGAAAGAACAAAAGAAACAAACATTTTTTTGGTTTTTTGGGACCAACAAAGATTAATCCTCACTCCTACGTATCTCCATGTTCACAATAGAGAATGAAGGTTACATGGTTCTTTATGAAAAAACTATTTGAAAAACTATTAGGAAAATGATTTGATTTTTCTAATAATTTTGAAAACCTTTTTAATTAATTTTTTAGTATTTTAAATTATTTGAAAATTTGTGTTATGTCATGAGCGACCAGACATACAGTGAAAACAAATTCTTCTTTTTAATCTTTTATTTTCCAATCTTTTAAAATCTTTCATATATTTTTTTAAATTTATTGGAAATTGGATGTGGATGTCATTGCAATGCCAACCGCCGGATAGACATGAAAGAGTAAACAAAGAAAACTATTTTTTATTTTTAGGTCTTTATATATTTTTGAAAAAAAAAGCAAAATTTTAAGATGGGTATCACGTGACGCGAGCGGTCGGATATACACTAAAGAAATGGGAAAAAATATTTTTTATGATTAAAACAAAATATAATGAAAATTGGGAAAAATAAATCAAAAGAAAATTAAACTAACAGTTACGTATCTTCAAAAAATTTTAATATCTCTTTTTCTCTATCAATCTCACTCTCTCGTCCTCTATATTATAAATACATTTTCTCTTCTTCTTTTTCTTGCCTCCTTTTCTAAGATTTGTTATTTTATTTTTCTCCCAAAGGAGGTAAAAAGCATGTGTGTCTATGAGAGTGGTGATAAGAAAGAAAGAGAAAAGTGTAGAAAATATTTTCCTTTTCGATCTCCATTTTCTATGATAGACTTTGTATTTATATACATACATTGAAATACCAACGCAATCCCAGTCTTAATTTTTATGAACAATATAAGGAATTGGTCATAATAACAAACAATTTTCTGTGTAAAAAATTACAAAGTTAAAAATGTAAAAAATAAAGTAATTTTAGTATTTAGGTGGAGTGATTGTAAAAAAAGAAATGATTGAAACATGTATATATAAGTTGTAATTAAGCTTATTTAATAATTTGGTCTCAAATTGGAGAGAATAAAATTGGATCGTTGTAAAAGATATGAGTACTAAATTGAACCAAAAATTTAAATAAAGAACTAAATTGAAAACAACTATTACCATTGTCACGTGACAAGACCTGGAAACTGTCATATGACAAAACGGGTAACCTGACACATGGCAGTTTATAAATTTATAGAAAAAAAATAAAAATTTTAAAAATTTTAAAAATTTTAAAAAATAAAAAATCTTACGACTTGATACGTATCTTGTACAGATTAAAAAAAAAATGAAGGAACTAAATCACTAATTATACCAAAATAGAAATATATATTAAGTTTAGTTTTGCTCACATAGGTTTATGTATGAGATTTTTCGATTTTAACCCCTTACTATTTTTTTCTGATTTTGCAGACCAACCCCTAGTCAAGAAGACTGACTAAAGGCTTGGGACGCATTTGCTTTTGAGCCCAGAACGCTTAGCTGAACAAAAGGACGAGTGCACACAAGGCTGGACGAAGGGGCCTGACCTAACGTTGAATCAGAGGTGCTGGGTTTGAATCTGGGGAGCTGAGTTCGAATCGAGGCTGCTGCTAAGCGAATTCAGTGCCACTCGAAGTCGCTCAGGCTGAGGCGTGGATAAGACCTAGGTTTGGGTTTTTCTTCTTCGATTCGTAGGGTTCTCTGTTTGAATAAAAAGGTTTTTTTGTGTGGAAAAGATAAAGAGACTACTCTCTTCGACACATCTTCTTTCCTCATTCTGTAGTTTCTTCTTTGTAGAGTAGTGTAGTATAGGGTATCGTCACTTCTTCTTCCCCTCTCTCTGTCGTATTGTATTCTTCTCTCTTTCTTATTTCCCAAGAGGTCTTCTTGAGTCAGACAATCAGAACAGGATGCCTTGTTTTTGTGGTTTAAATCGTGTAGTAGGGTTAACCTTGATAATATTGATATTAGGGCTTCTTGCATCTATTTTGATTTCTAGTTTTTGTGTATGTCTTGATACCCAATTTGATGATATTAATTCCTGTTCATTTTCTGGTCTAGGTAGTTGTCTTTGATTCATTTCATGATGCACATAATTAGATATCATCATCTGTTTAAGAGCTGAATTTACATATCACTCATAACTTGCATTTACAGAGTAGGTAACGCTGCACTTGCATTTGCGTTAGAATCATAATTGTAGTTTCTGATTCAACTTGGCTTAGTTTGAATTTCATGCAGTCTTTACATCTGTTGCATCGATTAGAAGTAGTAGACTCATTTCGCTTTGCATATAACACGAGTGTATCATAGCTCAATCATTGAAATCTGCATCCACATTACTGATCTTGAAACTGTCTAAATAGGTTCATAGTAGGTTTTTAACCATGCATCATAGTTGTTTGAGATTTGTTCAGGTCTGCATTGGTAGTTTCTGATATCATTTTGAAATCTGCATAAAAACTGCATTTAGTCACAATGCTGTCATAGGCTTTTTTTTTTTTTTTTTTTTTTTTTATTTAATAGGTTTCATTTTTTTTTTTTTTTTTTCCCTTTTTTTTTTTTTTTTTTTTTTTTTTTTTCTTTTTTTTTTG
>Ga0099822_1011780_pt1 | contig 10602 bp, 5 predicted proteins | sample CowpeawhiteBW_FD_76839 | JGI IMG/M metagenome (GOLD analysis project Ga0099822, IMG submission 76839) | Root nodule microbial communities of legume samples collected from California USA - Cow pea white BW | ecosystem: Host-associated > Plants > Roots > Nodule | place: USA: California | collected... | reverse complement strand
GGGATGGTATGAAATCAACATGGAATATGAATGAGGATGAGTTACAAAGGATGGCGTGAGGTGTTAAATGCATGATCAATATTATTTGTTTGTTTGGAATGTGATTGGTATGTTGTCAATACGTAAATCCATGAGTCTCTAGGTGAGACTTCTTGGTCGTGCTTCAGTGGTCGGGACATAATTCCATGGCCCCTATTAGTGGGTGTCCATGGTGGTGCCCCATCTATATAACTTGGTAAGGATTCAAGGTAAGGATTGCATCCTGACACTCTAAGGAGTCAGTTAGTCTCACTTAGAGCAGACTGACTCCTGTGGTGAGAGTAGCAGGAGGCCTGAAACTCATCAAGGGCTAACCTTGTGTGTGAGGGAATTGATTCATTATAACACTTGTAACACATAGCTCGGGGGTGAGCAGAGGTATCCACTACAAGTGCAAGCATCCGCTGAATCCGACCAAGTTATATGTATCCGGATGAGTCGAGTCGAGTCTTAGTGTATTGATTTGAAGGTCATAACATGCTTGGATGATTTGTGTATATTGGACTGTGAAAGTATATCTGATCGCATGATGAAATCTTTTTGGCTCTAGCTTACCCTTTGCTTGTTTGATTACCTTGTATGTTGTTCTTTTACCTTTGCGATGATCATCAATTTATTGATGGGAGCATATGCGAGAGGTACTCATGGTCAACAAGAGAGAGATGACTCTGCTGCATAGTCTACTTGGGCTGGACTTCACGTTTTATTTGGGCTTTTCTTTAGGGCTAAGGCCCGTGTATTGTCCCTAAGGCTTTATATTGAATACTGGCTATCTCGTACTCCTTTTGGGTTGTAGGCATTGTAGTGAGCTTTAGTATTTTCTTTTAAGTACCTTGAATAACTGTAAGGAGTGACCTTATATTCCGCAACTTGGCTCTTTATATTATCCGATGTAAGATTTCATTTAATTATGTTATTATTTAAATGGAGTGTTACAAGTTGTATAAATAATTTTTATTTACTACAATAAAAAAATTTAATGTAATTGCCATGAATATTTTTTTACCACCATCCAACATATATTGTGATTCAAAAGATACAAGATCTATGCTAAAATTTTATTATTATATTTATTATTTGTTCTTTGCGTCATTTTGATCAAGTGACGCATTATAACTTTTATTAGTGTGTAAAAAATAGATTCATTATAATTTAAAAAATTGAAGTAAACAAACATTTAAAATATATTTTAATTTAAATATTTTTTTCCTTTTATATTTTTAAAAAAAATATTCTTAAAATTTATCAACTAGGTTTCATTAATGTTTGCAAATTTAATAAATGTTTTGTTTCTCATCAAATTTTATTTGGTATTATAATCTAAAATGTAAACAATTATAATTTATTTCAAAGTATTTGATATCAAAGAAACAACCATACTCCTAATATTGAATATTTAATAATATTATGTTTCCTTTACCGTAATTTTTTTGTAAAAATTAATTAAAATTAATATTAAAGTAGTAAGAAAACGGGTATGGGTATGGGTACGAGATTACACCCGTTACCCGATGGGGATGGGGATGAGACCAAAGTTTAATACCCCGTTGGGTTTGGGTATGAGGATGGAGATGAATTTTTTTGACAGGAATGGGTATGGGATAGTGAAACTCGTCCCCGCCCCGCCCCGTTGCCATCCCTATATAGCACTAGTTAAGCACTTACATTGCAAATATTACCCAAAAGAAAGAAGAAAAAAAAAAGTGAAGAGCTTGCCTTGGACATTGATTGCAATAATAATGGTCGGTTGCACATAGTTATAATACTTAAACCGACACTTATGAATCCTTGATTTAGTGCTTATGAATTCATAATATTCATAATTAGTTACCGAGTTCTCTACTTGACAAGAGTTAGAGTAGGAGCAAAATTCTAATTACTCAAAGAAAGTATATTATGCTTTTATTTGTAAAATCTTATTAGTAAATAATAACAGTTTTATCTAACACTTTACTTCTTTATCCTTCTTTGTATTGTGAGTAAGAAGATCGAAGGTAGTCCTAGGCTGAATTCATTTGACACATTGATAAGAGTCTGGGAACCGAGTTGACAAAACATGGTGTTTCAGCTTCATTAACAAAGCGAAAATTCCATAGCATGGAATGTGCAGTAATGCCACTGCAAAGTACCTGCATAGCAATGATAACTTATTAGTAAGGATCAATATCTTAAATGTGCTAGAACAAGGATTAGAGTAACAACATAATATTCCATTCTTTAATCACCATTTGTATTAAAAGTTCACACAAGTTCTCATCTTGATAAGAAAACAATACAAAACTGATAGAATTATTTCATATTTGGGTGTTATTTGGAAGAAATTTCGTACACAAATCTCAAGACTTTAGGTTTATAAAGATTTTTTCTTATATATGTATTTTGTCATTTCTATTTAACACGAGACTATAGAGTCACAACTTAAATTATTTCCGACTAAAACAAACTTCAAAATCTGGCCTTTAGTTTTCCTTTTTGGTATTTAAAATTGAACCAATTTTACATGAAATAAAATTAGTACCACAGTGGAGCATAAGAGGATGACAAATCAAGAAATGGATAAGGCCACCTGTTTGTTCCAAAGAAGAAAATTATGTTAGACAATGATGTAAAAGATGTTTTCATAGTACAATGAATAATATATGACAACGTAGTTGAAGACTTTATACCAGATATTAATGCAAGCATGAACCATCCACTGAAAAATCACATATATGATTGTCCACTGGCAAAAGTATCCTATTCGAAACCAAGGGAATCTCTGAAGAAGGAAAAGGAAAATGTGAAGGGTAAGAATTTTCTGATGCATAAGCATTGGAAATGGACTAATAAATGGAATCAAATGCAGGAACTGACCAGACAATTTAAAGCCGTGTCACCTATAAGGAAAACTGCATTGATTGAGTGCATAATCACTATCAACTGTCACAGATAAATTATATAACACATGGTTAAGAGCTATCTAGTTTTAATTATTTGTAGAAATTATAAAGAGGAATTGTTAGCCAATGGGGTCATAAATGATACTTACAAAATTTAGGTTGTAATCTTTGATGGTTAGAAATGGAACAATTATGAACCAAAATACACAATCAGTGAGCATGACAGCACCAGCATTAATCTGTTCACAAGTGAAGACACAAAATCAATTATGTGGTAAATGGAACAGCTATGTAACTCTGTGCAGGAATATCAGAATGTTGATCTCCTTAATCAATTTTTAGTACAATCAGAGTGCAATGTTGTACTATGAACTAAACTCATCATAATAATAATTTTGATGGTTCTTTTGAGGAAAAAATTTCACGAAAACACAGCAATAATGAAACACAGATCCAACCGTCTGTATTTAATAATATGAAACTTAAACTTCATATATGAAAAGTATACCTGGAATATTATTTGAAAAGTATAACCCCAAATCCCTGCATGTTGGCGAATAACAACTTCTTTTGAGGCTCTTAAGCTTTTGTCTTGGTCTGATAGATTATTAGAGCTTTGTGGTAGTGCAGAAGAATCATATATTCCTTGCTCTGCATCTCCTTCCACATTACCAACCTTATCCCCAGTTGCTTTCTTATGATGTTGGTAGCATCCATGTATGGAGAGCAAAGATCCAAGCTTCAGCATCAAGCACACAAGAACAGCTATAAGTAAGGTGTTTGCACTCTAAATTACACAAGAGTAACATCACAATAGAAAAATAAGATATGGGGTACTTGTTCTTACCCCAAAATATATGGTGATTGAAGTGAAAGTCCACCTGTTTCACAAACCATTAAAAAAATCAATCTTTATGTTCACTCTGTTTAAAACATAGTATAGTTCAAATTTTTGTGTTTATGTTCCCTCCAACATAGAACAATGGTCCTATTCACAATGTCCCTTTGAATAGCAGGGAAATTTGAAGGGAGATAAATGGAACTAGGGAAGAAGAAAACTTACTGAGTGTAGTAGTAGAAAATGCTTCCTCCATCAACAATGGAATTGATTATGAGAAGCACCAAAAGTGCAAAAAAGGCCAGCACTCTGAAAGCCATGAGCCATGCAGGGTGAATTCCTTTGAGGCAAGGCCTCCAAGTTTCATCCTCATACAAAGTTGCTGATGTTTCCTTTTGTGTTTCTCTGCTTCCATTGGTTTCTGGTTTTCTCAAACGCTCATACTTCCACAAAAGCAACGATGACAACATCACTGAAACCAGAATCCATATTGAACAAAGAAGAACTCTCCAATTAAGCCAGTAACTGTGTGTGTTTGTCTTTGCAGTCATAATGGGCTGCCATGAGTCCTTGTGAGAGCCTGTTAGAAAGCCCATGATGGACTCACTTTACCTTCTTCTTCTCAGGTTTCTCACACTAAAGTTTGGGTGCTCTTGTTTCCACTTCCTAGATTATTACAAGAGGGAAAAGAGAAATGTTGGGAACAAAAAAACACTGTTAAAGAATGAATGAACAGATTGAACTAAGCAAATTTAACTGTTTCCTGTTATTGATCTCTCAGAAACAAAAACACCCAGAAAGAAAAGGTTGAAACTTTGGAAAGGGTGTAATGAAATCAGAGCCCACACAGGGCTCTGAACTGCTACAACTCATGAACAAATGAACAACCAGAAGAGAAGAGAACCAACACAAACACAAGAGAACCTCAAGTGCAGAAATTTTGGGCCATTAAGAAGCAAAAAGTTGGAATTCTTGACCCATTTTGACCACATTAATCGGTTGGATTACGTAGAGATTCCAAACTTAAGTGAATTTTATTTGAAAAGAAGATACACCGACAGTTCTAATAGTGCATTAATGGACTTATAAAGCGGGTAAAAAGGTGAGAGCTAAACTCTTAAGGAAAGAAAAGGTTGAAACTTGCAAGGGAAAGCAAGACAATGTGGATGTGTACGAGAAGCGGAGATGCTTTGCTTCTTTGCTTTTGTATGTAGAAAAAACAAAACCATCCAAGGTTACATACAGGGAAAGAAAAGAATGGTGCTTTGTGCACAAGCTTCTTCTCTTAAATTTTTTTTTTTTAAGTTATTAATTTTAACTAAAATTTGCTTTTGAAGTTTTGTTCTCATATTAGCCAATGAAAGACATGCATGTTGGTTGTGGGGTTTTCTAGGATTACCAGACTTGTTTTTTACTCTTTAAAAAACACAGTGACAGAGAGACAGAGAGGAAAGGGACAAGGGTCAATTTTGTTTTTTGATTTTGTGTTGGGAATTTGGGATGCTCTTTGTGGCACAGTGGGGATGCTTCATATATATGTAATAATCCAAGAACAGGTGTTGTTGTGTGAAACCTTAGTTGCAGTTAAAGAAGGAAAGTGCTTACAACAATATTTTCAAACATGAAGGTTGTTTTGTACAATTCATCATACTTACAATGTCTGTGGGGTTTGAACAGTTTTAGATAAACTAAACACTTGATTCTTTAAAATACACTTGATTTGTGTTTGTGTGTTAGTGTTGGTGGACACAATTATCGCAGGGTACAAAGGAAAAATTGAATGAATGAATGAATGAAAGTTGTGAAGAGGTAGTTCTAAAGTGATGAGAGTGAAAGAATGAAAAATGTTAGGAAAATGTTAATTGTTTTTGCTTTATTTGGGGTCCACTTGTGGGAGTTGAGAGAATAATTTGGTTGGAATTGGAACAACAGTAACTGCATGATGATTGTAATGATATAGATGTATGACTATTATGAACCATAGCTATCTGTTGCTCTGTTGCTATGTTGCTCAGGGTTTCTAATGCATCACAACTATATTCCACTCTCTTTTTCTTAATTTAGATTCCTCAACCATCATTATTAATTTCATTGGTTATTTACCAATAAAACACTATAATCTTATTTTTCAAAAACAGATATTAAAGGTTTATGGATTACTTTTATCAAAAATGTCACCTGATTTATTTTAATTTAGAGTGGAAATGTTTTTAGAAAACAATCCTCACCAACTCAAATTCATAAATATTAAACAAAATGTTGTGATCACTTTTTCACACACATTACTATCAAATGGATGTTAGGAAATATTTTTATAATAATTGTAATTATGTCTAAAATAAAACCATGCTTAAAATCATGGATCTCGATAAGATAATCTTTGTATTTGTACGTCTGTAGAGAAGAACAGATAAATGTTTCTTAATCTTTATATTTTAATTGACACAATCACTACAATAACTTATAGTTAGACCACACTAAAATAGATAACGGTTAAATAAATATACTCTAAACATATAATAAACAACATTGTTATAAATGATGTATGAATATCATAAAAGTCCATGATTATATAATTGTTGTTTTAAACTATGTGGGCAAAACTAGTAAAAATGTGGTCTAAAAACATAGCTAAGGTATAAAAATCAACATGTAAAACTGTTGTCTATTGTGAGAATTTTAAGCAACAATTTTAAAAATATTATCATATTAAAAACCGTTGTCTAATATCTATAGCTACACTCACATATACTACGGCTAAAAAATTGTGGTCTAATCTTTAAACCACGGTTTTTATAATTTATATCATTATTTTATGTCGTTATCTAAAGTGATTTTTGTTGTAGTGAATCTCTTATAAAATTCTCTACTTTCCTTGTTTTGTTCTCGTTTGTTCTCAGTGAAGTTATTTACTTTTTTTATTTCTGTATATATTTCAAAGATAAAAGGTAATATTACTAAGTAAATATATTTCGTAAATTTTCATCTTAAAAATAAAATTTATATTTTTTTTATTACAAAAATAATTCTATTGACGGTTATAAAGCATGGATTTGATTAAAAAAAATTACAAATGAAAGAAGCAAGTTTATTCAAACATCTATTTTCCTGCCTTCGTTTTATTTTTTATTTTTAAATATTTTCAACTTGTAGTCTATATATAAAAGGAAAATATCTATTTAAAAGTTTAATCATTAAATAATCTTGTAAGTTTATTTTAAATTTTTCATAATTAATATTTATAAATATAAATTATATATATTTTCCCTTATTCTATTATGAATCAAAGAAGACCACATGTTATTTAAGAATAAGTATGTTAGACATGACATTAAATTAGAGGATGATGTATAGTGATATAACACAGACTCTAATTGAGAAGAAAGTATTGTTATACCCATAATATTTATTATTTTTTATAATGTTTTATTTAGAATTGGTTATGATACATAATAACATTTATGAATATAAACTAATAAAAATTTAATTAAATTTTTGTAATTAAAGTTTTTTATTAAAAAATTAATTAATTAGTTGGTAATACATAATAATATTTTAATTGAAATTATGTGAATTACATACATATAAATAAATGCATAAGATGAAAATTAAATGATAATGGTATAATAGTTAATACATTTAAAAATACCATTTGTACCTAATATAGTCACAATCTTATAGTCTTTGGGTTAGATTTGAGACATATTAACAGTGTTTTTATGAAGAATTCATATTTCAAATATTAACAGTGTTTTTATGAAGATTTCGTATTTCACAAATATGTTTTCAAATTCTGTAGCTCAATAAATTTATCTAATTTAGTGCACTTTAAATGTTAGAAAGATTAATATGCAGATTAGTAATCATACTGAATTTTTTTTAGTTGTCTTTTATCTTATGGTGAGAGAAATTAATAATAACGTATCAAATTATTCTATTTGAATGGTTGTTTATGGGTTAGAAGATTGAGTATCATCTAATGACAGAAACTTTTATGTTTTTAAACAATTTTTAATAAATGTTGAGTGTTAGTTTAACTCTTAACAATAACTAAAGAGGAATTTTCAAATTTTCCATTTTTTTCCTACTGAATCTTCCTTGAAAATCCTATGTGTGAGTGATATAATATTCCTCTTAGTCTAATCACTTTTGCTTTATATGACTACTTGCTTGTAGCTTGCATCTCTTGACCTATTGGGTGAAATAAATTCTATTAAGATTTTAATTAATTCACTTTTTTTATGAACATATTATTTAACTCTAATTATCGGATACTTTAATACATTCACTATAGATTTTAAAAATTAGGTTTATTGAGACAGATTTTCATACACTCTCATCAAGTTGGATACTATGAAATCGAATTGATTTATTTGACTTTACTTAAGGTTAAACAAAAGCTATAGTGATAAAGGACGCATGATACACATGTTTAAATATGACTAAATGTGATGGAAACATAAAAAAGTTATGTACATAAATAGTGATTATCATAGAATAATGAAGTTAATGATGAAAACATAAACATATATAGGAATCTATAGGACACTGAATAAAAAATATGTTGAATATTCACATGTAAGAGATACTTAATTTTGTAATTAATTTTAATAATATTAGTAATTAAATTTATTGAAATTCATAAACAAAAAAAAAAAGTGAGGGTAAAAGAACATGTGAGAAATTTTTTTATATCGAATGGAATTTTACGGTATGAGATATTGTTCACTAATCTTAAGCTCATCAGTTGAAAAGTGAAAAAGGGTGGTAGGTAATGATGTTTATATACATAAGATTTTGTGAAATTTTCCTTTGGATTTTCGGGTTGGTAAGAGCAACAATGATGATGGAAGGGACCCACGACCCTAGAAAAGGTTATATAGTTTTTTTAAATAGCTGTTATTTCAGATATTTTGATGGGATGATGATTTCTCATTAATTAATTAACAACGTAACACTACTTTTGCACACTCCCTTCAACTTATTGTCATACTACAAAAAGTTATGGCAGATGGATAGCAGAGAGAAAGGCACATAAATTAGTTTCAACCATTAATTATCATTTGAAAGAAATCAATCATTCATCATTCAAGAACAAGAAGATATATTTACCTTAACGAGACAAAAATAATCAAGAACGTTATATAGGATAACAAAATAACTTTAAAGGGTCTTTTTTGGTAATTAGAATTTAACAAAGATAGATGGATAAAAGGCTAAGACGAAAGAATACGAAAATATAATATGAGAATTTTATCTTGTCTCTGTATGTAATAGATAAATTTTCAGAACAAAATTATATATATATATATATATATATATATATATATATATATATATATACACGCTATTATAAAAGTGATGGTGTCGAAAATGATTATAATATGGTAATTGTTCCGACCGCATTGTTAGGATCAATCACCATCAGTGGAGGACAAAGAAAATTATCATTTGTGGAGGAAGATAGAGTATTTAAGTTACGTTCGACATTAACTCTTAAGCGATGTTAGATTAATGGATTAATGTTTCGATCGCAAATCCGATAATATTGTTAGGATCAACCATCGTGTTCTCAAGTTATTCTCCTCTTTGGATCATAGAGTTCTATTATGATTTTGTTCTTAAAATGCGTCTCAAAGAGTGGAGAAAAAAAAAATATAAACTACGTTTGGCCTCAACTTCTTACCGATGCATGACTATTTAGTGTATCAGAATGAAGATAATAATAACGATGATGATTATAAATATAAATGTGTAAATAGATTGAAATCCATGAAATAGTCTCATTTATCATAGATTCGAGTTGAGTTAGATAAAAAAAAAATTATTCTTTAAAATATCTTAAAATGTGAGTTAAATTGAATTTAGTTCATTTAATTTATAAATTAAACAAACTCTTGTAAGATTTAATTTAAATATTTTTAAATTGATAAATCAAATAAAAATGTGAGATAACTTTCTTCTTTTCTCTCTGACTCCCTGAACAAAATTAAAAGTAGAATAATATATAATAACTTAATTGTTATCTCATATTCTTTTAATCCACAACAAATGACTCCTAAATGTTAATCTACACTTAAAATTTTGAATATGAACTTTTAATACCATTCAAATGCAAATCCAATTAAGTATATTTGATATAAATTTTAAATAAGTAAACATTTGAAAATTACAAATAAAATTTAGATGTTTATTTTTTATTTTATTTAAAACTTTATCTCATTAAAACTCTTTTATTTAAATTCTCATTAAATCCTCAATCCTTAGTTTGATGGACAATGTTAATAATCTTTAGTGTGACATGTTTAATATCAATGTGCATTCTGAAAGGTATCATGTGACAATTACACACTCTCCAAGAATTCCAACATTTTTGTTGATAATATGTCAATTGATATTGATTTATTTGGAATGTTATCAGAAATACCTTCATCTAGAGAATACAACAATGTAACTTGTGTGTTTTTTATGTGTTGATGAGTTTGCATATATATATATATATATATATATATATATATATATAGAAAGAGAGTTGCCAAAGTAAGTCAGAATCTATGGGTCAACCTAATTCACAATAGATTCAAATTCATTACGAATTCGGTCGTGTGTTGAAATTTTTTATAAATTTCAGTACGATTCAATTTTTCATCCGACCCACCAAAAATTCGACTCACTTTGATTGATCAGTCCATAATAGATCGGACTAGACTGAAATGGTGATCCGTATATAAATATATATATATATATATATATATATATATATATATATATATATATTTGCAGGCTTCATTAAAATAGAGATTTTTAAAAAATAAATTGAACATAAAATGAAGATATATTTATTTT
>Ga0099822_1011779_pt1 | contig 10603 bp, 10 predicted proteins | sample CowpeawhiteBW_FD_76839 | JGI IMG/M metagenome (GOLD analysis project Ga0099822, IMG submission 76839) | Root nodule microbial communities of legume samples collected from California USA - Cow pea white BW | ecosystem: Host-associated > Plants > Roots > Nodule | place: USA: California | collected... | reverse complement strand
TGTTTTCAGTTATAAGAGGTGTGTTTTTTCCTCATCCAAAACAAAAAAACCCCCTCCCCCTTGTTTTTTTTTTTTTTTTTTTACAGAGTTTAAGTCATTTTTATACCCCATATAAATACAATTAAACTATATATATGATTAAAATATAATATATACAAGAAGTATGAGTAATTAATTTTACTTTTTAACTTAAATGTTATTACTTTAGTATAATATTGGAAGTGATTTTTTTCACATTCATCTTAACAATGTTTCATTTTTTTTATTGATGTTATAAATGAAAACTCTAATGTTTTATGATCAACTATTTCTAGTAGTGTAAATTTAGATATTGATTATTTTTTCAATGATTTAGTTCTAGTAGTGTAAATTTGATATTCTCTTTTGCGTGAATATTTGATGTTCGGATCAACATAAAGAAGTATATTAAAAATCTTACATTAATCATAAATTTAACTAAATTATAATACATAAGTGAAGCGTAATCATCGTCTTTCTGAATTAATTTTCAGACACTGATACTTATCTTTATGAAATGAAATTCGTCCTATATTTGCACTTTAAAATGTTTTACATATATATAATGTAAAAATTGTAAAATAAAGGGTTGATTCTGACAGTTTCATTGTTTTTTTTTTAAATAATAAATATTCCAACAAAATATGAAAACTATACATAAACATAAACTACGTAAATACTATACCACGTATCAAAGTATAAAAAGAATGAAAACTTTGTTTGGGATTCATAAATATGTTCCTAATACAAGATGCGTATTTTTTTTTTCACATTTAGTGAGAATTTTTCCTTCAATAGTTGCAGATATTCTGGGAAAATCTTCTTATCGTTATCTTCAGACATTTCACTTTCTGGAATGACCTTCTATGCATTGGACACCAATAAATCTCTTGAATAACCTTTTCGTTTTATCTATTTCCCTTTATTTTATCAATGGAGAATTTTCCAATTTCTTAGTCACTAATATTAGAAATTGACAGTATAAAAGAAAAAAAAAATGAGATTCACAAATAGATTTATCATGGTGATTGATGAGTATGTATATATATATATATAAAATCTAAAAAAATTTCTTTTAAATTTTAACATATATTACATATTTAGTACACTTAATTATTTGAAGATTTATTGTTCATTAAATTTATTATTTTACTCTAGACTGTTATTAAATTATCTGTTAAGAAATGTATATAATTTGATGTGAAAGATATGTTAAAAATTGTACATAAATTAAAAATAGGGTTAAATATGTTTTTGGTCTCTCAAGTTTCAGTGAAATTTGAAATTAGTCCCTCTTTGAAACTTTATACCAATTTAATCATTCATATTTAAAAATGCATGAATTTAGTCATTTTAACTAAATTCACACATTTCTAAAGATTAAAGACTAAATCGATATAAAATTTTGAAAATGGACTAATTTTAAAATTCAGAGGAACAAAATATATATTTAACCCTTAAAAATATAATAGATTTGCAAAGCACATCGTATAAACAAACAATTGGAATAAAGTTTCAATACTACTATGAAAAAAAATGTTAAAAATGAAATGAGTATTGATTGATGAAGCATATTTTGGATGTGGAACAATATCCAAAAAAATTATTCTGAGCATGCGCTGAAATCCACTATTGATTGGAATAATTGCAAAGAATTGAAATGATGGTACGTTTTTCTTTTGATGTAATAGTATTTATTGGTCACTTTGATGTTGCCATATTTAAAATGGAAACATGATGAGTTGCGTCTAAAACTGCCTACCAACTACCAAATGCAAGAAAAATAATATAAGAAATGAATATATTCTTAGGGTTCAATGTCAAGTGCCCCACATTTCAATTCTTTGCAGAAACAACTTCATCATATTGAATTATTTATACTACATTTGGTTCCTCCGACACATATCATGCTCATGTCTTCAATCAATATTGACCAAAAACACATTTATGGAAGATAATAAGTACTTCACTGATCATGAATCATCATCATAACATCATGTATCCATACCCCACACTATACCATACCTTTCTTAATAATCGCAAACTTCGACAACAAAACCTTTTAATTCATCTACCTTAATAACAAAATCTATAGTAACATTGTTTTAAAACCCTCTTCATGTAAAATATATACTTTTTTTTTCTTTTGTTTTTTTGGGTTTTAGCAATATTTTTGCGTAGTATATTCGGTGTACAATCGAGTAAAAGCATCTAATGTTACCTTAAAACAAAGAATAAAAGCATCTAATAAAAGGAAATGTGCCAAAACTCTTTTTTGGGGGACAAAGATAAAAACTTATATTCTTTTCGAATGGATTAGTTATTTTTCGGTTAAAGCTTAAGCAACTTTCATACGGGAGAATTATTATCAACCTCAAAATTCTCAAAGGAGTATTTTACACATTTATCTAACCAAGATATTATAACAATATTTCTTTTTAATAAACAACTATATTAAGGTAAGAAAAATGTGTGATGTGGAAAAGGAATCCGATGGGATTTAAAGGAGCAAAGGAGGGGATGTTGTAAAAAAGAGAAATAAAATAATTAGATCATAAATAAAGAGTGATGTAAAATGTTAATTATAAGGGAAATGAGGACGCGATATGAAAAAGTGTAAGTAATATGAGAGTTTTAATTACTAAGACGAGGAGTGAAGATAAGGGAGGTGAGGAAGAAAGTGATTTGAAAAAAAAATATTGATTTTGTTTGCTTATAAGAAATAAAATTAGAGTTGGTAAAACGAGAAATATATATTATAAATTGGGAGGTATTAAGGAAGTATAGTAGGATTTTAAGACAATAAAAAGAAAAGAGAAAAGAAGGGAAAAAGATGGATATGTTGGAAGAGGTCAAGAAACAAAAGAGTTTAATAAATTCATAAAGGAAATGGAACTCCCTTTGATTGGTTTTAAATTTATTTGATATAGAACCAAAGGATGATCCAAATTAGGATTGAAAAATTCTTGATATTACATGAAAGACTAAATAAGTGGCAAGATAGTCCACAATATGATGAAAATAGGTGTTTGTTGGGTCATTGCTAACTAGGTTAAAGGTTTCTAATAAGGACTAAGGACCTATACCTTTAAAAAGCTTAACTTGTTGGTTCATAAATCATAATTTCAAGGATTTTGTAAATACAAGTAGAGAGAAATACGAACTACAAGGTTAGGATATTTTATTTTGAAGGAATGACTAAAGAGGATGAAAGTGATCTTAAGAAGTAAAACAAATTCAATAACATACCAAGTGACATGCAAAAACAAGTGGAGAAAATAAATGCATTATACATTAAAGATGAGAGTAGAGGGAGAGAAAAGGAATTTGGAAGCTAACAAAGAGGAATAAAACCATTCTCCATAAAAAAATAGAGAATCAAATGGATAAAAAAGGGAGATGTCAACACAAGCTACTTTCATGAAATGGTAAATTGGAAGAGGACTTCCAATACAATACAAGGAATTTGGAACAAAAAAGGAGTATGGTTGGAAGAACCTAGAATTGCCAAGAAAGATGTCAAGAGGTATTTTAAGAGTATTTTCTTAGAGGATGAGTGGGACAAATCATATTTGGATGCCATAGCTTTTAACAAAATTAATGAGGAAAATATAAGAAGTTTACAATTAAATTTAAGGAGGGAGATCGAATAGGTGGTGTGTGAATGTAAAATAAAAATCCTAGCCTGATGGTTTCAATTTCTTATTCATCAAATGTTATGCTTATGGAAAACTATCAAAATAGATATTTTTGAAGATGTTGTTTGATTTCCACAAGGATACCACTATTACAAAAGGTCCCATCCAAAAAGTGGGAGAATATGTATCAATATCCCTCAATTAATACGATCCTATTGAAGAAAGAGTATGATCGCTTTTGAATTTGAAATCATCAAGAAGCACAACAAAAATAAATAAGAGAAGAACACAAGATAAGGATGCCACAATCTAACATACTGATAAGTCAAGTGAAGATTCACCACAGGTATGTTAATCTTTGATAAGAATCAAAGTTCTGATCCAAGAACCAAGAGAATTCTCTCTCAAATAATGCAAATGCATATAATATGACTCAAAACTGTTTACATTAATTTTTGGTACCTCTATTTATACTCACATAAATTTAAGAAAACCTAGAAACTCTAAAAGAAAGCCCAAACCCAAAAACATAAAACATCAACTAATTTCTAGAAGAAAGCCCAAAACCCAAAAAAGTAGAAATGTAAATTAATTTTTTCTAATAATTATTCTTCAAATGTGCTCACGATCTTCATGTTCTTTAAGTTTCCTCTTCCATGCAACATTATAAGCTTCAAGGAGACGTGTTTTGATTTTTGACCTTGTCATATATGCTTTGAATTACAAATGTTCTTCCTAAAATTTTTCTTATATATCTTATGAAATTGCAACGACTAGGACTAATTAATAGGCATGATAAACAAAGTAGTAAATATGATATATATATGTGTATAATCTAAATTAACATAGAAAACTTGTCATTCTATACAACGTCAAATTGAATTATTAGGACTACTTCATATCGATCTAGCTGATTTAAAACAAACCATATCTAGAGGTGGTAAAAATTATTTTGTAAGTTTTTTGATGATTATTCTAGTTACACCAAAGTATACTTAATCAAACATAAGTTGAAGCATTTGATGTGTTTTTAATTTATAAAACGGAAGTAGAAAACCAATTGAATAAGAAAATTAAGAGGATTAGATCAGATAAAGGTGGCGATTATGTATTGTTTGATGGTTATTGTGTTAGAGAAGGTATTATCCATGAAATAAACCAACCACATTCACCTGAGTCTAATGTAGTAGCTAAAAGAAAAAAAAATAGAACTGTTAAGGAAATGATGAATGCCATGCTTATTAGTTATACTACATTTGATAACCTTTAGGGAAAAACCCTTCTTACTACATGTTTTTCAAAAAATAGGATACCTCATAAGAAAACTAGTAAAACTGCCTATGAGTTATGGGAGGCTATCAACCTAATCTTAAATATCTAAGAGTCAGTGAGACATTTGAACAACCTATAGATAATAGTGATTCCATGTATGAAGATTTGAGAAGATGTAAAAGACAAAGGAAGAAAACTTCTTTTGGAAATGACTTTTGTACATGTCTCGTTGATAATGATCCAATAAGCTTTGTAGAGGCTATTAGTGCTCCTGATACAAAACAATGGGATAAGGCCATTATGACTGAAATTGAATCAATTGAGAAAAATAATACTTAGACCTTAGTAAAGTTGCCTAAAGGAGAAAAACCCATTGTTGGATCTAATAGTTATCCGTAAGGTAGTGATACATCAGATGGATGCTAAAATTGCCTTTCTAAACAGTGAATTAGAGGAGAAAATTTACATGACTCAATTTGAAGGCTATGGTGTATCTGGTCAAGAGAATAAGTGTGCAAACTTTTAAAGTCTTTGTATGGGTTGAAACAAGCACCAAAGCAATGACATGAAAAACTTGATAATGTGTTACTTTGTGATGATTTTCACCTAATGATGCTTATTAGTGTGTCTACTCTAAATCGAAAAATGGTGAATGTGTCATTATATTCTTGTATATGAATGACATGTTAATCTTTGGTACATGCAATCAGATTGTCTTTAGAACTAAATTGTTTTTAGGTTCTAAATTTGAAATGAAGGACATGGGTGGAGCCGATGTGGTTTTAGGTGTTAGAATCATAAGAAAGGGAAAGTAGATTACTATCCCAAGAACAATAAATTGTAAGTCTTATGATATGCTTAAGAGGTTCAATGGATTATGCATTAAATATAGTAGATTTCTCGTTGTATTAGAAGGGTACAATGATGCTAACTGGATCTCTGATTCAGATGAGAAAAAATCCACTAGTGGTATGTATTCAAATTTGGGGGTGGAGCGATTACATGGAGATCAACTAGGCAAACAATTATCGTAAGATCAACAATGAAATTGGAGTTTGTTGCTTTAGAAATGGCTGGTAGTGAAGTAGAGTGGTTGAAAAATTTCTTAGCAAACCTTCCACTATGAATGAAACCAACCTCATCTGTGTTAGTACATTGTTATTGCCAATCGACATTAACTATAGCTAAAAACAAGAATTACAATGAAAAGAAAAAACATATACAATTGAGAAATAATTTGGTGAAACAACTACTAAGGAATGGAACTATTTCCATTGATTATGTGAAGTCAAACAAAATCTAGCAGATCCTCTGACAAAACCTCTACGAAGAAATATGATTTTAAAAACATCAAGAGGGAATGGGACTTAAGCCACATGCAAACAAACAAGTGATGGTAACCCAACCTTTGTGATTGGAGATTCATGAATAAGGTTCATATGGGTAAAAACAAGTCACTTGTTAGTTCTGATAGCATTAAATTGATTTTAAATCAATTATGTCCATTCCTATGATGATGACATACCCCTTAGCATGGCCACTTTCATGAAGAGATAGAGTCATCTTTGCAAGATGAAGTAAAACTTTTCTTTTAGGCCACAATGGAGTATCTTTATTAGATTATGAATATTTAGGCCTCATATTAAGGGCCAAGTAGTGTAGGTTTCTTTTAGGCCTTGTATTAAGGACCAAGTAGTGTAGGGTTTTAAAAAAATAATCTTGCTTAAGTATGGAGCATCATATGCATATACTTAAGCAACTATTTGTTGTTTAATCAAGCTAGCTTAGGAAGAGCATCTCACATGTATCACATGGCAAGCTCTTTAATAGAGAGTTCTCTTACATAGGTAGTGACCATGTGTCATTATCCTATTGGGGAGGCTTTTCATAAATTAGATTTCCACATGGCAACACATGAGTGGTTTGTTTTGTGAGAGTGAGGATTGCCACATGTCAAACCCTCCTTCACCAAGATGACATTTTTAAGATTTTGGTGCATGTTAGCATTCTAGGGTTTTAGACCATTTGGAGACACCTTACTCTATAAATAGAGGTGTCTCTCTCATGTATTTCTCACTTTGAGAATGATAGTGTTCTATTGCCAAAATTATTTTTTAGCCATAATTCTTCTTTCAGTCACTTGCTAGAGCATCCTAAGAGGTCCCTCTAGCATCTGTTTCTCTAGAGTTGGCCTAACACCTCTTAGAGCTCCACAAACAACCTTCATCCCACCATTAAATCACCAAAACTGAGAGTCATTTTCTCTCAATACCAAGCTTCCGTGAATCCACCATCCACCATAGTCACCATTTCAAGCTTTGGCCCAACCTAGCTTAAGGAGGAGGCTATCATATGATATGTGTGAAAGTGTTAGACATTGCATTATTATGAGGTTAAACTTTGTAATTAAAGTTCTATGTGATTGATAAAATGCTAACACACATCAAGTGTGTTTGATTCATATAGCTTGTTATACCAAGTATATTATGAGTTAAATTTCTCAATCTAGGACTAGTTCATATAACTTGCTATACCAACTTTGATGCATTACATCTCATATAAGACCCAAGATTTTCTTCTTTCTATCTCTATATGACAATTTTGCAATATGTAGGGGGATTGTTATAAAAATCAGGGAGAGAGTACTGCAAAATCTTTCTTGGTGCTTTGCGAGATTCAGAACCATATGCAAAAGTTGAGCTTTGCATGCGTAAGACTAACGCCCCTGAAGCAGTTGTTCCCTTTTCTTGGTGGAATGTTGTTTCTAGTGTAATGTGCAACAAGCTATTGCAAATCCAAATGGTGGTGATCTATTGGAGATCTTTAGTCTCAGGTTGTAGTCACTCTCTTCTACAAGTTTGGTTGTCAGCTTTTGGTGGTTGGGTTTCATAGCCCATCTCCTCTCTATAAATAGATCCTTATACTCACATTCGAAAAGATGACACACATTGCTCCTCTCCTTTTCAACTTCTATCCTTTTCTTCTCTTCTCAGAGATTTTGGATTATTTATTAGGACAATGATATTTTGACAACTAAATTTTGACATCTTTCTCTTACAACCTAAGGTAACATCTTCTAAGTGGTTTTGAAATATAGAGAAATGAAAAAAATGAAAAAATAGAAAACCACTTAGAAGATGCTACCTCAGGTTGTAAGAGAATGTTGTCAAAATTTAGTTGTTAAAAAATTATTTTCCTATTTATTATTAGAGTTTCTTACTAGTTTTGAGATTATCATAAAATTTGAGAAATTCCTACGTATGTTTATGATGTGCTTAAATATAAGTTGTTTTTTTTATGAACATTTCACAATTTCCACAAAATGCGTTAGCTACCTTCTACTTTAGCTCATTGGTTTCTTCATAATCCTACCTTCACCATACACTCTACAAAAAATAACTAATCCTACCTTCACCATACACTCTACAAAAAATAACTCATCTTTGGAAGTCAAACATACATATTACAAAAAAACCACAAAATTATTCATTTCGATGCTAATTGAAATAATTTGTTTATAAAATAACACATTCATTGCACTCTTACAACTAGCAATTAACTAGATAGAGAAAAAATTTCAACCCTTTTCTCAAAATCGAAGTCCGAATGAGAGAGAATCTTCAATGCCTCCAAATGTTTTTCTCTCGCAGGCGTCATTATAGTTGAATCTATGAAAATAAATCCTCAATATTCCTTCAGATTTTGGATTCACATAAGGAATTAATCAGGCTTCACAAAAAAGAATTATGGATTGATGAAAGGAATTATGGATTCACAAGGAGTTGTGTTCAAAAAATACCATGATTTCAAAGTAAGCAAAGTTAAGGAGTAGAGATTCAATAAAGTGTATTAAAAATTTGGATAGGAAGCTTCTATTAGGAATTGAATAACATGTTTAACCAATAAAAATGAAAACAATTTAGACTTTTGACTTACATAAATGAATCCTCTCAACTATATTAATAAATGAATCCTCTCAACTATATTAAATACTTACATTTATTTTATAAAATCTAACTTTTTCTAAATCCATGCACAACGTCTTTTCTTTAAAAACAACATAAAATTATTATTATTATTATTATTATTATTATTATAAACTAGTACGAGTCACACCAATGCTTAAAATATCAATTAATTAATATAATATTAATTTAACGTCCCATTGTCGTATTAAAAATTAAAGAATAAATATTTTACTCAACATCTGATCAGATGTAATGCTTTTTCTTTAATAAAACAATTCAAATTATTCAAAAATCAATTAAAATTGATTAAGTTGAAAATGATTTTTTTTTTACTTTATAATATTTGGTTATATTAGTAACTAACACAAGTATTTTACATCATAGAAAAATTATTGATATTACTCTTACGATTAATTTATTAAATTACTTTTAAATTTTGTTATTACTTTCAACATTAATTAGTTTTCTTTTTACCAAATTCCTAATTTAATAAGGTTAATTCTGTACATTTTCTATCCACTTGAATTCAATTTATTTATTACGTGTCATTTGATTGATTTCAAACACATTTCCATACAAAACAACCAATTTATTAATTTTTGTAAATTTTGAATTCATTCGAATGGTGATGCTTCATTTTATAAGTGTGTCAAAAAAATCTGTAATATCTGTTTTAACAATAATATGAAAAATCAATCATAAAAAACTCTTATACGAATTAGAATTAAATTCTCAACCACATATATGCTATGCTGATGGAGTTTCATATATAACATCAATAACACATTATTCACGCGGTAGATTTTCTTAAACACTAAGTTGATAATGAATTAATTATATTGATATAATAATTTGAAAAATTATTCCAGTAAACTACTATCTTAAAAAAATATTTATTATGAAAAAATTCGAATTTATGCAATAATCTTTATCAAAATATATTCTATTTATCCTAAATGAATACTTTTCATTAAAGTTAATTAAAGGGAGTCGTAAGGACTCTTATCTGATACATTTTCAATATATAAGGATACACTTTATTATGAATAGGAATACAGTTATGTTCCTCTTAAAAAGTTATTGTAAGGATTACGGATATTTATTTGGAGGACTTTTATGATTTGATACGTAAATTCATAATATTTAGTGCTTTAACAAAATAGAAAAAGAGATATTATTTTACTCGTCTTAAAGTTTATCAAAATTGTACTTCACATTAATATATATGAGAAAATAGAAAATGTTATAACAATATAATATATCAATAAAAATTATTTATGTTTATTTTTATAATTTTAATTTTATTAGTTTTTGTTATCACACAAAAGTGAACATATATATAAAGGAAATTCATTTTAAGGTGCACTTTTCAATTTTATTGTTTAATAATTTTTAAATTAAAATAAATATTTTACTAATTTTATGTAACCATTTTCTTAATTGTTTTTGACAATTTTCTTAAACTAAAATAATTATATATAATAAAAAATTTAACTATAAAATAAATAAAAACTATCCAAATCAAAATAAAAAAACGTTTATATTTATTTTTGTAGTTACATTTTTATTATATATTGTTATTGTTTCTACCACATCCCGTTGGATTATAACATCAATAGATCCATTTTTTTTATAGTGTTTATATATATATATATATATATATATATATATATATATATATATATATATATATATATATATATATAT
>Ga0099822_1011778_pt1 | contig 10603 bp, 5 predicted proteins | sample CowpeawhiteBW_FD_76839 | JGI IMG/M metagenome (GOLD analysis project Ga0099822, IMG submission 76839) | Root nodule microbial communities of legume samples collected from California USA - Cow pea white BW | ecosystem: Host-associated > Plants > Roots > Nodule | place: USA: California | collected... | reverse complement strand
TCTCTCATCAATCTTCGTTGTTCTTGTGCTTGCAAGGCATGTATCACCTCTGTAAAGGTGATTGTAGACAAATCTTTTGTATTTTCTAAGGAAGCAATAGATGCCTCATATCTTTCCGGCACCATCACCAAAATTTTCTCAACGAGTTTGGAATCTGAAAACTCTTTTCCCAACAATTTTATCTTGTTGGCAATACCCAACAATTTGTTTGAGTATTCTTTAATCGTCTCTGACTCTTTCATTCTTTGCATCTCGAACTCCCTTATCAAATTCAAAACTTTGATGCCTCCAATATTCTCGTTCCCTTCATATTCTGCTTTCAAGTATTCCCAAATTCCTTTGGGAGACTTTAGAGTCATGATCCTAGTCATAATCATTTGTGAAACACTTGCGAACAAGCATGATTTTGCCTTTGCCTTTCTCATTTTCTTGTCTTTATGCGCTTTCATTTGAGTCTCGGTGAGATTTTCAGACAAGGAAACATCATCTTCCTCCAAAACTTCCCATAGATCTAGCCCCTCTAGAAATGTTTGCATCCTTACCGCCCATATATCATAGCTTTCACCATCAAAGAGTGGAATAGTGACGTGTGACATATTTCCTTCCATTCTATCGGCAATGGCTTTTGATACCAATTTTTGGGATTTTCAGGGCTTTTGAGAATATGATATATGAGAGATATATGTGATATGTTATACGGAGGAATATGTTTTTGTATTTTATTGATATACCTTATATATATAGAGCAAAATATAACAAAATATCAAGTATAAAATATTTAGAATATCTTACTCCTAATCTAAAATAATAACTAATTTTTAAAACTGAAACATATATATCTAAAACTGAAATATTTTTTCAAAAATAATTTAAATAAAAAAGATATTAAGTAATACTGTCAACATTGAAGAAGCAACGTCCGTTCATCTCGAGTTCAGAAATGCGAAGAAAATCGCCTTGTGAGTATCGGTTGTGTAAATCATTCCAGATATTGTTGGCATTATCCATCCAGATTATGCTTTGACGGATAGTAGGAGGAGAAACATAATGAATCCACGGTTGATTATTGGTGGCATCAAGAACTGGGGAAACAAGCGCTGCACCCGGGTTTTCATTCGGGTGAAGGTAAAGATATTTTTTGGCAGTGCTTTCTTCTGTCATGGTAAAGGCCAGAAAATGGGGAAAAGAAAAAGGCAGAAAAGAAAGAAAGGAACAAAGATGTAGAAAACAAGAGAGATCAGAGCAGTTGCAGCAGAGTGATCAGTCAAAGATCGCCGCCGATACCATATTACATTACAATTCTTACTCAAGCATCAAAGAAAGCAAAGAAACGTTTTGGTTTGTGAAAGACTCTAAAGAAACAGAAAGAGAGAAAAAGCAATCGTGACGGATGAAAGAAAAAGGGAAGAGAAATATATTGATTGTATGAAGGTAATACAAGTGGCTACTAAAGCCAGGGAGAATGGCGTATATACAGCAAAAGAAAAGGTATTTGTAAACGGCTTTGCGAAAAACAAGCGCTTAGCTCGGCGGAGGAGATATAAGTTAAGTTTTACACAGATTCCGAAGGAGATCCAGCGGACTAGGCACAGTGGAAAAGATGTATTATTGTAATTTTATTGAGACTATGGAGGTGAAGGAAGAAAAAAGGGAGGTGAGCTGCAGGAAGAAGCAGCCCACAATTCATACGAATTCATAATATATACACAGTTAATTTCTTAGTTAAAAGTAATAATTGGGCTCAGAATCGATGAAAGCCATAATACTTACCCAGTCTTTAATGTTTGAGTTTTATCTACTGGGCGCCGTCGAGTTATTAACTAAAGAAGCATGATTCCATAGGAGAAAACATCTGAATTGTCTGAGTTTTCCACTAGAAGCATATCCTGGAGCCATATACATGTAAGTAATTATTGAAGCACGACTCGTGAAATTGAAACTTAAAATATTTGTTCCAGATTATGGTTCTTGGTTTTTTCTTATGAACTGTTGTTGACACTTGACAGCAATGAGACCGATGAAAACTGACAACAATCACACATGACATGGCACACAGAGACGAAAAATAAGTTAGTTTGAGATTTTTGAGCTGTGGTGTACTCTCTTTACCATGTCTCGTGTCATTAAAGAATAGCATAATAAGTTAATTCATTCATTAAAATCCGGTTATATATTAATGATGCAACAAAGGATCGTAAAAAGATAAAAAGAAGAAAGTGTGTCCCTACCCAAAAGTCCCCGTCACTCGTGTACATGAGTATTAACATCATGAGAAAACTAAGCAAGACCGAAATCTGCAACCTGTCGACAATTCAATCACAACTTCAAATAACATTATAAAACTGAACAATGGAAGTGGGTTTCATTACTTTTACCAATTACACTAAATCAGGTAAAAGAGGACCTCCCTCTCACGTAAAACCAGACCTTTGAGAACAAATTACACTTTTAACTTGAAAGTTTGTCAGTGATGACACATCTGCTCCATGAGAGAAAATCAAAAACAGGTTTAGACAAGATGTTGCTATAACAGAGAGAGAGCTTGACCAGATTCCTCATCGGAGATGGAAAGAGAAGTGAAGTGAAAGGAAAAAAAAACAAAAAAAGATCAGAGATAACGTTCTTAGAAATGCATGAGACGCTTCCTCTCCATTGAAAACATCAAATATCCATAATGGCAAGGTATAGGAAAACCTATTCAATACTGATAATATAGGAAGGGATAGTTGAAAAACTACATAAAACCTGATAATATAGGTTTATATCAAAGATTCAAACACAAACCGTTGAAAACTCTATTCAATAGTCACGGATCCTCTGATGGGGTGCTTTGGTTTTGTTGAAATCCGGGGCGAAAAAGGTATAGAAACATTTGTAATATAAAGTCCAAGCACTACACAAAACCAAAAATCAATTGTTTTTGTCAATCATTTAACAGCTATTGCTCCGCCACTGCTAACAAAATAGTGTGCCACGCACATTGCACTAGAAAGATCAAGATCATCTTTACTATGCTTTAATTTTTTACAAGATCAAGATTAATATCATCTTTATTATTCCTTATTCTTTCACTTGTTCAAAAGTTGTTCCGATACTGTCAGCAAAGTAGTAGTGCCTCAGATTCAACAAGATTACGTGTTTTTGCACTCTCGATTTAACAACTTAATAGTATCTAATATTCGCTTTCTTATCTAATATTCTTTAATTTTCCACTTGCTACGCATTTAGGTAGCCTTATGATCATAACCACACATATTCGACTTTATGTCTAATGTGATGATAAACGAATATATTGACTTTTTTTTTTAAGTGAAAGTGTAAACGTGAAGTCTCTTATAAAGGAATGGAAAAGTAGATTAATCAAGAATCAAGCAAGTGGGAAAATAAAAAAAGCATAAACACTAGAAAGAGAAAAGTGGTTTGGAAAAATATGACAGAGAATTATAAGCTATTCAATTATAATAATAAGCTGAAGAACAATGCATACTTACAGTGAGAAAATATGATTCTATAATCAGTTAGTTTTGGCATGTGAACATCCCAACCATGCTCGCCACAGAACACAATATATATTGAATAACTGCACATTACCTAATTTAGTTGAGTTTACCATTATTTTTTTAATAACTGCACATTCACTACATTCACACCTTCTTCAACTAATTCATTCCAACATTTTGTGTTTCATGAGACGCTTCCTCATTGAAAAAACTGAAAACTCTATTCAATAGACACGGATCATCTGAGATAACTATCCTCTAGTGGAGTGCTTTGATTTTGTTGAAATCCGGAGCCAAAAAGGTATAGAAGCATCTTGAAATATAAAGTCCAAGCACTACAGAAAACCAAAATCATTTGATTTGTCAATCATTTACCGCCATTGCTCCGCCACTGCAAACAAAATAGTGTGCCACGCATATTGCTCTAGCAAGATCGAGATCATCTTCACTATGTTTTTTTCTTCCATAAGATCAAGATCAACATCATCTTTATTATTCTTTATTCTTTCACTTGTTTGATTATTCCACTTGTTATTCTTTCACTTGTTTAAAAAGTGATTTTAAAACTAAAATTGAGTTGTGCCGAAAACCACCCCGAAACTGGTTTGGAAACTCTAATGTTAAAGAAAGAAACCAACTCTGCATAATAGAATAAAAAAGTAGATGAATTAATGGTGTGTTTGGATGAAGCAATTTAAGAGAGTAATTAATTTTTTGAAGAATTTGAATTTTTTTGGAGTAAAATGACTTGTTTGGACGAGGAAATTAAAAGAGAATTGAAATTGAGGGATTTTAAGAAGATATTTCACAATTTGGATGGCATGGTGCTTATGGGTTATCGGGATCAGCTGGTTCATCAGGCCCCAACCCGTTTGAGTCATCAGGCCTACTTAACTTGTCTTGGTTGTCGAGCTCGTCCGACGTATTTGGTATGTCAAGCCTACCTGAAATTTCAAACTGAAGGAAATTGAAATTTGAAATTCACTCAAAAATGAAGGAAATTGAAATTTCACAATTTGTCGAATTCTTCATTGTTCAATATTAGAAGTGTCAATTGGGCTTAGATGACCTAGACAGGTCAGGCCGATCCGACAACCTATATGGGCCAAGCTTACCAGATGATCCAAATAGACAAAGCAGGCCCAACGACACAAACGGGCCTGACGGGCCCAAGTACCAAAACGAGTCAGGTAGGCTCGACATCCCAAATAGGTTGGACGAGCTCGAAAACCAAGACAGGTCAAGTAGGCTTGATGACTCAAACGGGTTGGGGGCCTGATGAACCAGCTGATCCCGATAACTCATAAGGACCATGCCATCCAAATTTTGAAATTCATCCAAATTTGGCCGAGTTGAGCTTGACCAAAATTTTGAAAAATTTGGTTTAGTCTGCACCGGCCAAAATTTGGCGGAATGTGACTGAGTTAGCTCTGACCTAAATTTGGCCAAATTGGACTGAGTTTACATCAGCCAAATTTTGACTGAATTTGGTCAAGTCAAGTTGATCAAAATTTGGCCAAATTTAAATATTTTAAGGTTACAATTATATTTGTTAAATTTAATTTCAAAAATTATATATTAAATAAATATTATTAAAATTAAATTTTATCTCATAAGAGAAATTCAATTATTTTATCCAAATAAGAGATTGAAATGTAAGGTATTTCAATTACTTTATCCAAACATATTATTTAAAAATTAAAGAAATTCAATTGCAAGAATTTCAAATGCAATCCAATTTCTTAGACTTGTTGAAATGTTTCATCTAAACACAAGATAAAACTCAAACAAGTAGAAGTACAGAAAAAAGCATAAACACTAAAAATAAAAAACTGGTCTGGAAAAAGAAGACAGAGAATTACATGTCATTGACTTATAATAATAAGTTGCTGAACAACGCTTCCCTTAAGATGAGACCGAAAATATGATTCTATAATTAGTGTATATATAGTTTTGACATGTGAAAATCCCAACCATGTTTACCAAAGAACACGATGTATACAAAGTTAGTTTAGTTTCTTGTTATTATTGTTTTGAGTAACTAACTTTGCATTACCTTCTTCAACTTATTCTGTCCAACATTTGTGTTGTTCTACATCTATTTTACACACAAAAAGATGTGAACCAACATCGCTGCTTGTTTTCAGCGTCATAGAAGGAGTCTTTCATTTTCATCCCATCTTCAACCGACAACATATGAACCATCAACATCACCATATCTATGATTCACAAATGGGATAATACCCCAAAATGGACAATAAATACCACTATTTGGACAGTACTTATTTGATTAAACGATATAAATTAAAACATGAAATCAAAATTTTATAAAATAAGCAATATAAAAGTTTAGATACATAAATAACGCTTCATCCAAAAAAACACTATCTATATGTGATTCATATATAAAAAATAAATAAAAATCATGTGAGAGACCAATAAAAATCTCTTATTTGTTATTAAAAATGTCTAGAGGAAGCCACTGATACTTGTCAGTCATTTTATCGTTGGATTACTGTCGTACTCTTCATCTCAATTTTCTAGTTAATCATCATCGAGTAATTTTATTTTAGGGTTTATTTGTGCTTGGATAATTGTGATGTTCTGCATTTTTAAATTACCACACCTGTACAGTACATGTAACACACCTTCAATGCAATGTAATACAAACAATAGTGTCACTTGTACAGTGCTCAAATACTGATTTAAACGACGTCAACACGAATTGCGAAAATAAGGACTATTTTAAATATTCGATAAAAATAAGTATCATTTTAAACATTCTGTCAAAATGAGTATCATCCACAATAAAAACTACGAGAATGAGAACGAAAAAGGTATTTAAATATTTAATTAACGAACTCTATCTATTTTTTATTAAAAAAAATTTAAAATGCGCTAACGTTGAGTCCTCCTCTAAGAAATCATACTCAACTCTCACGAAGTTCTTTCTGAACTCAACCCCATTTGAATTTCATTCACCAACCGCTGTAAAATCGACTCTCAACTCACCCACTTTCAACTTCACTCCACTCACGTTTGTTCGCGTCATCACCATCTGCATCATCCACACCGTCGTTCGCGTCACCTTTATTATCGTTTGCGTTGTCTGCATGTAGCCCACCGTCGTCGAGGGTATTGAAGGTACTATCCGCAATCTTTAACTCCATTTTTTCACAAAATTTCTTTGTTTTAATCTATAAACCCTAAATCCTTCTTTTGTTTCAACCTTAAATTTTGTTTTAATGTGCGGTGTACATGTTTGTGTGAGTTTATCTGTTAAAGGAACCGAAGGATGTTTCACAATAATTTCGTTTCAAGCTCTGTGATAACATAAGTGAAAGTTGAATCTTCAGTGATGTGAGAAAGGCTCTCTGAAATTTAAAAAAAAAAAGTTTCAAGTATCATAACAAACATAAATGAAAAATACCTTTAAATGGGGATGAAAGGTATGCTAGGAGAGGGTAACTAAGCATGTATCAGAAGATAAAGCAATAAAAATACCATCACATATGCCAGAAAAAAAAGAATTATAAATACAAGAATCATACATAACCTAGAGAATTTGTAGTCTCAAAAAGGGCAATATTGGACTCAGAAGCTTTTTGAATGTCTCCAACACCAACATCTTAAGTAGTAGCAAGTTCTTTATTGACATTTGAAAAAAAAAAGGTAGGGATATTTGTCCTGCATGATGTTCCTACATAGATTCAATTAAACAATGTGTTATCTGTAAGTTGAAGGTCACCCTATTCATTACATTTTGCAATTTGGATGTTCTTCCAAAGTATGGTTTGAAACTTGATTGATTGATTGAAGCCCAACCACAACATGACAGTTAATGCATAAAAGATATGTAGCGTTACTTTTAAGCCTAGGAACTTGTTTCAAAACTTCATTATATAAAATAAACTTATATATGTATGTATGCATGTGTATTTTACTACATTCAGAAGTAACTAATGGGCCAAAAGCAACGAGTGGACAATGCTTTTGTTTCATCAAATTTTGAAGTAGTTCCTTCTTTCCTTCTTTAGAATTTCTCTTGATTTCTTGTATAATTCTTTAATTAAAACCTTCATTTTGAGTAAAATTAAAGGCTTAATCTTTCATCTTAGGCCAAACTTCTCTATAATGTGCCTTTATCTGAAAATGAGCTCGAATATATCAAGTTGGTGATCCACTTCATCAAAGTTTTTGTTGGAGAACATGAGAGAATCTTAGTTTTGATGCACCAATATTTCACAACCAAGAGGGGATAAATTAGTTTCGCAAATCTTTTGTCATTCTTTTCACTTTGAAACCAATTTTAAAGAAATCTTTAACAATTTTACAAAATGTTAAGAATGCATATTGTTTAACCTTTATACATAGTAAAATTTAAAATATAAAGAAAAGAGAGCACAAGAGACACCAAGTTTTATACTGGTTCGATTCAATTGAATCTACATCCAGTCTCTAGCTATTTACACTAGAAATTTCACTATAATATCAGAGTTAGGACAATATAAGATCCACCTATGTACTTCCTACACCCTAGATACACACTCTTGGAACAATCCTTCAAGAAATGCGAAGTAGTAATGCTCATGCAATTACTAATACCTATTACAATCACAGTGATAGAAATACACAGTTCCAAAACCAAAAAATCAGAAAATACAGTAAACAACAACAACATTGATATGTTGAAGATGAACTTGTGATGGAACAACAACACCTGAATCAATGTAAAGCTTGGTATTACAATCACACACTCTTCTTGAATTCTTGATGAACAACTTGGATGAACAATAAAGAACAATTGTAAAATTCTCCATGAACCCTTCAACAATTTTTTTCTCAAACCTTGTGCTTCAAAAACGTCACCCAAGAGATGCACTTTTTTGGGTTTTAAAAACAAGGACAATGACTGGTGTATTTAATTGACTAGGTTATCTACCTGATCAATTAATTTGTTCACAATGCTAAAGACCATATTCCACACTTAATCTAGTTGACAAAATTAATATCCTAATCAACTAGCACAACAGCAAGACAACAAATTTAAACATCGCACACACCAAACATGGCCTAATAGATTAGATTAGCATTCTAATCAATTAATTGTGAAGGATTTAACACATTTAACTTAGCCCACATCAAGTTCATACACACATCTATGTCATGTTTGAATTCACCTATCCTAACTATCATTTCCCTATGAATATCATCAAAAACAGCATAAATTCTCTTTGAAAAATAGTAACAACAGAGAAGGCCTGTGGCTGAATCCACTTCATCAGGTAATTAGTTCTCCTTTCTATAAAACTGATAATATGTTTTTTTTTTAACATTTTCCCGTCTAAATTTTATGTATAGTATAAACTATTAAGGAAGTGATTAATTAGATGATAGAAGAAGCTTGTCTGCTATTAGTTGGATTGGAGATACATGTTATGGAGAGAATTCATTAATTTTGATTTGTAGCTGAGAATATCAGCAGTGATGAAGTTGAAACAACACCCTATTCCACTCTAAGACTTGTTATATGGTTTGTTTTAGGTTCGCTTTATAAGTCAATGTTAGCATCATAATTGCTGAAATTGTGGATTCTTATCGGTCATATTGCTAGTTATCATGAGGTTCAGATAAGTTTTGAGTGCTTCATATATATCTTCAAAATCTCATGTTAAATTAAAATCTTCGGGAAAAAAGAGTTTGTTATATAAGTATAATTAGCTGGTTTTGTGTAGTTTACCATATTTACTTTTTGGAGGAAAAAAAGTATTAACAAAGAAATCTCACAAGTTTATTATTTTCAAAGATTCTATTTTATTCCACAAAAGTTGAATGGTTATGTTTACTTTTAACAAATACAATTAAAATACCCAAAAGGATATCTCTTATGTTATGTAACCCACATATCTTTTACGTTGTTCACCAGAAAAGGTATTGTATTTTTTGCTGGTTCTCCATCCACCACATAGCATACTTTACAACTCTGTATTTAAATCTTTTGTATAAGAAAGTTGATGGGACTCAATTAATAACTCATATTAATGTAAACAATAATGTGGGGTTATGTACGAAACTCATTTAGTAGAAAAAATTAAACTGATTTTATATTTCTCCTTTTTCAATTATATCAAACAAATGGACATTTACAAAATTTTAGTTTTAAGAACTTTTAACTTTTTTTTTTTATCTCCTCCTAAGTATACACTATCTCGTATAAATGTTTGTTTTTAATTGCATTTTGTCATTGCTGTAGATTTGGTGAGAGGTGAACAATCATACGTATCACAATCAACTCATCATAATTCATCTTCTCTTACCACGATATGTTAATTTCTCGAGAGTTCTCTTTTACTATACAATGACAGTGCAAACAAGTCCGGTCTTCTTGTTTAGGATTATGCATACTATTTTATTAATGGTGATAGAAGAGTGATTGTTAACAACAATGGTGTTCCCTTACCACCACATCTAGGTGGTCAGCAAAATGTAGCAACCATTGCCAATGATGGAAGCTTCATGGCCATGCCAAAGGAAGTTTCGGTAGTGGCAAAAATTTATATGGTTTTAATTCAAGAAAAACCCTAGCTTGGTGTTAATTTATATTTTTATGACGATCATAATGTTGCCTATATACAAACTTTTGAATCATAAAATATGCTTTGATTTTATTTTTTTTTGAAGTGTTTCTTATTCAAGCTAACTAGTTATGTGCGGTTCTACAACTAAAAGTATATCAAAATCTTTCATCTTCTTCCTTTTTTTTCATTCATTCAATTTAAACATTCACACTCTTAGGCATGATTTTATTGTATCATTATTTTTATTAATTATTAGATGAAAATCATACAACATTATTTAAAATTTTAAATTCCTTAAACTGTATTGTGTCATTTTTTTTTAAACAAAAACAAAATATTTAAAACTGATTAAATATATATATATATATATATATATATATATATATATATATTTTTATATATATTTTTTTTTTTTATTTTTTATTTTATATATTTTATAAAATATTATTAAATTTTTATTTTATAAATATTTATAAGATTTGAATATCTACAAAAATTAAAAATATATATATGGATATCCACATA
>Ga0099822_1011777_pt1 | contig 10606 bp, 4 predicted proteins | sample CowpeawhiteBW_FD_76839 | JGI IMG/M metagenome (GOLD analysis project Ga0099822, IMG submission 76839) | Root nodule microbial communities of legume samples collected from California USA - Cow pea white BW | ecosystem: Host-associated > Plants > Roots > Nodule | place: USA: California | collected... | reverse complement strand
TGTCTCACGAACACCCTACCAATTTTGCATTTTCGGACACTTTCTCTCTCCACGTCTGCTTTACTTTTGGCAAAAAGAATTTGCTGCACATAACCTCCGCACACGTGACCATGACTTCTGTTTCATTTAAAAAACGTAAAAAAAAAATAAAAAAAGGGTGCCACGTCAGCCATGTCAAAATTGAGTTCGAATTTTATGTTCGAATATCATTTTCGTTAAGTAATAGTGTAGAAAAGGTGCATTCTAATTATAGGTTCATTAATTATATATAATATTAACCGAGAGGATTTTTGTGTTAGAAAGTTGCAGGGTTTTGCGGGATGCTTTTTTATAGCAGCATGGCGTGAACATAATAACAGTCTATCATTGTTCGTAGTGGTTAAGTAATAGAAAGGTATAAAAATTCAAATAATTGGTAGAAGAGTACTTTTTGGATTTCAGGGTGGGTGTGGGTGGTATAGTTGTTGAGCTTCTCAACCATTTTCAATGTTGACTCAGACAGTATCCACCGATGATCTATGCAATGCAACAAAGCTATTAACTTTTCTGTGTTGAATTGGACAAACAATAACAATGTTGCTATTATTGCAAAAACTAAGAAATTCAATCATAACAACAGGAGTTTGGCGACAGAACATTAAACAAACAAAGCAACAAAGGCATGTACTAAGAATCAGTGTATACAACACACACTCACAACTCATCACAGGACGTAGGGATGAAAGAAATGGTGTCTTTTTCGAGATCATGGTTCACCAAAATGTTCTGCTGTTGAACATTTCCGAATATGGACATTCCACTGGAAGCACCCATGGCCAAGCAAGCAACTCCTAAGCTGGAGTCACCAATCACGTAGTTCTCAGCAGGCAGCTCCAAATCCCCACCGCTGAAGTGGAAAATGAGCTTCGGAATTTCCACTTGTGTTGAATCTGATGGCAGAGAGAAACAAAGATCCAACCCAGTTGAGGTAGTTTTGTCCACAGGAAGCTTGGTTTGAGAAACGAACTCTTTCTTGAGTTCATCAAAGGCCTTTTCTTCAATGTAGGTGATTGTGGTGCCAGAATCTATGATCGCACCTCCACTCCCATCATTCCCCACTTCAAAAGTGGATTTCTCAATGGGCAATCTAGTGTCCCCCACAGAGATACCTTCAAGAGAAAGGTAATAAAAAGAAGGTTGCAAAGGGTTTTTGATTAGAGGAGTTGTCACCCCTTTTGCATCTTTCACCTTTGCCGAAGACCCCAGCAAAAGAACACTCTTTTTTCTGTCATCTATTGATGTCAAGCAATAAGAAAATCTGGGTTCCTTCAGCTGAGAAACCAAAGACAAAGGACCACGTCCAAGCCCCACCAACCCCGAGGCTTGTTCAAACCCATCACCTTCGTTATCCTCCCCACAACCAAAACCAATGTTGTGAACCGAAACTTTCTTCTTGGACTTTCCAAAACTGAAGGTCTCAGTGCCCAACACCCCTTGTGTCACTGAATAATCACCGTATGAATACACATACTCACACCCATCACTGCACGTGGATGAAGGCAAAGCACTGCACAAGCTGCTATCACACGAGACCTTGGAAAACGAAGAGGACTTCTTGGGGTCGAAAATGGGTGTTGGCTGTTTGTAACATCGTGTGCAAGGCTTGCACTGTGTCCATATGAGGTCACTGCCGGTGTCCAAAACCGCAGGGTAAGACAGCGGTGGAGTTCCGATGGCTAACTCCATCAAGTACTCTCCGTTCCCGGCATGGACAGGGGCTTCCAACTGATCAGAATCCGGTGTGGTTGAAGCTGCCAACACCATTGCGTTCAGCCTCTGAAGCCTACTCTTTCCACGCTTCATCCCGTGCTGCACACGCTCTAGTTTCGTCAGGTTTTTCCCCGAGTCAACGTGGCGAAGCATGACTCGGAACTCATTTGTCGGACAAGGGTGGTGCTGGAGGTTTTTTCTGGACGTGGAGGAGGTCGGAGCCACGAAAAGAGCCACCACAAGAAGTGCCACCACCAACGAAGGTTGTTTCAGTGCAGCCATGATCATGAGGGTGCACAACGTGGAGGGAATTATATAAAGTGAATGAGTGAAAGACAAGATTGTAGTAATGTTTATATGAAAGGAAAGATCTTAGCTTAGCTTGGTCGACACACGAGAAAATTTGGTGTTTTTTGTAACGTTCCCTTCGAATGTGGTGAAGAGGATTAAGGGAAGAAGAGTTTTAGCTTGTAAGTTTTTTCCTTCTCTTTTTCTTTTAAGAAAAAACAAAAGAGTTACAAGAGTGAGAGTGAGAGAGAAGGAGAAAAGAGAGAGAGGTCGTGCGTTTGATGATGAATGGAGGTTGAGATATCAGCGTTGTGTCGCAACAATTAAGTACCGAGTCTTGCGTTGAGGTTGGTAAAGATTTTACTTCCAAAAGGCAACATTGTTGTCACACAACACAAGCCAAGAAACACGTAAGGTTCAGAGTTCTTGGATTTTATCACCAAAATAATAACATACAGAGTTCTTGGATTAGAGGAGCACCCAAGTTTTGGATTCTCTTGAAGAGGGTGGCTTAGCTTTGAAATTATCTATTTGTATTTGTCGGCTTCACCACTTTGCTGACTAATCTTGTTGATCAATGATCACGAATTGGGTGAACCACATAATTTACATAATCATCGAACCCATATAAAATATAGTTTGTAAAAAATTAGGGAGAAGGAATATTAATTTGATTTTTATGTGTAAGTTGTGGAGTGATTGGATTGGATGAATAGGTTGGGTGGACAAACTGGTTTACTAAATGCTCCAAAGAGTGGAAACTGAGCTTTGTTTCAATTCCACGCATCCAACGGGAAAAAAAAAGGTTGGTTGATGATCCTTTTTTAGTTAGGTAGAAGGCCTTGGAGACAAAGATATTATGCCAATTATTTATTTATCGATCTCTTGTAACTTGCAATAACAATGGTCAAAACGTTTGATATGTGCTTTTTCTTCGTAGCATATTTTGATGCATTCTTAATACGTGTATGTATAAGTAATTGATGATTTGTACGATTCTCACTCACGTAGAGCATTTGAACAATAAAGCTTAGGAATTCAAAAGGAATATTGCAGTCGAAAATGGAAACCTAATTATCATAATAATTGGTATGAAAGCGTGGCTTGTATTGCGACCAGCAATAGTTAACGATAATTTAATGGTTAAAGTAGCCAGACAGCTCAAAATATGTAATTGATGAGATTATGCTTGAAAATACTACTTGATTCTAAAACAAGAAAGAAAAAGCCTAGGAAAAAATAGTCTATTATCGTTTTATTTACTTATTATCGCGCATTAATTAATTTTTCCTTTTTTCTTTCCTCAAATTTAGATATGCTTTTAGTTAATGGGTGTCCATTTGATTTGAAATGACATAATCCAAATTAGTGATAGGTTTAGGAAGATCACCTACATTAACCCAAACACAAATAAATAATAAAAAGGGTAAAAAAAAAAAGGAGGGTGGTCCAGGGTGATATTTGACCTATTTCCCTTTGAGTAAAGCTAAGTCTTACTCAATTGTAGCATGATTATTGGTGCTGCCTACTATTTCACACTCTTTCCTTAGTCATTGTTCATCTGTAATAATCACTTAATTTCATACTTTTTTCTATATAAGTATGTGAGTTAGAGTTTCATTATTTATGAATCTCTTAAGAATCAGTGAGATACTGGGAAAACAAATTAGACTCAACCACCATTTACTGCTTCTATTTTTACCTCCATTAACCCGGAATATGGCTAAACACAAAAACCAATAGGTAATTGATCAAATATGAAATTGATTTAAGAAATTAACTTTTATTATCTCCGTACATGTAAAATCTAAACATCAAATACTGAAGTTGTTTCCTTGTCTCGAGTAAATTGATCAACATGATTGTAGCACATACTTTTTTGAGTAAATTATACTCGTCTCTTTTGTATCTCTTCTTCTTTACTACTTACAAAAAGTTTCTTAATCTCTCCAAGAATGATTGTCGTAAACCTAAAAAGTAGGGTATTCTGTGCAATCCAAAAGCTGTCATGGAGTCCCAGTTTAATTTACTTTATTTTCTTTACTTAAGAAATAAATAAATTTATTTAATAAAAGGGAAAACTTATTACTTTTTGGCTCCAGTAATAGATGAGATCTAAGCATAAATTCTCGCAGGGAAGAATGCAGACAATTGCGAGAATGTGATAGTTAATGGGGGAAACAAACAAAGTAAAACATGACAATTTAAATCCTTAGAACAGGGATGGCAATGGTGCTTTCCCCCACCCCCACGTAAATATAACAAGTACCTATGCAAAAGAGTAAATATTTAAGACTTGGAAAATTATATTTATTTGTTAAACAAATATCATAAAATGAAAAAACAAATAAAGTTTGTCTCATCTCAAAATTACATAAATAAATTTGATATGTATAATGAGTTTACTAGTCATATTAAGTGAAAAGTTTATCATATATTATTATCCGTGATTGCATGTTTAAAACTGTGCTCAGCCTTTTTTGTCATAATATATTAGAAAACAAATTCATAAATATATCAGTCATTCCCACCAACCCGGAGGCTTTTCTAGAAAACTATTAAGTTTTAATTATCTGCGTTTAAACAAAATAATTATCGCTTTCTATTATGAGACAGTTTTCCTCAGATTTTGCCACTTTGGGTAGATATAGTGATCATATCATAACAGTGACAGCCAAACTGTGACAACGTCAACAAATATTGAGTTGTGTTTTTGACAGATGCAAATTATCTACCAATCATCCTGGTTGAGCATCGAAAACTAACTTGATCAAATTATAACACTATTTTTTGTTAAGACCAACACAACTAGTCATAACAAGTACCACAATTAAGTCAGAACCACTGTGAAATTGGTTTTAAATCCGATGCTCTAAGAAGCGTTTTTAACCCATTGCCATCCAATAATATTTATAAGTCGCTAAAAAATTAAACATTCTGGGAAAGAAATCGAGATAAACTTTTTATAATGATTTGACAATGCATGATAGGAAATTAGCATATTAATAAAGAAATTTTACTCAAATCGAATTCTTTAAATTATTGAAAAACTGATTTTTCGTCAGTATTTCTCCAGAGAAAGCATGATGCGGGATTACAACTTCACAAGCTCATGTACCACAATAAGACCTATCATTATTTTATTGATCATTTACTGCATTCTGACTGATAACTTCTAAACCCAGCGACATAGGCAGGTAGCCATTTCGCCATATAAAGTAAATAACCCTCATCATAATAGTAACTTCAAGGGAAAATTACACTTTGAATTTTTCTTATATCTTTTAATAAAATAGGTTGCGTTTATAGGAGTATCAAATCTTTCATTCAAGATCATGGTTTCAAACTAGGGTACAGATGAGTATGGATACAAATTTATATGATATGGTAATTAGAAACCATAAGACTTAGGCCTAGATTTGTTCTTACCCAAAGAATTAATTCGATTTGCATGTTCTTCTTCCTCCTCCAGCTTCTTTCTCCGAGCAGCCTCTTCTTTCTGTCTCTGAATCATCTCTAATTCCCTTTGTCGTTCCTCCTCCTTTCTTTGCTGCTCAAGTGCTTCTCTTCTCTGAGCTTCTTCCACTCTCCTTCTATTCTCTTCAAGCATCTTATCCAGCTCTTCTCTTTCTTTACGAGCTTGTTCCTGTAGAATGACAACACCGCATCACAATTTCCAAAAGACATTAGACGACAACATGAAAAGAAAAAGAAACCAAATATGGTAGTCGAATCAGAATACAAAATGGCTAATCGTAATGGGCGTTTCCCAAATCGAATCATAAGATTTATGTTCAATGATAAAACACAACATATATATTACAATTATGAAGTCAAATATAAAGTGACATGTAAGACTCGATATTATATGAATAGAAAATAACATTATTTAAATTTAATTAGAAAATGAAAATGATGAATCTAGATATTAATTTAATTTTCTTTTAACTTTGATTAAGTATTTGAAAGTCCTATATAGTAAGTGTTCAGTAGATAATCGATGGCCAAAAGTCAAACGGTCACTTGTAAAACAAACAACGCTGTTGTTTAGGTTTAGGGCTGTGAATCTGGTGGCCACTTTTTGCAAGTTTTGCTGCAAAAATCAGTACCCCAGACACAACAGAGAGGTGAGACACGATGGCTCTAGGATAGCAAAGTGTTTCAGCTCAACACAAAAAAATTACATGATTCGCATGTAAGATGCGATTCAAATGATCACGGATTCATGAGCGATTTGCACAGTTCATGGACTACTCAAACACAAAAACAATACAACTCACTTCATATCGCCAAGCTTAAAAATTGCATCATCCAAATTGTACTAAACTGCTGATAATCATGCTCACAACTTAAAAGGTACTTATGTTTAGATACAAATCACAAGCAGCTTATTTGTCAGGCTTCACAGGGAGAGACACTTCAACACTGTTACCTGATGATTTATAGCGCTAATGAACAAAGATACCAAAAGGAAAAGCAATTGGAGCCAAATACAGATACTAAATCAGATGTGAAAATTGTATACATATCCGAAAACCTTGATATAATCTGATTAGTATTTGACAGACAGAGATTATTATGATCTGATCAATATTTTAACAGACAGGGCAAACCTAATTTTAGGATCATGGATTCTGGCAGGGTGACAGCTTGTTTACCAGACAAAACATGATTAAAAGGTAACAAAACGACCAGCATAATTTTCCACACTAAATTTATCAATTTCTAACGATACTTCCAATATTTTTTATGTGATTTATTCAGAGAATGATAAATACCTTGCCCATGATTCTTGTTCAGACGAACAGGGGAAAAGAGAATAAAAAGAAGTCCCAATGAGAATACTTACTTCTTTCCTTCTAGCTTCAGTGAGAGCATCTTCCTTTTCTTTTCCAAGTTGAGCTTCAACATCATCAAATAATTTCTTCACTCCCTCTGCTACACGCCTTTCTATTTCTAACTTGACTTCCTCTGATTTAAGCTTTTCCTCAACATTTTTTCGAATTGCTTCTTCAAGTCTTCTTGCAGTTTCCTCCTCCAACAGTTTCAATTCTTCCTCATGTTGACGCCTGTGCCCAATGTTTGAAGTTGGAAAACATATATTAATTGGCATTGATGAAAAAAGAAAGATGCACAAGCGACTAAGCAAGTCATACTAATTTCTATACCAGAAAGTTAGAAAAATATGTAAAACCAATGTTTTTTTCAAATCTGTTTATTGTTTATCTAGCCATTTCATCCATTGACATGGAAAATACGAGTTTGTTATGCTTACAAGGCATACCTCTCTAGCAAGTTTCTGATCCATAACAAATGAAGTTTCTAGTGCAAGAGGAGATAATGGAAGCAGCCATTGTTCATCATATTTAACAAGTTGAACTTCCTTCAGAAAAGCCAGTGAAGAATGAAATTAACCTGTTGCATTTTAAAATTACATCACTTATCTTGAGTATAGACGGGAATTTATTCAGAAGCATCTAGCCAGAGACCTGATGTTCAAAAGGTCTTTAACTTATATCAGGTTAAGTGTAGTACCAAAATCCTTGCATTCTTAAAAAGATAATCCTAGAAAATAAGTAGTGTGTCATCTAACTTATATCAAGTTAAGTGTAGTACCAAAATCCTTGCATTCTTAAAAAGAATAATCCTAGACAATAAGATGTGTTAGCATTATTATGGCGAAACTATTAATTTGGTCCACATAGTTGTCTGCATGTTTTAAGAGTTAATCCCTGTACGAGAAAAGTATTAAAGTTTAGTTCCTACACAGTTTTTCGGAGTGGTTTATTATCATCACAACTGCCAGAAAGTCTTCTCTGGTATTAGCAAGGACCAAAACTAGGAAAACATTAACTAGTCGAGACTACAAATTATAGCTTTCTCATATACGGACTAAACCTATAAAACGAGAAAAACATAGAAAACAAGTGAATAGACTAACAAGTTGTTAAAAACTCTCATAGATCTCAGTAAGTGGGATCTCCTCCAACAATATAGATTAGTTGTATTCATTCTTTATTTTGATAAGTAAAGAGGATTTAATTAGATCTAACGCATCAGTAGCATAGCATAACACACTCTAAGTACAAGCCATAGATGAGTAGTATTCATGAATTTGAATTATCTTAGACCACTCCAACAAATCCATTGTTTCTTCCTTTGAAACAACTCAAACGAACAATGGCATAAAGACTAAAAATCTGCACAGAATAATAATTGCAATGCAACATTGTTTATTATTATTATTATTATATCATCATCATTATCATTATCATTATCAAACAACACATATTTTTTAATATTGCAAAAAAGTAAGATGAGTGTGGCAAGCAACCACATGCTTAAAAATGCCATTCAATAGTGGTGATATGTGCATTTAATACGAAACCCAATTAATGAAATTCCTTAAAGCTAAGATCAATTGGAACTAAATCGAAAGAGAAGAAAAGGAATGGTGATGGTGATGATTTACCTTTTCTTCTGATCTTTCTTGAGCTTAGGAGTTGGGCTGCGGGAAGGCGAGGGGGAGGAAGAGGTTCTGCGCCTTCTGCGGCGTTTGTGGGAAGGAGAGCGGCGCCTGAAACAACAGAGAGAATGAGTTAAAGAGAGAAAGAGTGAGAGAGGGAAAATGAAAGAGAAAAAGGAGATGAATTGGTACCTGGAAGTTCGAGAGTGGCGATGAGAAATGGGAGAAGGAGAGTATCTTCTTCTGCGAGAAGGAGAACGCGAAACACTGCGACCCATATCTCAATTTTCAAGCTTTCTCAACACCTTACCCAACTCACTACTCTCTATAACTCCTTCAATTAAAAACCCTACTCATCACTGCTCACCAATTTTCCCCTTTCCCCCTTGCACCACCCACCAACCTTCTATGTAAATGTAACACACAGTGAAAATCATGAACTTAAGAATTAGGTTTTTTAATGCCCGAAACTTAAAAACAAAATTAAATTGATTTTTTAAGTTCTAAAAATGAAAATGTAAATAAAAAATATAAAAGGGCAGGTCTTGTAAAATTTCACTGCTTTAACAAAGTTTTAAAAATGACAGTGACATTGACAAATCCTACTTAAACTAAAATAATTGAAGTAGTTTTATACCAAAGTAATTTGACTAAAAAATATTATATACTTTTATAAATCTCTAGAAATATTCATAATTTATACTTATAGTAATTATTTTTCACAAAACAGCATTAATAAACTTTTAAATTTATTTTTTTCAAAAAAAATTGAACTTTTATATTCAAGCTAGCTTGTATTAGATTAAATAATTTTCAAAGATATTTTTTTCTCTAAAAATTTTTATTTAACCATTTGTATTAATTTAGGATATATCAGTTATGCCCAAAAAATTGTTTGATACCCTAAACTGCCCCAACAAAATATTCACATATTTATTATTAATTATTATATTACATTTATAATCAAAAGATATTATTAAACTTATCGATATATATTTCTCATATTTATATTTATATATATATTAGTTATTTTACTTTAAATTGGATGAAATATTAAAAACTAGATAGAATTTTAAATATGAATGTGTATATGTCAACACAATATTTAAGGACTACACCTATTGGTTTTGCTAGCCTCATATAAGACGGTTTTAAGTTCCATGATCGATCAGATGCAAAGAAAGATAAATTTGGTATGAAATTATCATGATAAGCAAGATTAAAAGATTATAGATTACGGTTAGGTTGTTAATAAAGTAAAATATTCATTAAAAATCTTAAAAATATGATGTGTAAGGTATTTATTATTTTTGAATTTACTGTATTTATTGAACTCTACCTGTATTCAACACTAATTTGAGTGTCGAGTCGACTACCTTTAACAGGTAACCCACCAATCAGAGAGAATTGGAGGACAAAGAAAAGAACCTTAAAGAAAAACAAAAAAAGTAAACAATGATAAGAGCAATTGACATCACATGTATTGTTGTATGCAGTTCCTACGCACAAATGTATTAAGGAAATGTAGATTTTAAAATTCTAAATAGATTTTTGACAGTATAGGAAAATTGAAGAAACAGTTAAACGTTTAAGAACGTGATGTTATATTATTATGTCTAATACTTCATGCCATATATTTACTTCATTTATCTTATCATCGGTCATCACATCTTTATTTTTCATATTATTTTATTGGTCACAACCATTAATAAATTGACATCAAATTCATGAATATATATATATATATATATAATTAAATGACAATGTTAATATAATTAAAAACTCACGCTTAAAATTCACCAAATTGAAAATTCGACAACATTTGTGTGAAAGTGCATAAGTTCATGGTAAAATATGTAATTGAAAATAATAATGTCATTTCATTCGTAACTATTGTTGTTTTTTATCCTACGATAGAACACAGAAAATAACGATTCACAAAAAAAACTCAAATTTCATATAAAAAAGACGTTAATCGATATAAATTAGATTTTAAAACTTTTTTGACGTAAACGCTAAGATTTGATTCAGTTATATATATATATATATATATATATATATATATATATATATATATATATATATATATATATATATATATTA
>Ga0099822_1011774_pt1 | contig 10610 bp, 7 predicted proteins | sample CowpeawhiteBW_FD_76839 | JGI IMG/M metagenome (GOLD analysis project Ga0099822, IMG submission 76839) | Root nodule microbial communities of legume samples collected from California USA - Cow pea white BW | ecosystem: Host-associated > Plants > Roots > Nodule | place: USA: California | collected... | reverse complement strand
TCTAACTGTTGTATTAAATTCCACAATGGTCATCAAGTCTAGAGAAATAATTAAACTTAAATTATATATTAGGTTATTAAGAGTTGTTAGCAGTTATAATTTAGGCTTAAATAGTCATTTGGTCCTAGTTTTGGTTAAGTTTTTTCAATTTGGTCCTACTTTAGGATTTTTGTTCAATTTTGTCCTAAATTTTGAAAATATCGTTCAATTAAGTCCTTCTACTTAACACTGTTAAAATCAAGAACAGAACAGTGTACACGTTGGACTGTTCCACTAACGTGGTGCATTGTATAGTGACGTGGCCATTAATCTATTGTGACTTGTACTGTGTTGTTTAATTGAAATTGAAATAGGTTTACAAATGGGAGGAAATTGGGATGAAGGTTCATTATTGGGAGAAAATTTGATTAGGGTTCACTGCTAGGACGAAATTGGATTAAAGGTTTGATTATGTGCACCACCAAGCTATGATTAAAAAAAAAGATGATAATATCATATACAAGTTAAGATGGTGAAAGCAAATGAAGGGTAAAAATGGATGCATCACTGCCAAAAAGCAAAAAGAATAAGAGAGAGCCCTCTTGCAACAATCATCATGTTCACCTAATGGACCTCATTTTTCATTGCAGATAGCAGGGATAATTACGATGGGAAGATTACCCATGTTTCCTTATCAAAGATGCACCATTGAAATGAGAACCTTTTTTGGAATTATTATACCCAACAACGAACCTTAATCAAATTTTCTCTCAACAACGAATCCTAATCCCAATTTCCTCCCATTCATAAACCTATTTTGATTTCAATTAAACAGCACAGTACAAGTCATAGTAGATTAATGGTCACATCATTGTACAATGCACCACGTCAATGGAACAGTCTAACGTGTACATTGTTCTATTATCAATTTTAACGCTATTAAGTAAAAGGACTTAATTGAACGGTATTTTTGAAATTTAGGACTAAATTGAACAAAAAACCTATAGTAGGACCAAATTGAACAAAAATTTACCAAAACTAGGACCAAATGACTATTTAAGCCTATAATGAATTAGGGATTTTGTTTGATAAAATAATAATCTATAGTCTACTTTAAGTTTGCAATGAAACAATAGCAAAGATTTAGTTTTACACTTTGAAAAAAAGTGTGAAAGCTTGGTAAAGATAATTGATGTTGATTTAAGGTGTTGGGATTGAACGTGGTTTCTTTCACTCAATTGCACTATCGTTAATTTGAGTTATGTTCTTTATTTTTAGTGTTCTTGGAAGTACTCTTAATTGTAATTCTAATCTCATTCCATTAGTTTTAGAACATAAGGGTGTCAAACGTTTATAGCAAGTACATGAAGTAGATTTCCTCCTTCCATGGCTTACTAAAGATGTTCTAATAGAAGCCTAAGATCTCTATGGAGTTTCTCTCTCTAAAATGATCTACATGATCAGCCTAAAAATAATAGAGGCATGCTCTCTTTTTATAGAAATTATAAGTGTTGCTCTAACTCCTATCTAGGTTGATCAGCCATGAGGTTTCTTCCATAGGTAGGTTTACTTCCAAGCTTGGGTAGTCAACTTGGTGATCAATAATGGAGCTTTCCTCCTCAAATGTGTTTTCTCTTAAAGCTTAGCTACCATTCTTGAGCTTAAGGTTTTCTTGCAATGAAGGTTTCTTCATATGTAGCTCAGCGCCAATATCGTTGCTCAATCGCGGGCTCATATTTTGAATCTTCACAATTCATCTCTTATGGTTAAGCTGCAACTTTGAGGCTTAGCACCAACTTCTTAATTCCTTCATTTTTCCTGCAAAAAATAGCACAAATATATGTTAAATTCCACTTTTTCACTCATTATGTATCTTAATGCAAAAGGGGTTATTTTATTGATACAAAGATATGTAGAATGAATCTTAATTGTTCAAGACATTGGCATTTAACTGGTAGTTATCTAGGGAAGTTGTTTTAGGACAGTTATAGGTGATTTGACATGTAACTTATTTAACTTTTGAATTTACTATATGTAATTATCAAGGGGGGTTAGAAAATATAAATAGCTTGATTATGCATGTTATAAGTGTGACAAATTGGGGAATCACAAACAGGAAAATGTCTAATTTAGTGTTGGTTTGTTGCAATTTGGGTCACCACTTTCATTGATTAACTCTACATGTTCCTTTACTTTCCTTGATAATTTAGTTTATGCAAATTATTTTTGTGTTCTTTACATTTCATTGCATCTTTGTGTAATTCGTTTGTCGTTGCCACCACACATGTCATTTCTTGATTCACGTCGTAAGACCCAAGAAAATAATTAAAATTGCAAGAAAGGTGGATTAGACGAGGGGGATATTATTTAAAATTGATAAATAATAATTTGTATAAAAATGAAGTGTAGCACAATTTGTTAGAGCCTTGTTATGGGGTGGAGGCATGTGTTTGATCCCTTATGTGTGCAATTGGTATGATTTATATGTTATATTTATTTATTTTGGATGAATGAATTGTGTGCTTAATATTTTAGAAGGGGAAGAGTAAAAGGTACAAAATATTTTTTAAATTGCTCAGAGTGATATAGGTCAACGTGAGTTTTAGAGAGAGAGTGATAAAAAGTTTTGTTAAGGAAAGAAGAGCAAAGAAGGAAGAGATTTTATTTTCTGTTGCAAGAAGAGAACTCGTGGTTAGGAAATTCTAGGCAAGGGGAGTTATCATCTTTTATGTGTTTTCTTTGGTTTGGTTGGGTAGAATATGATTTGTCTATGATCTTCTTGTTGGTATGATGCTAATATTTCAAATTGGGTTTGGGCAGAATTTCTATCTTCTAGGTTGTTCACGTTGGTAAGATGAAATTTTAGTTTGTGGTTGGGCAACACTTTCATATTCCTATGTTGAAATGATGAGATGTTCATGGTCTTGGGGTATAAATTGTATGAAGAGAATCTTTAATTGTTGTTATGAATTTTTGGTAGGGCATTGGATAATTATTTTTGTTTTGGACAACAAAGAAATGCGTTGGGAAATTGTTTATGGAAAAAATTTGCTTATGAAAGGTAAGTTCATTGATTCTTGTTCATGGTCATGTGTGAAGTTGGTTGTGGTGATGATTTTTGGTATGTGGCAGTTGTGATATTGTTTGGTGCTTTAGGACTTGATTTGATGTTGTGAAATGAGGTTGAGGTTGAATGGTTGTGAAATTATGTGCAAACTGATAAGTGCAAATTTTTATTATGGTGCAATGTGAGTATAGGCAGTGAAAAGTGAGTAAGTTTTATTAAATGTCATGAATTAAGTAAGTGATGTTTTTCTATTCAAAAATTGGATTAAGTGGTTGAGTGATTTCGTTGTGGAAATGTGTGATGTACAAAATGAACGATTGAAAATGTAAGAATTGAAATCCTTATGAATGGTCAACTGTAGATTAGTGTGGTAAGTGTTAGTGGTGTTTTCCAAGGTTGGGTGCCTTATAATTCATAAATATATGCTTTTTCACGATGTTTTTCGTATCTTAAAAGTGAGTGGTCATTGGGTGAGAGAATTTACAAGGCTTGGGGCGCTAAGCATCAGCTTCTTAGCATTGAGCAGCAAGATTTACGAGTTTTTGACGTTTGGCGCTAGCCTTTTAGAGCTGGGCGGTGAACATTGCGAGGCAAATGACGTTAAGCGTTAGGTTGCCTGTTTCGGGTGTTTTGCTTGATTTGAATGGGATTACAGGTTTTAGGGTGATGATACATGTATGGTATGGTATATTGTGACATTCCATGATGAATTTGTATGATGGGTTGATATATAGTTTTTCATATGGTGATGAGATATTATATGCATGTATGTATGTATCTGATGGTGGTTATTTCTTCTCTCGTAATCGTAATACCATGTCGGTTCTTTTACTAGAGAGCTTTGGTGAGTTAGGTAAAAGAATTTCTTTCGACCGTAAGGTTTGACATGAGCTTAGTAAGTGTGCTTTGACCGAAGGCTTTGGCGAGCAGGTAGAGTTTTTGCTTGTAAGTTTTATGAAAAGTAGGGGGAAAGGCCTTTCCAAGAGGCGTTGGTGCATAAGAAAGATCACTGGTGGTTATGAGAGAATGACATACTCGATGGTTATTACTTGGTGGCAATAAGACTTGTTTATTCTCCATGTATGATTTTGGAACATGAAATGGGTTTGCTTGGCTTTGACAGTCTGGGTGAGTATATAGTTTGATAAATGTTGTTCTATGGAAGTTTTCTTTTGTTAGCTCACCCTTGCTTTTGTTGGTTTTTGTTGTTTTTGTGTGTGTGATGATCGTATAACTTGTGTTATATGGGAGCATATGTTGATTCAAATGTTGTTGGTGATGCATAGGTGCAAGGAGACATGCTGGAGAAAACTTGGGGAGTTTTGGAAAGCTTTTGCAAAAGATTTTGGATTTCTTTTATAATGGTCTTTTCTTCAAAATTGTATGGCTTAAAGTATTGTAATGGAAATCTTTATGGTTGTTTTGAATATTGTGTAAAGTTTTTATTTGAATGAACTTTGATAGGTATTTATGAAATAAAAGTTTTGAGAATTTTCTGTTTATTAAGATGGTATTAGAGAATTTTGTTTGGTTTTAAAATGTACAAGTGATGTCGTGAAAGAGGTGTTACATTCACCATCTTAAATTTATACTTTATCCATTATACCTTTGTTCTCGTCTCTATTGTTAAGTAGAAAACAGAACAAAAAGGAGGATTGTGTTAGTGGAGCATGAACAATGTTCTAATTAAAATTCAAGTGAAAAAGAGATTGAACTCATGGAATTTTTAAGTGGGATTAATTCACAAAATATATGATGTCTACATCAAATTGATCTTATCTGTAGATGTTTAAAGCAAAACACCATAATTAGATTGAAAAACAATTGTTATTATTTATATTTTTATACATATATGAACTAACCTATTAATCATTTTTCACGTTAATTCTATTTAAAATTTAATTATAAACTTAAACTTGTTTATTATTTCTTTCTAATCTTCTAAAATTTTTTTAATAAACCCTCAAACAAACATTAACTCATTCGTAGATACAAGTTTAAAATGTAGACACAAATTTAAAACTAACAATATATAAAATAAAAAAGAGAGAACAAAGAAAAAGGAAATAAACACATTATAAACCATTTGAAGTATGAAAAGAAAGACAAAAGATAGATATGTTTAAATAAAAATATCATTATCATGGTAATTAATGAATAAAATACAAAGAACGAAAAAAACAATAATATATTAGTTCAAAATTAAAATATATATATATATATATATATAATGTAAGTAATATTTGGAGAAAAAAATAACATTATAAAATAATTATATATATATATATATATAATAAATTTGTTTATTTTTTATAATAAATATAGCATTCTTTTATGAAAATTAAATAATAGTTCATCCCACTGTATAAAAGCATCTGTATAAAAGCACCACCATTGAAAAAGTTCATCCCACTGTCATCTTCGATCACATAAATTCTCTCCACGAGACTTCAACCAAAGAATCTCTCATGGTGGCCGACGAAGCTTCATCGTAAGTCTTCACTCTCCTCACCACTCACCAACTCTTCAAAATCAACAATAACTTCAAAAATTTCCACCTAAAACCAAAGTCGCGCTAATTTATTAAACTTTTCTCGTTAATAATTTCAAATGATGTGTCAGATTCGAGACGAGCGAGATGCTCGCCACGTTCCTGGCTTCAACGCCGCTGTTGTCGGAGTCGTGGAGGCTGTGCACCGCCGCGGCCGCCTTCGCGCCGCGGAGTTTCGTCACAGAGCAAGGTGCCGGCGGCGTGGTGTACGTCGCTTTCCCCGGCATAGAAATGGTGGCGGCGGACTCTAGCTGGAGAACCTTGGTGCCGTTGGTTAGCATAGGTGATGTAACACTCTTCTCCGCTCGTCGCGACAAGGATGACGATGATCCTGTGATGGTGCATGCCGGGATGCTGAATCTCTTATCCACCTCTTTCGATCCATTTCAAAATCAGGTTTCATAATTCTCAATTCTCATTAAAGAATTCGTAATTTTCACAATATTAGGTTAAAATTTAACGCTAATGCATAATTAGGTTTATACTAAATCATGAAAATATCGATTATACATTGACAGTGTAATTATACAATATAAAATTATTTTCTCTAACAGTACTATTTGATGGCCTAAAAATTGAAGTGTTGGAGATGATTTTTCTTTCCAGATAAAACGCAGTATGTTCGTCGTTTTGTTAGTGTCTTTGGCATCGTTTTGTCTCTTATATACTTGCAAACTTTGTTCTTGTAATAACACTGTAGCTTGTATGTTAAAAGAACCTATGAGCTATGAAGTTAAACTAAATACTCTAGTAAGAGAAACTCAACTGAAATGAATATATATATATATATATATATATATATATACTACCGAGAGCTTTTTATTTAAAAAAGAAAATAATTTTTTAACATTTAAATTTTTATGACAACTTTCTGGTATAATTTAAGGTGTTATTTTTCAAGTAACTTTTTATTTTTTTATATTTTAAAATTACTTTTTATTTTTTTATATTTTAAAATTATTTAAAAGATGTCACCACTTTATATTATAAAAAAATATTCAAAATATAATTATTATTTTTTTAAACTATTCCACTTATCTAACCGCACTTGGTGTTCAGGATTTTTTTTTCAAGAAAGGAATTTGTTTTGTATTTATTAGTTAAAACATACTTTTGGGAGAGTTTAATTACTATAGCTAAACAGGTAATAAATTATTCACTCGATCACTTTAATTTTCGTCATTCTAAAAGTTTTAGTTTTTTTATTGTACACATACAAAAGAAAGGCTAAGTTTTAATGTCTGTGTGGACATTAAATAAAAACTTTCAGACACTATAAATTACAACAAATTTTTATCTATAAAAAATTACGTAAGAACCTGAATATCTTTCTTCGCTGTACAATATTATTTCCTTAATAATATTCCTGTGCTCAATTTTTTTCTTTGTTTCTTTTTCATCTTTCATCTTCATTCATTTTATATGTTAAAAATAATAGTATTTATCCAGTATTTTTCTTTGGAGAAGTTGTATATATACATTTTCTATGGTACCACTTTATTTTTTATAGGATATATACACTATATTTTCTTTTATCCAATTCTTTCTCATCTATATGATGAGTGTTATACCAGTACTTTTCTCTCAATTCTGAAAGAAGGGATTGTTCACAGAAAACAAAGAAAGTTGAAATGAAAATAAAGAAAGTTAGTATCCTGCATTTTTTTTTTCATCTTACTTTCATTGTATCATATTTTCTTTTCTTCAGCTCTTTCTTCTTTATACTCTAATAATGGAGGATTAAATAAACATTTTTCAAAAGAAAGGCCTTAAAGTGACATGATAAACATCCCTCTCATCTCCCTTTCACATCAATCCAATGTACTTTTCTCCATTTTCCTGGGGTGGTAGTTAAGCTGAGAAAATAAAAGCAAAGAAGAATGATACACTTTTCTTACAAGTGAGCAAAGAAGAATAATACATGGAATATTCGAAAATTTAACAAATTTCCACACTCCATGTCTATAATCAAATTATATTGAAGAACCCTAATATCTATATTATTTTTTGTTCTTATACTAAAAAAACACATTACTTTTTAAGAAATTGGGAAGTCATTCAGTTCGTAAACATGAGGATGATTATTGAATCGAAATTCTTAATCTATTTTGAATTATCAATCGAATCTTATTTATATAATCTAAAAAAACTAAATAAACAATTTTTTTAAACAATTACTAACTTATATAAAAGAAATACAAAATAATTAAAATTGTATACTAATTTGAATATTTTCTTTTAAATAAAAATTAATTTATATAAAATATGTAGTAAAAATAAAAAAATGTAAGAATAATGATAAACGTACTAATTTAAATAACATTGAAAAACTTTAACAAAATAAATAAAATAATTTAAGTTAAATAATTACTAATTATTTGTAAAAAAATAAACAAATATAATGACACTTATATATTAATTTAAACAATAAATATTTTTATGAGAAATAATTTTATATTTTTATAAAATAAAAATAAAAAATAACATAAAATATTATTGTCACTACGAGCAAGATGACATCATGAAAGTAAAATGGTATCATTAGATCGGTTAGTGCAAGAAAAGAAAAAGGGAAAAAGCATTTCACATTTTAGTTTAAAACATTATTCACTATTCCTTTCTGTGGGATCATCTATTCTCCTTCTTGGTGTTAATTTTCTCCGACTCCTTTTTTTTCCTTTTTTTTCTCTTCATTCTTTTAATTATATGATGTCATCTTCTTCAATGTCTATCTTCTCTGCAGTTCATCTTCTTTGTGATGTTTTTTTTTCCTTCGTCGTCTCAAGTCAATCCTGACAGAACTAAATTACAAAATCACAAATTTCGCAGTTCAAATCATGTGATTCTTAATACTACATTGAACCTGAGTTGGATGATATATTTTTTTATGAAATTGTACAAATAGCACTAACCATTTTGCTTCTCAATTATCATTGTCATAAATATTTTAGACACCACAACTATGTGTCATTAAACTTTTTTAATGAGTTGATATTTTTTTGGCTCTTCAAAGAGTATATATACATCTTTTCATATAAAACCTAAAAGTTCATTCAACCCTTAGCCACAATAATGAGTGTCACCAATTATCCTTTTGCAATAAATCGAAATCAATCAAGTTTGTTTGTGAGAAAGAAGAAAGACTTTAAATTGGAGTCTAGTCTTCAGTCCGAAAATGTTTGCCCTTTCACGTCGTTTAGCATTATGCACCATGTGTGACTCGGTGTTTTATTAGAGAAATTCTTGATTTTCCTGTGCATTTCTTAACTCTATATAAATTAGGGTACAAAAAGCAAAGACCATTGTTGGCCTGTGAAGTGTTGTTTCGTACCAATCAAAATGGGTCCCCTTAAAAATCTCTCGCATATTCCAAATTGAAATTGGAGACCCACTTTTATGAAACAATTATTGGCCTCAGCCAGCCACCAAACAGATAATGCTACTGAGTATTGAGTCTCAACGAAGACTATAAGTGGAAGATATTTAAAGTCAACAATGGAAATTATACACATTCCATTATTCTTATTTTATATCTTCCTCATCATTATATAATGTGTCTATAACCACTATTGGCGAAAACAGGAAAAAAAAATAATCTGTTAATTTATTGCCCATCATAAAATAATTACAGTTTCAAGAAGATTTTTTTTTTTGTTCATTGTTTTTTAATTTTATCTTTTAGATAATTTTATTTTAAATTAAAATAATTATTTTATTAATTTTAGTTTTTAAATAATTGTTTTTATTTTAAATTTGACTATTTTTTATTTGAATTTTTTTAATTTAACCATTTTTTTAATTATAAAACTATAAGATAAATAAAAACTATATATCATAAAATTATAAAAATTATTTATATTTAATTTTATAATTATAATAATATTAATAATAATAATTTTGTTATTTGTTATTATCAAGTGAACGCGTGCACCTATTTTCACTAGTATTAATAAATATATCATTTATTAAAACAATTTTCTCTTCATAATCTATAATTATCATTTTTATTGGCTCAAAATACAAGTATTAATTAAAAATAAAAATACATATATTTTACTTAAAACTGAAACAGTCAATTATTTAAAAATAAATATATCATATAACAAAAATATATTTTTATTTTCAACTTTTAGCAAATAATGCTTAAATTTTGTTTTATCAAAGTTTTTGTTTTTCAACCTACAGTTTTTCTACATTAATTTTGTTATATAGATTTAAATGTCAATCTAAATCTCATATTTAATAAATAAAAAATAAAAATTAAACAATGTCATAATCTCATATTTAATAAATAAAAAATAAAAATTAAACAATGTCATAATTTATTGTGTTAAAGTTTTGAGACAGGATTAATATTTCATTATCGAATCTTCTTAATAAAACCTTTCAAAATATCCATCAAGAATCATGTTGAATCTAAACTCATCTCCAAACATCCATCAAATATATTATTCTCACAATAATTTAGAACTTGTATATATGTACATAAAATAACAATAGTATTGAATACAAAAATAATTAATATTTTGGTGAACTGAAAAGTATTCATTTAATAATGATTAAAAAATAATAATACGACTTCCTCAATTATGTTGTACCATATGAATTAATTAAGTTTTTTTAAAATCAAAGTTACTGAAATCCTATTGAAGAATAGCGATGTTAAATTGCCTTAATTATTAATTGAAAAATATGATAATAAAGAAAATTGATAATGTTACTTTAACAATTAATTTTGCTTCATACAATATATTGAATGATAATTTTCCAATGCAACTATAATCATTTTAATAATTTTTTTATTAAATTAGTAGAATCTTTTATCATAAATTTTCTTCAAGTCTATATTGCAGATATAGATTAAAAACTAAATCCATAACCGTTAAGAATAGAAAAACCCAAAGAGAGTCTTAATTCAATTTGCTTATATTATATATATATATATATATATATATATATATATATATATATATATATATATATATATATATATATATATAATATATATATTTT
>Ga0099822_1011773_pt1 | contig 10610 bp, 6 predicted proteins | sample CowpeawhiteBW_FD_76839 | JGI IMG/M metagenome (GOLD analysis project Ga0099822, IMG submission 76839) | Root nodule microbial communities of legume samples collected from California USA - Cow pea white BW | ecosystem: Host-associated > Plants > Roots > Nodule | place: USA: California | collected... | reverse complement strand
GTAAAAAAATGTTTAAAAGAGTGTACATATTTATTTAATTTTAGTAAAAAAAAAAAAAAAAAATTATATAAAATTAAAAAAAAAATTTTTTTTTTTTTTTTTTTAAAGAATTAAGGTTAATTCTAAGATGAAATACAATTTCAATAAAATTTGAACAGGCATCTTTAGGTCTTCAAGCTCACAAATGGCTCACCAATCACTGCAACTCCAAAACATGATATGTTTCCCTCAAAATTTGAAGTCAGATTTCAAGGGATATATGTTAATCTGATAACTGTGCATGCAAAGTAGAAGTGTTACCAAAAGTATATTACATTTTATGAAGTAATTTATAGATGGTGTGATAGAAGGAAAAGAAAATATAAATGGATATGTGGGTACTGTAAACCTAGGATTCACTTGCACATGTTGCCACAAACACATGCACAGAGCAGTTGTTATTCTCTGGTTGAGACACATACTACATATTCTGGTGTCCATAGGAGAAAACTGCATGTGTTTGAATTGATTGAGCTTTGCATTTGTTAATGGCATGTGACACTGTGGAGTGACAGCAAAGTTGATAATTACTAGTTGACAACAAGTGGTCCATCTTTGTCCCTGCTTCTGTGTAGTTACTTACTGCAATAAATTTCTCCTTCATTTTCTACTGTATATATCTTGTTATCATGACCTACTAACTAAACCCTTGTTTTTGCTTTTCCCCTTAGATTGAGGCATTCTACCACCTCACGGGAAAGATCATTTTTTCAAAACCCAGAAAGGAAAAGTTGACCAAACAATCAATTTCATCAAGTAACCTATAACTTTCAAGAATTACATCAAATGAAATTCAAAAGATCCAATTTTTAATTCTAATTCTAAACATGAATCATAATGTTTAATTCCATATCATTGAAAAAGTAAAATCGGATATAGGTCATTAACTCCTTATAAGAACATTACAATTGCAAGATTAACTCTAATAATTAAAATATAATTATTTACAAAACAATAACTAAATTAAACACATAAAATAAAGTATTCTTAAATTCCATAAGTTTAAATTATTTTTCATAGGGTTAAATATGTTTTTGATCCCTTAACTTTCAGTGAATTTTGTAATTAGTCAATTTCAAAATTTTAAACTAATTTAGTCTTTCATTTTTCAAAATACGTGAATTTAGTCATTTTAATCAAATTTTGTTAGATTTATTTGATGTTTTGTACTCATTTTAGGATTGTATTTGAGTTATTTATACTAGTTGACACATTTTTATTTTAATGTTAAGTCAAATACTATTATGAAACGTGTTTGAAATACCAAGTAAACTTAACAAAATTTGATTAAAATGACTAAATTCACATATTTCGAAAGATAAAAAACTAAACTGGTCTAAAATTTCAAAATTGACTAATTCCAAAATTTACTGAAAATTAAGGGACTAGAAACATATTTAAACATTTTGCATAATCTAACTCAAGCAGTAAGTGTTCTTTCTATCTTGATATATATATTTTTTTGCTTAAAGCTTGTCTGTGACATGTTTCGTGGCCTTGAGTCCAATTCATGATGGTGCGTCTTTTAATGATCAAAATGAATAGCTGGAATATGAAATATCATTTATTTTTTGTTATCATGCAAAATTACCTCACACTTGTCTAAAAAACAAGCATGCATGTAAAATTTAAGGACAGTTTTTCTCCAGCACATTTATGAAATTTGTTTGAGTATTTCAACTCAAATTTGAACATATCTTGATTTATTTAACTTTGAAGTAAATTCTTGACTATGAGTTGGTATTTTTGGAAACATTGTTGATGTCTCAATCAAAATTATGTATGAAAGAGAAGACATGTTGGGGGGTAATGTGTTGAGTGAATTGCAGCTTAACAAGGTTTGGAAAGTTGTATATGTTGTCAAAAAGAAATTTCATAATCAAGAAGATTGGTCCCAGAATCGGTTTGTACAGAACTTGGTTTTGGGACCACCTGGTATCAGATAATCAAAGAGCCAAATAAAAAAGATACAAAGAAACTGCTAATGTGAGTTACTGTGAATGAAGACCAATTTCGTCTCAGGACAAAACGTCTTAATCCAATTCTATTTTATGTGAGGTTTTTTGTATTTGGTAGTTTCTGCCGAAATTTGTGTAGGAAAAACACTCCTAATTATTTAATTAACTTTTCATGCAGTAAATTTTATTAATTATATATATATATATATATATATATCACCTTTTACCAAAAATTTGAAAATGGCGTTGCAAGAAAAGATGGAACAAAGTGGAAGAAGAAACTGCTGGAGGCCAGAAATATTTAAGTATCTAAGATTTTATGTTTTCATATATGTATTTTTTTTTCAATAGATGGGGTTAATTCATTTGTACTGTTTTATTATAAATTATATATTTTCTCAACAAAAAGTGAGTCAATCTAATGATATGATGGTTAGTATGTTATCTAAAGGACTATTTTGAATTGAAAAATATATTAATTTTTAAATCAAATATAAATAGTTGGTAAGTAAAATAATAATCAGTTAATATGTTTTTATATTTTTATTTAATGTAGTTCATTAAAATTATCCAGTTTTTTCGAGTACAGATGTTTATTTTATAATTTCAATTATATATATTAAAAGTATTTATGTTTGTAATTATATATTAATATATATACTTTTTTACTTTTATAAAATATCTTCTTTACTGTATTATATTAAACTGAAGTGATATAAAAATAAAATACAGAAAGATGATAACTAGTATGAAATGATTATTCTCTTCATTAATTATTAATTATTGTGATACTGATATGATATAATGAATTAATGAGATATTTCTAATTTAAAAGTTATATTAGTAAAGAGAATGTTAATTAGTGTCGTAAAGACACGTGTTAAGGAATGTGTATTAATATTATAATTTACATCGAAAGTTAAAATAATTAAATATATTAATTAAAATAGTATAAATGTGTATTATAAATTTTTTAAAAATAAAAATATCTTTTTAATTTTTAGACAATATCTTTTTAATACAAAATAAAGAGTTTGAAATTTTTAAAGTCTTTACTCAAAATTGACATATTAATCGTTTCTTTTTTTATAATTTTAAATGTTCAACACTAATTCTTTCTTGATTTTTTTTTAATTTAAACGTTCTAATATTTAATTATATTTAAAAGTTAAAACATATTTATTTTATTATTTATTTTTTATTAATAAATATTAAATAAAATATTATAGTATTTATGGATATTTTTATCTTTTAATTAAAATAAAATTATATTAATAATTATTAAATCAAATTTTAGTTAATATCATATTTAATTATATATTTTTGTAAGATTTCATATTAACTATGTCAGTATCCTTAGACTGGTTAGCAAAATCCTGTTAGAAAATTGACATTGTTTTCTTTTCTTATCATTATCATTATATTGTGACTATAAGATCGTAATACCAATCTTCACCGTAATTTTTCGTATTTTATTTTATTACCTAAATTCTCCCTGTGTGTAAACACAGATTAATTTTCTAATGGTGTGGTGACACTGAATAAACATTAATATTATATACAAGCAATCAGGCCAAGGGATTCAAAATTTGCCCAATAATATATAATATATACTTTATCTTTTGGGCCATGGGAATTAAAACTAATTGGACATGTAAAACTATTAGGATTTTTCTTCCTGCACCCCCAACTTTTCTTCCTACATCCCCAACTTTTTCATAATTTCCCTTTGTAGTTACCGGCTTTTAGAAGTCGGAGTTACTGATATTCAGAAGTTAGAGTTATCGGCTTTCAGATTCCGGTGTTACCGGTTTTTAGAACTCGGTGTTACCGACTTTCAGAATCTGATTTTATCAATTTTCAAGATATAAACAGTGACAAAACATGAATAAAAAATTTTGGGGTGCCAAATTTAATTTTTTTATATATAAATTAATTTTCTAGTTAAATAAAAAGTTCTCCATTTTCTTTACTTAAACCATTTGTATAGAGTGATTCACGTATGCACTTTTCAATTTCTAATATTTCTAAATCATTGAATTCACGCAACCGAGGTATTCTAGTTCCTATTCCAAATAAATTTTATCCAACTAATTCATTACATGTAGCAGAATTTGTAATGCAACCCAAAATATATTCATAAATTTTACCATTTCAGCATAAAACACAACAACATTTAAATTTCATAATTTAAGGTCATACTATTTTGGGTAAAACTTAATTTGGAAGAACCATCACAAGAGAATCATACATTTAAGATACATAAATTATAATAAAATATTAATGATTTATGACAGATATTGAGATAATCATTTATCTCCTTACTTTTCTTTTTTACTTTAATATTTTCTTGATGACTTATTGATAAATAATTTTATTATAACCAGAGATAGAACCTTAATCGCTTTTATCAACCAACATCCATCAATTTTTTATTTTTTATTTTTAAACAATAAAGATATACAACTAAAAAATATATAAACAAAATTATTAAAAATTTTCTTAAACTTAATATAAATAATATAATTATATTTATAATTTTAAAATATATAAATATATATATACATGTATATATATATATATACATATATATAATTAAAAATAAAAATTGGAGTTATCGACTTTTAGAAATCGGTATTATTGACTTTCAGAATCTGATGTTAATAGTTTTCAGAAATTGGTGTTACCGACTTTCAGAAATTGATGTTACCGACTTTCAGAAATCGGGATATTAAATTTCATTATGGCGGATGCGGGCTGCAGAAATATTTAATTTATAATTTATTTTTATTTTTTTTTGAAAGATATAATTGTGAAGAAAAATTGGGGGTGCAAGAAGAAAAACCCAAACTGTTAACAGAAAAACCCAAGTCAAAAAGAGTACTTGCCCAAAATATTTGGACTCAACTGTCTAATCCATACCGTGTCCAATACGCGATTTGCCTAAACCAAATTACAATCTTTGAATTCAACTTCTGGAGCTTTAGTTTGATCAAATCCAACTATGTTCTACCTGTCGCCATTCATTTTCAATTTTCCACTTTATGGTTGTAAGTTGCAACTTTGACATCTACCTTTGTGACATTTAATTTTTGCAATTTATGAAAATATTAAAAAATGAGTAAAAAGAGTTAAAAATAAATAGAAAAGCGAATAAAGAAAAAGATGTTATGGAAATGGCGGAGACTTTGGGGTGGAGAGGGAAGGGAAGGAAGAGAAAAATAGCATTGTGGTGTTGTGTGGTTGGGTGGCGTTGACGCGGTCGAGAAGAGAGAGTGGAAGGGAGAAAGGAATAAATAAATTACGTGTGGTAAGAAAAAGGTTAGATTATTAGTTAGATAATATTATTATAAGGAGAAGAAGACGACGCGGGGAGTCTCTGGTTTCCACCGACATCCCTTCCTTTCTCTTCTCTTTTCAATCCCTTTTCCCTTTTCCTTCACCTCCATTCTCAATGGCTGATAATGAGAAGCAGCCCAATAACGAGGAGGCAAGTCCTTTTCTCCACCAGCCCAAATCCCAACCAACTTCGCCACCCGACACTCCCGAGTTTCTCCTCGGATGGACTGCAGATGGGCTTCCCTTGGGCCATGGCAGCGTCGTTGGCCAGCCCATGGGCCGAGCCCCCTGGAACTCCTCCATCTGCGCTTGTCTCGGCCAGAACGATCACTTCTGCAGCAGCGATCTCGAAGTTTGTGAGTTCTCCCATCCTCCCTCACTTGCCTATTTCATTTCAACGTTTTTCCGCATTCATAATTTAGGGATGAATGTTTCGTGTTAGCTTTCTATTTCGCCTCTTAGGATGTTGTTTGTTTATAATTCTTTTGGAATGAATGCTGTGTATTTCGGCGATTTCAACTGCAAGATCTAGATTCTATTGTATTGTATGTATGTATGTATGTATTTATATCACGTGCTCCATTTAGATTTCCTATTCCAAAACCATTGGCATCAGTGAAACATTTGTTACTGTGTTTCTACCATATAGTTGGGTTGGTTTTGTGTTTTAATCAGGTGCTATTGCTGTTTTTGTGAAGAAAAGTTGATTGTGGGTTTTGGGCGTTCCGTTCTCTTTTATGTGTTTTCGATCTGGATTCATAAAACATTTATTTACTTTGAAATTTTGTGATTTGCTAGGTCTTCTTGGGAGTGTGGCTCCTTGTGTGCTGTATGGAAGCAATGTTGAGAGACTTGGATCGGCTCCCGGGACGTTTGCTAATCACTGCTTGCCTTATTCTGGACTGTACGTAATTGGGAATTCCTGCTTTGGTTGGAATTGCCTTGCACCGTGGTTTTCTTACCCTAGCCGAACTGCTATTCGTCGGAGGTTCAATTTAGAGGTATGTTACTCTTTTATTCTTTGCCCTTTGTAATGTAACTAAGGGTGTAATGTGTTAAGTGGGCAAAGGGGTAGTCATTGCCAGCATGACCGTGGGGGGAAATTGGTGGGAACTTCATTGCAAGCTGCAGTCAAATAAAATGAGAGAAGGGTAGAGAGGGGAGGTAAGGAAGTAGGATAAAGGACTGCAAAGGATAGATCAGGTTGTTTCTCAAATCAAATTCCCTATGCTACTGTATATTTTTCCCCTTCAGATTAGTCTTGTAATCCCCCTCTATATTGCTGCTGAAATCCCACTGATACTGGGGGTTCAATTTGTAGCATTACATAGCAGATAGTACATACCATTTTCCCGCGTGATCCTGTCCACTTAATATCACAAGTGTTTTGTATCTGATAATATGACGCACCTGACCCCTAAGACTGTTATCTGGACTTGGTTATTAATTGATAAGCCTTTGTACTTAATTTCTTTTATATATCAGCTATAAATAATTAACACTACCTTGAGAAATGGTGTAGCAGTACAACCCAAGTAGGCTAGTTTCAACATATAAACTGGGTTGTCTACTCTGTCAAGCATGAAAGTTCGGGTTCCTTATCTTTATATAATAAGATATTTTAGCCTTGTAACTAGGGATCCGCCCGTTACCTCCTGTTTACCCGTCGGGTATCCGCTTAAAAAATACTCGCGGATATTTTTAAAACCCACGGGTACCTGTGGATACCCGATACCCGCAAATTTTTAAAAAAATATGTGTTTTATAAATTTTTTAATATAAAATTATAAAAATAAAATATAAATTAAATTAAATTTTAATTATATTATAATTATAATTAAATCGGACATAATAAAATATACTATTACTTATAATTTTAATTAAATTTAACTTAATAAAATATAAATTAAATTTTAATTTTAAATTTTTGCGGGTAACGGGTACCCGCAGGTATAAATAGTATGATACTCGTACCCGACCCGTTTATAAGCAGGTATTAAAATATCCGTTACCCGCTACCCGCGAGTAATAAATACCCGCGAGTAGTAACTATCCGTCGTGGATTTTATCCGCGGATATCCGCGGGCACGGATATTTTTGCCATCCCTACTTGTAACTCATCCTCGCTGTTTAACAAATGCCTTGTAACTCAGCATCGCTGTTTAACAAATCTTTCCAAACTTGTGATCCTAAAGTTGATTTGAGAATTTTGGTTATGTTGACTCTTCTTCGTACGTTTGGTTGCATATGTTACAATTGTCTATTTAGTTTTGGTACAATGAGGTATATGACGAGTGTGGTGAACCTGTGTTTAGTATAATTTTTTGTGACTTGTATTAAGAAAGTAGCTTTAGTCTGTATGTAGCCTTGCTTTATGAAATTGAAATGTGTCAATTATGAATTACCAAGGAAACAGTCCTATTATTAGGAGGTGATTTGGATTAACAGAATAACTTTGGTATTTATGTAGACTTTGTTGGGGTTTAATTGGTAACTTAGTGGTACGCTTGAAGTTTTGTTGAAAGTTCAATTTAACTTAAGGTGTACTCAATGTCGAACTTGTAATGCTTAAAATTACTTGGTGTCCTCTAGTACTATTTTATGTATGATGTCATGTGTAAGTGAGATTTTCCTTTATCCACTTCCTGTTTTTTCTCCTTATAATTTGCCACTCTCCCTCATACACAAAAACCACATCCCTAAGTTATGAAAAAAAATCATATCTTATATAAATCATTTATTGTTCTTGGCAATCAGGGAACTTGCGAAGCACTTAATAGGTCATGTGGGTGCTGTGGAAGCATTTTGGAAGATGAGGCACAACGTGAACAATGTGAGTCAGCATGTGACTTGGCAACTCATGTCTTCTGTCATGTGTGTGCTCTTTGTCAAGAGGGTCGTGAGCTCCGTCGTAGGTTACCTCATCCTGGTTTTAATGCTCAACCGGTACTGTTTATGATTCCCCCAGCCGAGCAGACCATGGGACGTGGAGCTTGAAGATTCTCCATCATCTTGGAAGTGCTATTCTTGTGTATGTCACTGTTGTCTCTATAATTTGATGTTGAACCATGTTATGACTTCATCTAAAAAGGGTCCTGGCTTTTTCTTTTTTTACAAATAAGAACATTAAACCTATCAATTCTGTTTGCCTCCCTATTATTTTGTATCATATATAGATTTGAATCATATGGGAGAAATTTTCTCCCAGTGCCTATGTCTATGCGTAACTACTATTTAGTTAATGAACTGAATGAAAAAATATGCTACATTAAGTGCTTAATTCTTGTATGGTTATGTACTTTTAGGCTTGTTTCTTCAGGCTTAAATATTGAAAGGAAGTGTGATGTGAACAATTGTAATTCCTCAGTATTTGCATTGGAAATGTATTCAACACCTATTTTATTACTGAACATGTCTATCTACGGCCTTTACTTTTACGCCTTTCCTTTTTGGAGGACAACAAATGGAGTTGTGCTTTCAATAGCAGAATCACAAGCTTTTAGTTAAATAAATTAGCAGTTTTTTTTGGCTTTGTTAGTTAATGCTTTCCATTTCGGAAACTTTCGAAATTTTTTGTTTAAGAAGATTGAATTTAGGATCAGTAAAATCAACAATATATGGGCTATCTAGAGAATTGTGGAGTGAACTAAGAGTAACAACTGTAAATAATTTTCTATCTCGCACTTTATAATAAATATTGAAAAATCTGCACCTAAATATTGAATATGACTAACTTGTTCCAGTGTAAGTAAAAATAATACATAACATGAGAAACGAATATTTTAACATGAAATACGTTAAAACGAGTCTAACTCAAATTTAAGATAAAATCAACGGAACCAACCAAAATGCTGTGGTTGTTATAGATTTTGGATCCCGTGTGAAAGAAAGAAATATTCTATCTCATCCGAAATATTCTACTTCAGATGAATCAAAGTATTCAAAGCATTCAATGTTATTTAATATCCAACTACATAGTGATTCTCCAAAGCCTTTCTTATGGCCACCACTCTGTACTCTATCCCTTCACAGTTAGTATTATTTTGACCCCTAACAAATTATTACTCACATATCACAAATAAAATTTTACACACTTTACACTTACTAATACAAAAATTTTAATGATCAAAATATCTCTAAAATTGAATTAAAGTACTGTGAAAAAACATTTTCCTTTTCTCTATCCTTCTCTATTCTTGTTGAACCCTCTCAACACCTTAAACCATGAGACGCCATCTTCACATCCCTAAAAATATTAAGTTAGACTCCTTTAACCTCTTGATCCCTAATCTTCCTCCCCCCTCTCTCTCTCTCTCTCCACATACCTTTTCCTATGCCATTTAATAAACATTTTAAGAAAAATGTCTTAAATTTTAGTTTTCCGCTCTATTTGTATTATTGTCTTAAATTTTAATGTTACACCTCGTCTTCATTATTCCTTACATTTTTTACGTATAATTTTCCTCTCCTCTTTTATTCTCCATAACAAGTTACAGAATTTCGTCTTGATTTAATTACCAAGGTGAATCTATGTGTTGCCTTTGTTCGTCAATGTATGAAATAACTTCTTTTAGCGTTAACAAAAATCACTTTCTGAGAAGATACACCTATTTCAGAAAGTAACTTTCGTGTTAATAGTTTTGGACATTTTTGTGTTTATATGTTTACAATTCAATAAGGTAATGTCAACTACTTATATTTATTTATTTTGTCTCAACTTTATTGTCGTTCCCTTCTTCTTCAAATGACACTAAGTAGAAAAAAAAAAGTCTTTTGTAGAAGAATAAAGGGTTTAGATGAAATTTAAACAAAATACTGGAGGTGCAGGAAGCAATCATCTTTATCCTAAGTCACGGACTAAGATTGGGCTGTTAGAGATAGCGAGGCCCATTATTTAAAAAGTGCTTCCTCCATCCATTAGGGTTTTTTGTATTTGGAGCAGCCTTCTGGTTCGTTGGTATCCGTTAGGGATTTTGCACTTGCAGCGTCATTCCCTGCACTACACACAAAACGGTGCGTGTCACCCCCAAAATCGATAGCGTGTTTTGCATACACTATGACTTCTTCTCGACTCGATTTTTTTTGCCATTTGTGTGGGACAATGCTAATTGTTCCTTCCCGTGAGTACGCTCAATGCCCTTTGTGCAAAACTCTCCGAGATATAGAAGGTCAAACCCTTTTTTTTTTTTTTTTTTTTTTAATTAAATGCACTTTTTTTTTTTTTTTAATTTTTTTTTAATTTTTTTTATTTTTTTTTTTTTTTTTTTTTTTTTT
>Ga0099822_1011772_pt1 | contig 10610 bp, 7 predicted proteins | sample CowpeawhiteBW_FD_76839 | JGI IMG/M metagenome (GOLD analysis project Ga0099822, IMG submission 76839) | Root nodule microbial communities of legume samples collected from California USA - Cow pea white BW | ecosystem: Host-associated > Plants > Roots > Nodule | place: USA: California | collected... | reverse complement strand
TGTTTATATAATATGAAAAAAAAAAAAAAAAAGGAAATGTGTTTTTTTTTTTTTATAAGAAAAAGTGTTATTTTTTTTGTGGGGGGGGGGGGGGGGGAAGCTTAATACAAAATATTCAGAACATAATTACAGAAAATAGAATTAGGCTAATAACCTAAATACAGAATTTTACCATTACTATACTCACAAGATTCTAACAAAACTGAAGATCCAATTGCGTATACAGACCAAAATTGAACATAAATGGAAGTATAGGAGCTAAAAAAGTTAATTGTAGCCTTAAATTTAAATTTTAATAATATATCATACTTAATAATAAAATAATATAAAATTATGAGTAATCAACATGTGTAGATTAATATGATTGACTAAATTATATGTTGAGATATAAATTAATAATAGTGAAAGATAATTGGCACTTATTTGAAATATATACTTTCATTTATCTTAATGATATTTTAGATTTATGAAGAAAGTGAAATTTAAGTCAAATTCAACCCTATAAAAGCAGTTTGTAAGGTGAGATTTGAACTCATTTGTATACTATAATTTGACTTTATCTTTATTTGATGTGCGCTCTTCGACACACCATCTTAGGCCTAGGACTAAACATATCCAGCAAGACTAGAGGAAACCCAATAGTGGTGATAAGAGGCCCAACACCTTGCTAGGAAGGTTTTTAATAACTATGATACAATCTTAAAAAAAGTAATATTTAAAGTCTAACTCAGCAAAATCGGCTTATAAGATGAAGTTTGCACCCTCTTGTATGCTTTTCATAAGATTAAATTAAAACTAAACAAATAAAAAAATATAAAAGACTGGTTCAAAATAGTTTTTCTGTTCCAGCTTTTGACCAGATAGCGTTGATTTTGAGAAGCCAGAACTTTCTAAGCTACTAGGCTAATCACCAGACTGGTTCCCAATTGAACCAGGCTGTCTGCTCTGGTTTTAAAAACAGTGCAACTAACACAGTACTGTGGTTGATAATACCTGAATATTCTCCAACTTTTTTAGAGCAACTTTCAGTGGTTCAGACAACACGGAGTATTTCTGGAGAAGTAAACCAGCAGCCTCTTTATCACCTTTGGCTTGTAGGGTGAGTATCTCCCTGCTCAAGCTTTCAACTGCTTCTTCAATCTTGAGGAAGAAAAACTTAATTAATATCACCCATCTCTAGGCAAACAAACTCAAGATGGGGGGACATGATAGAAACACTAATTTTAAGCCAGAAATACCTTGGTAAAATCAACAGAAATTGTGCCTTCAGTATTCCATACAAAGGCTCCTTTCTCATATAACCAATTGAACTGCAATGCTTGTCCTTTTCTGACAATATGCAGAAGATTTAGATGTTAAATTACCTCACAACAATAAAACAAGATGAAACTAGAATGTAAAGTTAGCAGCGCACCCATGAGCTTCCTCTAAACCAAAACGTACTGAGCGGATGCATCCAGCAAGAAAAGAAACATACATCGACTTCAATAAACTTTCAGAAAGCAAATCCTGGCAAAATCATAGAGAAAATCAATGACATTAGCATCTTCTCTAAGCTCCAAAATAAAGATGTCTACAAAACCTAAGAAGCCAAACACAAAACAAAAACAGTGAAACAACTTAGCTACCAAGTGATGAAGACAGACATATAAAGCATAGTTAATATTTCTACAAAAGGTGTATAGCATTGATAATGTCTGATCTTAAGTAAATATATTAATTGTACAGTTGTTCAACAGTTGTGTAAATTGTCAAGTGAAGAAAATTCCGTTGTCCTACCAAGCCTGAACATGGAAGTTTGCTGAAAGAAAGGAAGTTTTACCATTTGTGCTCTATAAGTTTGCATAGTCATGTAGCTTAAGAATATAATGTAAGACTTATTGTCTAACATGGATTTTTCAGGGGGTTTGTTTCGTAAAAATTCAGAGATATAGAGTGAACAGTTAAGCTCATGGTTTCCCTTCTTGTTCCTGTTCCTTTTACAGGTTTTCTCATAGTTAGGACGACTCCTGATCTTCCTGTAATGTATTTATTTTCCCTCAACATATTTCCTTTTTTAATCCTGTGAGCAAATAAAAGAGTATAATAACTAACCTGGGAGATTAAAAACCTCAATGCCCAAAGGCCAACTATATCAGCTTTTGCTTCTTCCACAGCTGAGTGAAATTCTTGTAATTCCTGCACGAAAAGGAAAGACATTGCAGTAATCATATACAAATAGATAGGTGCAATAAAGTATACACAGAATAATATTTTTCTAAGCTAAAGATGTTTCTCATTACGTGATTGGTAGGATCCAATGATTACTGAATGCAAAAGATTTGAAACATATACATCCATCTAATAAAAGACAGAGAAGTCAACTTCACTGTGTTATACCATACTATTAAATTGGTGATAACTGTTAAATTAGCCAAACCAATCCCAAAATGACTGTTTAAGGCTCGTTCCAGATGATAGGTTACTTGATACGAGCTCTAATGCTGAACCAGGAAGAAACTTCTTAGAATTTGGAATTAGGTTCTAATTCAACACCACAGAATCATTTTGCATGGTGAAGACAACCCATGATTTATATTTTTCTTTAAATTATATCTCTATTTAATGTAAGACTTAATCAACACATTTGAGGCTACAACTATGCCAGCCCTCAAATAGGGCATAAATAAGGCAGCTAGGGCTGACTACAATTAAGGCTGATTTCCAACAACCCCTCACAATTAAGACTGCAATATCTTGAGTCTCACATTCTTCCATCCATGAAACAGGTTAACTCTATTGATCTAGCTCGTGTAAACTATAGTAAACTCGTTCAAACTAATCTAAACTCACAAGTCGAATGATGGTTCCGCGAGTTTAGTTGGGTTTCATTTTGGGTGTTGATTTCATTGTTATCTATATCTAATCTTCATTCATCTGTTATGCATGTCAAATGTGTCGCAATTGCAGAGGAGTGGAACAGAACACCACCCTCCCACTCTTGAAGAAACAATAGTGTCATGCTGCAATAAAGATTGAAACAAAGCAGCAAAAGTGAGTTTCATGGCTGTTTCACAAGCTCATTTTTTATATTTCAATTTATTTGTTTGGAAATTGATGCAACAAGCTGAAAGCTTCTTGATCTTCAATTTGGCTGGTAGTGTTAGAAATGTTAGAAATATCTTATAATATCATAGAATAATTAGAGAATCTTAGAAGATCTCTTAGGATTTATTCCTGTACATTTAATAATTAACTTCCTTATTTAATTAGGATATTTATAATTATAGGGATATCTTATTAGAAACAAATTTATTCAAACTAATTTATATGCATATCATATCATGTATAAATAAAGTCTCCTATAATCATTTGTATTTACTATAATTTGGCATCTATACAATCTACCCAGCCATGGGTGTGAACTACAAGAATGGACAAAGGTAACATACCCAAAGACATGACATGGCAGAGTTAACACTAGGTGTGAAGAAGGAAAGACGGAAAAAACGTGTTCAATTGGAAAAAAAAACAAAAAAACATTCCAAACATGAGTGGACAACCTGTTGATGAGATATATGGGCTGCTTCTCATTAATAGATATTAGAAACATACAACTGGAGGACTCTAGCAACTTCACGGAGAGGACTATTCCTACTTTTCGCAATTCCATTTTGTTGATAATGTAATTTGTATGATTTTTATCAGTAAAATTAATTCCTTGTTCCCCTGCGTACTATACGTTGGTATTACAATTAGAGGTCCCTAATACTAGGAGCTCTACATTTGCTGCTGCACCAACAAATAAACAACCACATGCCACCACTATCTGCCTTGTCATTATGGTTGAGGACGGTGGTGGGTCAAAGAAGTGCACCCAATGCAAGAAATTGCATCGTTTAAGGAAATCCCACATGTCGTCACCAATGCCAACGTCTCTGAAAAACCTTGAGTTTGTTCAGAAGGACAGTGACTTCGAATTTGTCTCAGCTTTGAGTACATCTGAGATTTTCAATTCTCTTATGAAACAGGTTCTCTTTTCTAATAGATCTGGGATATTTTTTATGTTTTTTTTTTAATATCAAAGGTGAAATTCATTCCTCTCGGTCCTAACGATCTTCAATGTAGTGAGTACTTATGAATTTGATGACCGAACTATTTGCAGTGGACCTAGTACATTCAGAGGATCTCAAGAGACGGTCATGATTAGATCACATTGATGGTGGAGAATTAGGGTTAGTTGACCCTAATTTAAGTAGTTGGGATAGTGAAGACTCATTGATTATGACTTGCAGACATTCCATGGTTCTCGAGATAGGTAGAAACTTTATGGTCTTTTCCTCCACTGAAGAAATATGGGATGCTTCAAACAACTCTTGCCCATTAAAAAAAGTTTTTTGTCTGTTATGACATTGAGACCAGAGTCGTCAAAACAACAGAGGGTTCAATATCATGAAATTTTGAATTGGTTGTGGATCAAACTAGAATATTACCACCCGCTACCAGACTACCCATTGATATCTAATTTCACGCTGAAAATGTCCAATATCAAGCATGAACGAGTGTGTTAGAGATCCCACTTCAACTTGAGATATGAGCAAGTTATAGTTATAGTATGTAAGCAAGTGCAAACCTCACCTTTTATGAATTGATTCTGTGGGAGTGTGCTAAGTTTAAAACCCACTTTTTAAGATAATCTATAAAGATTTACCTTTCCTTGCTATCTCCGTGAAGAGTTTTATCACCATGCATGATATTATTAGTCCTATTCAATTGTAGTATGTACTATTCTCGCTCTCTCACAGATACAATGTTTCATCCCTAACCTTGCATTTTCTCACACTTGCCTAATGATCCAGCATTACCAAGTTTAGTCCTATAAACAGCAAGCTTACCATATATACTTATAGCATCATATCCAGGGCAAATTTTATTAAGTAAATGTAATAATAATAAGTAAATGTAATAATAATAATATTAATATTAATATTAATATGACAATCAATTTAGTGCCTCGGACTAACATCATAGTCTGGCTAATCTGTTAGTAAGTTTAACATGGAAATTTTAGCAATCAAAGAAATTGATCAAGTGAGGTATTGTAACTAACCAATCTGACAGTAGACTTTTGGCCATTTGGAAGTGTTATGGTATGCGGTCCAATTCCATGGCAGCATTCATGGCAAATTGTGTGAGTAAAGAATGACTCAAAATCTACAAGTTCTTGTTGCTCCTCTGCAACACAAGCAGCAGCTATAGGAAGAAGAATATGCTTGAACCTGTTAAGAATTGACAGGTTCCCCCAAGATAAATAATCCATTTAGAAAAGGATGTAACCAAAAAATGCAATTCATAATTGTAAATGGTAACTTCAACAAACTAGAAATTTAAGGGCCGGAAATATTACTTAGCCTCTGAAACATTCTTAAGCATGACCATTGATGTTCCCCGGTCTTTTACAATACTCTCATCATTTGGTAGATTGAAAGCAAGAGTTTGCGGTCCCTTCACATCCTGAAATAATTCATAAGTGTAAAATTTCCAGTTTTAAGCATAAATAACCCATTAAAATGGAGAATGGCTTTGGAATTTTATCAGAAAAGATATGGAAAACATTTCCGAGCATAATAACTGCTTAAACCAGATATTATGGACTGTATAGTTAACCCATTGAAATTCAACAAGAACTCCACAATTACTGCCAGAACTGAAAACTCAGAAGCATCTTTCTACTTCTATTACACACATACCCTAAAACACACACACAAACACAGAGACTCAAACAGTATTCAAATATTCCTAACACTTACCCCAGCATTATATAGAAGTTGGATAACACGGATAGGTGCTGCCGACACATCTTTTGATTTGTATGCACTATCCATAGGGAGGTTTTGCTCCAGAAGCTTAATAGGTAGAAGTATTTGAGAATTAAGGTGTCAAATACACTTATTTAGAAAAAATAAAAATTACAAAACTAGCTCTCAATGAAATGCTTAAAGTATAAACCTGCAAATTATCCCCAAAGAGTTTCAATTGAGCTGTTGCTTCATCGTCCTTGATTCCAATATATGCTTCAAAGGTAGCCTAAAAGAATTGCAAAGCAATTATTGATTCCTTAATTCAAAGTTAGTGTCATTTGTCATTCCAAGTGGGATGCTGGAAAATTTCCAGTAAATTTAGACATTCAAATAATTTATATTCTTTATTCATGATAGTATAGAAGAATTTAGAGATTCAATGCAAAACAACACATCCGTATTCAATAGATAATTTCAGATATTCTTCAAGCTTAATTGACCCAAAATTTGGTAAATTAAGCTCTCTAGCCAGTCAATGTTACTTTATGCTTACCTCAAAACAACTTTACAAACCATATATTTTATTCATTTGAATGCTTGCATAATCCTGCCAAGTATCACTTTTGTCAAATAACGTATGTGGATGTGAAAATGATAGTGATGATGGAAAGATATTTCACATATGATTGTCGGAATATCTTCCCTCAATGGATTCATCCAGTCAATCTCAAATTATTCAAGAATTGTTGAAACTATTAAGAACCTTTGGGACTACAAGGGGCAACAACTTAAAATGTTAAAATCCGATGGTAAGTAGATGGTAATGAATAGAAATTTTCCTTCGACAAGCCCAGATTTGTCAAACAACTTCATTAGATAGTGTAAAGAATAATTAATTTTATATTTTGAGAAACTTCATAAAAGTTGCATTATGTTCTACGTAATTGTTGTCTAGGGTCCTAAGCGTGAACTGTATTTTGTTTCTTTTTCTCTCTATTTGTACTTCTTTTGCAAGAATACACATATCTATGTATATATAAATGAATTTGAAGAAAGATCTAAGTAAGATCTCTGAAGTAACTTTTCTCATATATTCTTTCTTTCAACTTAGTATCTCAACAGATCAATTCCTCTTTGCCTATCTTTATTCAACGAGGAAATGCCAAAGGGAGAGGGAGAGTTTATTCAACTAGTAGGTAGGTTTGTTGGGCCTATCATGTCACTTGCTATTGGATCACTCACAAATATTTATTCCCACACTCGAGATGTCCCGTCCTTAACATGAGGACATATGTTGGAGATTGCACATCGAATAGAGATAGGTCAAATTATAGTGTATACGGAGACATCAAGACTGAGCTCGTTAACTCAAGTGATTAGTTACCAGATATTTTCACTAAGTCTTTACAGGGATCGAGAATTGATTATATTTGTAATAAGCTTGGTACATACGATTTGTATGCACCAGCTTGAGGGGGAGTGTTAGATATATTGTTACATATATTAGATATCTTATCTTTATCTTCTATCTTTAGTTTCTTTGTTATTATTCTTTATCTTGTATTTTGGGCTTAGCCCATGTCTCATTTATTATAAATATATTACCCTATGTGTAGTTTTACAGAAGGGAGAGATTAATCTCAAACCCTATTTTCACTATATTCAATACTTTCCTTTAAATGAAAATACTGCTACAGCCTATTTGTCCAACCATAAGTTTCTTCACCTGCAAAAACAAGAATATCATGTTTCCTCACCGTGAGAGTGTGGTTGCCACCTGTCTTCTCCTTCCCCTAAGCTCTTTTGTCCACAAAGGTCAAATTCTTGCAACATCCTCTCCAACCCACCCATTCTTTATTCCATTCTTATATTCACCATACCCGTCAAAAAGCACCACAGTGCTAAGATCGTGGCTCTAAATACCAATTGATAAAATTGATATTAAAAAGAATAGAGATAAGTTTTATTGCTCTCCATACTCCAATTCCCATACCAATGTAGTTAGTAGGTAACAGAGTCAATGATCAGAAAGAGTTTTAGTACAACAATACAACTAAGGTTATTAGAGAGAACCCCACTCTCCACAATCCTTCTCACTAATCTCCAAAACCTGTCCCCTCTCTTCACTCATATGACTATTTATAATAGTCCATTACAGATGTTTAATTACAACTTTTTCCTTTTTTTGTACACTATAGTGAAGTTATCGTCTACTTTCTGAGAGAGGGTGTATTGGGATAATAATCAAGCAACTCTACACATTGCCTCCAACCTTGTGTTTCAAAAAGAGCAAAATACATAGAAATTGACTGTCGTTTTGTTTAAGAAAAGTCATTATCCAAGGAAATTTATACAGAATTTGTTAATACATACAATCTTTATGCCCCAACTTGAGGGAGTGTAAGAATTTATATGTTTCATTGTTAGGAATTACCTTATATCCAAAAAGCTTATCCTCATAAGTTTCATATGGCCCAATAGTGACATCCAACTTAGAGTCCTGCAAGAAAACAGAAAGATACAATTTTTTTATCCTAAAATTTATCACTATAAAAACACATTACAGTGAGAATACTAACATTCATAATTTAGAGAAACATTACTAAAATCGCTCACTAGTAAAATAGCCTATCCATGAAAGCATAATTTTTCAAGTAATTTCGTTGGGTGCAAGACCATTTAATAAGTAAAGGCCAAAATTTCGTAATGCTTTTTTAATCAATTCAGATTCAAATTGATCGCCAATTCACATTTTCTGTAGCGACCCCAAGATTTCAAAGGTTTATGTCTTGCTGATTTGCACGACACAACTAAAAACAGAACCATGCCCTCACATATATTAAAACAATTTGGCAATAAGTTAAAACAATATAAGATTAATAGTATTTGTTCACACAAAAAATAAAAATTATCACCTTCTACATAGATAAATCTTTGGATTTAGTCAGGCATAGGCAGTTAAGATAAAAGACGTGATGTTTTCTATTTTGTTTTGCAAAGGAAAGTAACCAAATTATGTACAGAAGAGAATGGAAATAACACGGTCAAAAGTAGAACAAATATTTTAATATTATCATGAAAGTAGAGTAGTGAGTTCATGTCTGCATGCATGACTAAGAATCCAGACACGTGAACTGGTGGAACCGTGATAAATGACAGGATATGACTAACCAATTCCAACCAGGCTATATCTGAGTCATAATAATTATTTGAGAGGAAAGCATCAGCCTTGCTATGTAGCAGCCTCTTCAAACTACAGCAGGAAGGAACGAGTTAACCAGCGTTTGTTATTATTTAGTGTCCAAATATTCATATTGATAGGATAATCAAGTTACACCCACTTCATGGGGCCACACATAATAAAAAGCTCAAAGAACAGTAAAAGAGTACAATAAAGTAATTCATAGTATAGTACAGTGTTATCGATATTGAATAATGGAAAATATAGAGGACCCAATAAAGAAATACAATACATACATACAGATTATTAAAGAAAAAAAAGAATACAAAACTATAATTGTAATGGAATAATAATGAAAGAGAACATAACCAATAATAATATTATGACTAGAAATTCAAATAACAATAATATCAAATCAAAAACACAACAAATTTCAAGTTCAAAACATAAAATAACAACAAAACATAAAATAAATTTCTTAAATTTCTAATTATCTGACTATTCTTTAGTCCCAACATAATTTTCTTCAATATATCCAATGGGACATATGCCCCCTCTCACTTCAGAAAAACTCTTGTCAAAGTTAAGTAAATATCATGCAATTCATTCTCAATCCCAATATAAATCTTCCATCTGCCCTCCTTGTTGGGGTTGAAGTTGCACCTGGGACCTTCCTTAGAAGCATGAGAAGATCCAATAAAAATACCACCAATTGATAGCTGCTATCTTTTATTGATTGAGAGCAACTACATGCAAATTCAAAAGTATCACAAAAGAAACATTTTTATGTCAACTTTTTAAAATAAATTAGAAAACATAATTTCTAGGGTACTAAATGATGGATGATCAAAACAAAGGTAATATAACAAGATTTTGATAGCACAAACAAAGAAATTTGATTCTTAGTGCTATGCATCTTGTTAGCCTCCTCTAGAAGGTACAAGCCATTGTCTTCCTTGGCAAGTCCAATCATTTTCCCTTTTCTTAGATTCTGAAATTGGCAGGTTGTAGGATTAAAAACCACCAAACATGTAAATCTATTGTAAGCTTGTGAACAAAAACGAAATTGGCAAGTAATTTGGCCACATGCAAAACACATCCTTCAGAATTAGATTTTGGTTCATCATAATATCTTCTTCTCCCACAACTTAATGAAAGTGCCATTTGCAACTGGAAACTTTTTTGTTGCTTGGACAAGATCTATAAGATATAAACCTAGTAGATGATTCACCCTGTGGTCTACGGATCCAAGGTCAACTACCTAAACACCTTTAGACGAATTTAAGGCATTGAGACATAGGAGTAATGAATATTACCTGAAAATGCTAAGAAGCATTTACATGAGTCTCCAGGTTTTGTTAATGTGTCCAACAACCCCTTAATTTCATAATATCCTTATGTTGAACTCTGTAGTGGGTTGTGAAGAATTGCTTCTATTGGGCCTAGTTGTGCCTTATGGACTTTAGTACGTCCTCAACCTTGAATTCCTTTAGATGTATGTTAAGAAATGGACTTTAAGCTTAACTTAAGCCCATAAAATTAACTTATAAGGTTAGGTTTGCACTCACTTTTATATATATATATATATATATATATATATATATATATATATATATATATATATATATATATATATATATATATATATA
>Ga0099822_1011771_pt1 | contig 10611 bp, 5 predicted proteins | sample CowpeawhiteBW_FD_76839 | JGI IMG/M metagenome (GOLD analysis project Ga0099822, IMG submission 76839) | Root nodule microbial communities of legume samples collected from California USA - Cow pea white BW | ecosystem: Host-associated > Plants > Roots > Nodule | place: USA: California | collected... | reverse complement strand
AAAACATAAAAACAAAAAAAAAAAAAAGAAACCACTTTTAAAAAAAAAAAATAAAGAAAACGAAATAAATTTTCCATTTCCAAAAAAAAAAAAAAAAAATTACACAATCCGTTTTTTTAAAAAAAAAAAATAAAAAAAAAAAAAAGGAAAAAAAATTAAAAAAAAAAAAAAAAGGTAAAAAGTGAAATGACATTATGGATTATTTATCCAAAAAAAAGTAATATGATATTGTTAAATAAAAAATATTCTTGTTAAAGTAAAGTAACGTGTAAAGAAACATATTTTAGTATTTTACTTATAGGTCACCATTTACATCTTCTTCCTTTGTTTCCTAAATTGGAAGGACTACTTAGAAGAAAACTTACATGTATTATTATAGATACTTTCAATCTATATAAAGTTTTAATTTAATAATATGTAATATATTTACTACGAAGTATATTAACGCTTAAAGAATTATATAATAAACAATAATACCTATATTACATCTATAGGTTTGACCAACAATAATAGAATTCCTTTTTTAACCAACACTATTTTGGGGCAGTTAATCCCCGGTTTTTTTAAAACTTGTTTATATAAACAAATCAATATATAAACAAAAATGAATTAAAATTTATTTATATTATGGTGTTATAATAAAATGGTAAAATATTTTTATAATTTTAAATAAATAATAATTGAATTAATGTCCTAATAACCTATACAAACCTAAATAATAAAAAAAATGAATACATTAAATTTGTGTAAGGGTTGAGTTGTCACTGAAATAAATTATTTTTTATTGATTAAAGGTCGGTGAAACTAAGGCTACTAGGAAAAAAAAAGTTAAAAAAAGTTAATTTTCGAAGGAAATAACATAAGTTCCCACTTTTCCCTTTCCTTATAAGCACTTTTCCTTTGTTACTAATTGTGCTTTGTGTATTACTATAATTTTTCTTGCATGAGAAACACCAACTTCGAAGCAACAAATTACTTGCACGATACTCTAACCTTAATTCCAACCTCGAACATGATTTTCATCTTTCTTAAAACAATTTACACCCTCTTTATCATAGTGTAATTGCTTTTCAACACAAAGATAAACCATCATGTCCCCACAATTTTAAATCTTTCATTTTTACCAGAACCAATTATTGTTCACTTTTCCATTATGCTAACATCTGTATACTTTGCTGAACTCATGAAATGATTAACAAAAGTTGATCCTAGTTAGTTTTGTTTCCTACCCATTGTTTAGTGTCATAAATTTAGTTTTAAAAGACATGTTTTTTTTTTTGTACTATTTTGTTTTTTTTTTCTTTCAAAAAATGTGTTTTTGAGAGGGGCTGATCTACATGAAGAAAACATGTTATTAAAAAATATATTCATTGTTTGGGTGAACAAAATTAACAGAATCAATGAAAAAATTGTTATAAAAATGAACACATTTATTAGATGAGAAGCTATAGTAAATAGAAGTTTGACTTCAAAATTAAACTTGTTGGTTATAAACTGCAGATACAAGTATATAATGAAGTAGAACAATTGAGTGAATTAATGAGAGATGAAAGACAGAAAAGCTTTAATTTAAGAATAGACTGGTTCATACCAATCATGGTGGTGGTTACATTGCACACATCAGCAACTGTATCAGATCTTTGCACGACCACAAAAAAAATAGCTGGTTCTCATTTCATAAGTCATAACTCACATCACTTTATATACGTGAATATTGTGACAAATTTGAAATCCAGACATTTGAAATTCAAAGAGACTAATTAAATAACAAAAATATAAAATAACATATTTGTATTTCAAAACCTCTCATAGGAATTCAATAGATCCATTCCGAGGTTTTTAAATTATATGATTAAATATGTTTTTATTCCCCCAACTTTCAGTTACAATCGAAATTAGTCATTCTTTAAAACTTTGACCTAATTTAATTTTCTAACTTTATAACTGCATGAATTTGGTCCTTTTAACCAAATTTTGTTAAGTTTATTTAACGTTTCACGCATTTCATGATACCATTTGATTGTTTACACAATTTGACACATTTTTATTTCAATATTAGCTAAGAAACTATCATAAAACCGTTGTATAGGAATTGAATAGATCCAGTCCAAGGTTTTAAATTATAGTCATATATAACTTTGCTTTTAAAAAATGCACACATATCGTAAATGCATGAGCAATTGCTTTTGTCCCGAATTCAAGTATATTTAGATAATAGCGTCAAAGTTAATTACTATATTTGAGGTATTGTCCATTTTGAAGTCTAGAATTCTGTCAAGATTTTATTCTAAAAAAGAGTCTCAAAAATTAGATAAGGAAGATGTAAGTTGTCCTTGACCTTAATTTTAAATAATATAGGACTATTACAAACAAACTCTTAGTCAAGATCAAAGAGGAATAAAGGTTCATCTTTGAAACTTGAGTATTAAAGTTTTGATTTTAAGTACGTTTATACATTATTAAAGTCAATTACCACATCTAAAATATTATTTACTTTGGAGCCTATAACAACTTCATGATTTCTTTGTTTCAAAAGGTTAGAAAAAAAAATTAAATTGTCATTGCCTCAACTTCTAAAGAAGAGATATCTACCTAAAAAAATATATAAACACTCATTACCTTTTATCTTTAGCAAATATAGATAATAAATACAAATAAATATACATTTTATTTATTAATTTTAAGTTTAATAACTCTTTTGGTCCCTATTTTCTTTCAAAAATATCAAGTTAGTCCTCTAGTATTTTTAGTCTTAATTTAGCTCTGATTTTTTTAAAAATTGATGAAATTTAATCCTTTTTATTAAATTTCTTGAAATAGATCAATGTTTTTCCTTCAAAATTAAAGTTATGAATAAGGATTGTTTATTTTATTGATGTAATTAACATAATTCTATTATCAATTTTTGATAAAAAATCATTTATCTGCTTCAAAAAATTTACCAAAAAATATCAAATTACATCAATTTTTAAAAAAATCATGACCAAAATGAGACTAAAAAAATTAGAGTACAAACCTAACATTTTTAAACGAAAACAGAGACTAAAATAGTAATTTAACCCTTATTTTATATATACTCATTTTATTTTGTTGTTGGATAAGAGTTTTGTGGATCTTACCTTATCATTATTATTAAATATGTTAACTTTACTCTTTGCGATAAATTTTTCGAGTGATTAGTGTCATTGTAAAATGCCCTAAAGTAATTGGAATCCACAATTAACTTGAGATATTTTGACCTAAAGAGTCTTTCGGTATGAACATTATTAATGTGGCATATAAAATTTTTGATGATGCAATTGCAAATACCCTTTAAAGTTTTATAACATTATGCTGTGGATTACATTAACTGTTTTTAATTTTTCAAATACTTTGACATGAAGAATTCACTGTTGAAAACTACATAGAATAAAAGTGTAGTCTTATATTAATGGAGACTCACCTGAATTTAAATGTTTTATATATAAACCTCAATTTACTCAGATCCAGGCATGTAAATATTTCCAAAGTTTGGTGCTGTGTTTGGAAATTGAGTGTGAAATTGTCTTTTTAATGTACCTACCCAACACTTTTTGGCCTAATACCACTGTTCATGGAGGAACCTGTCCTAAGAGGTTTAGAACCAAAAACATTATATGTGGTGTTATTGGATCAATCATTCTGAAAAAAAGTGGGATATGTACAATAGGTCTCTGACACTACTCAGAAAATCTATGCACCTTTCATGTCCCTAAATTTCTTAGCAAAAGATCTAGGCGTCGTTTATTGGGTTTGTTTTATGTGCAGTGTAGAGTCATATCCAATACTAAGTTCATTTTTATTTAAAAATTATCTTTTCCTTCTTGGAAATTATATTCTCTTACAAGTTCATATATTATTTTTATGCATATATAATTGTAAAAACATGCCTAATTGCTCATTAAGACTAATCTCTTTTGAACAATACTGAAAACAGTCATATAAATTATATCTTTCTTCATACCAAACCCTCTATGTAGCTATATATTGGTGTGAGTGCAACATCCTTATTACAAACTAAACACGCATTAAGTATGAAATACACTAATTATTTTTCATTATTTCTTGCATAACACTACTTAGAACTGGGGAAATGGAGCTACTGCAGGTTCATGTGTGAGTTCAACAGCATCAAAAGGTTGTGGAGAAGTTGCAGTGAATTGCAGAGATTGCACTGGTCCTGGAGCCACCGTACCGGAGCTTCTGATCTCAGCCGTTTGTCGACGAGCATTTGCACCATGTGATGCACACAATTGGGGAAGAAACACACCTGCATATACATTAAGGAAAAAACTTTTACATATTTTAACATCATCGAAATTTCAAAATTGTTAAATACTGAATAGGGCGGGTGACGCAGGGAGTGATATTGTTACCTTCACCGGCGGCAAGGTTGAAATAGAGATCAACGATGTTGGGGCAGTTTTGGTAACAGTGAGGGGAGCATAGGGTTTTGGTGAACCCAACTTCAAGAAGAGAATCCGAAGAGATTCCGAAGGATTTTCTGTCCAAACCACAACCCTTTATGCATTCCTCCGTTTCGATGTGTCCGTTTTGTGTTTCCGTTTCGATCTCTGAAGTCCGGCACGTGTAAGCCTCTTCCCCGCTCCTCTTCACACGCTTCTCCAGCACGCACCGTTTTCCTTCCCGCGACACCGCAAACGCACACGTGTCCTCGCTCAGACGCTCGCATTCTACCTCCCCTGAAATTTCACCGTTCCCACGCGCGTGTGTGTGTTAGAGACGCTAAAACTATTTTTCCTTAATTGTAAGAAATAAATAAAATTTTTCAAACGATTTAATTAAAGAGAAATGTTGTCTTTTTCGTACAACATTCCAAGGAAAGCTTATGCAACACCGTCATTTTTTAATTCATACAAATTAAAATAACAATTTACATTTTTTTAATCTTTTTTGAACATTTGATAAACTATTAAGGGAATTTTCAGAGGTTCGGAATCATATATTTGCATGTAGATCTGTGCATATGTATACGTATATATTAGTGCGTTGTAGCAAATAATATATTAATTAAATCAAATGTCCTTTAATCAATTAACTTTTAAGGATAAAGCTTAAATGGAATTTAATTTGGGTAGTCTTGTTAATTTTACATATTATTAAATGTAAATAATTGAAAAAAATATACTAAGAAGCGTACACAAAATTTATCTAATTTTTCTCCCTCTCTTTTAGTCAATCATTTTATGTTCCTATTTTTTTGGTTTATAAATTTTCAAAATTTATGGGAGTTACATCCTGACTTTTCAAAGACTAACTATTATTTTCTAAGGGATTAAAAGGATCAAATGGGGATGAAAATCAAATTCGATTTTGATAATGAAAAAGTAGTCACTCACCATTAAAAAATAAATAAAAAATACCTACATAAATTAAATCCGGAAAATAACTATTTAGTTAAGAGGTTTTCATGTTTTAGAGACTTACCAAGAGTTCCTTGCACTATGAAGAAAAATACAATGGCAACCATTGCCAAACATCTCAAGCTAATGTTAAGGGCCATGGCTGAAGCAGAAGGTTGTTGGGAATGGCCAAAAACTATAACTTGGGAATTTGGAAAGTTTGGTTGTGGGATTGTTGTGATGTTTTTTTTGTGGACATTTGAGGAATGTATTTATAGTGGTTCCTTGTAGGAGAACGTTATTCTTTCTTTAGGTTAAAAATAAGGATATTTTATATAGAAAGTGGACCTTTCGATACGAATCAAAATAGGGGAAAAGGAAGAATAGTAATTTAGTTGTTTAAAGAAGTTTGATTAACTTACGCATTATGGGAAGTTTCTTTCAGATTTTATTATTGCAAAACACTTTTCAATAAGTCCAAAAAATAGAAGAAATGCGAAAAATTTAGAAGGAAGAATCAAAATATATCTCATCAACAATTGTCATCAACAATAAAAATTGTTTATTTTAATTTATTTTCTTAATTTCATCATGCAAATATAAATTTGAAATTGTTGTTCAAAACAACCTGTGACTACTAGTCAAGCAGTGCCCGCTATCAATGGAGAACATCTTAGTCCAAACTGCGTACGAAACCCACGTGTCACTTTAGATTTGGAACAAAACAAAAGATTGTTCATGATGGGTCACCATATAAATTCTCATGCTGAAAAATACGTTTGACGATGTTGCGTAGTAGATTTATCGTTATAATAAGAATAATGTGAAGTGAAGTGAAGCTACGTTTTTCCAGTAGTATAATAGTTTATGTTTTGAAAATTATTTAATTATAACATATTTAATAATGTCACAAGTAATAATATATATTTGTGATGTATTAGTTTAAAATAAAATATTGTTTTAAGTATGCATTAGTGTAGAATTACATTTACTTTAATTTGGGTCACGTATTCATGTCCGATACATGTTTGTGTCCGATATTTTAGGATACTTTAACTATACTTACTAGTGAAGTAGTGAAATATCTAATTTATAAAGTCATAATACAATACAAGAAAATCTTTGAATAATGACAAGTTTTAGTGACAAAAAATAATTAGTCATTATATAGTGACCAATTTAAGTACCAATTAAAAACTAAAAATTATTTGCAACTAAAATAGTCCAAAAAAATATAATTGGTTTTTAAATTGATAATTAAAATAGCTTTTATTATGAAATGGTTTCTAAATTGGTCACTAACATTAGTTACCAAAATTTTTAACTACTAAAATAATTGGTCTCTAACATAATTTTTGTTACTAAAATTGGTCTTATAGTGGTACTTTTATAATGATAATAATTTATATATTTTTATGTTGACAACTTTAATATATATATATAGTTTTAATTTGAATTTACATAATAACAATCATATATTTATTATGTTTTTAAGAATTATTGTACACTTTTCAATATTCATATATTGTGTATCTATCATGTATCGTATCCTATTATTTTCAAAATAAATGTATCGATGCATTGGATACGTGTCCTATCTGATACATGTATCGTATCCGTGGATCATAGGTGTAAGAAAAGTTATTTACGTCACTGATTTAGTGTTGGATCAACCTAGTAAAACTTTTGAATTTAGAAACAACAATATCTACATAATACATTTTAAAGTTTGACGTAAATATCAAAATTTATTTCTGATTATATTTTAGTCCATGTAAATTTTGAAGTCATTTGTCATTGTCATTAGACGGGGAGTGATAATAATTGTTTTGAAGGGGATTTCAAAAAAAACTAAATTTTAGAGGTGGACAAAAATATTAATTTTTCTATTCGATCCATCTTTGCTCCGATCCGATCTATTTAAAATCCATTTTAACGAATATGAATTTCAATCTAATCCACATTTTATATATTTTATGGATTGAATACCCATTCTCTAAATCAAGATTTTGAAATATGGATAATACAAAAAATATAATCCAAATTTTCAATTTAAACTTTTGGTTGGGTTAATTAAAGGTTGAGATGGACTAGGCTAAATTCAAACTCAAATCGCCCGTGGTCGACAACCTGTACCGACTGGGCAAGCCCACAACCCTTAAGGGTCGGGCAGACCCGACGACCAAAATGGGTTGGGCAGGCACAGCGACTCCGAGTCGTTGGGCCCGACAACCTGAACGGGTCGGGTGGGCTCAAAGACACGAATGGGATGGGCGAGCCCAACGAATCGGAATCGTGGGGGCTGACAACCCCAAAAAGTCGGGTGGGCCCGATGATCCGAACAGGACAGGCAAGCCTGAAGACCCAAATGGGCTAAGCTAGCCTGACGACTCGAACGGGTCATGCTTGATGACCTAAACAGATTGGGTAGGCCTGACAACCCTGATGGGTTGGGTGGGCCCGAAAACCCGGACAAGCTGAGTCGGTCTGACAACTCGGACGGGTTGTGCCAGACGACTTGTACGGACTGGACATGCCTGATGTCCTTGATGTGCTAGGCAGGCCAACAACTCGACGGGGGAACATTTTACCCCTAGCCCAACGGGTTGGGCAAAATATTTTCGTCTCGGCCTGACCTTAAGGACACCAGTTTTAGAAAATTCAATTTAAATTTCTTCTATAAAAAAGGGATTCTGGATTTTGAACTTGATCCAAATATTTGGATTTGGATTTTAAAAAAATTCAAAGTAATTTTGTTGAAAAAATGGATTTAGATCGAAAATCTGATCAAATTATTTAGATCTAAAATGGAGGTGGATTAGATCATTAAAAATTCAATCCATGATTACTCCTACTGAATTTTGTTATCAAAGGAAATATATTCATTTATATTCAATATTTAGTACCATTCTTTTACAAATTAATTTGGAGATTTAAATTTTGAAAAATAGTAAATCAAAATTAAAAACAAGCAATGTGGAATGAAACTGAAATCAAGAAAGCAGAAAATTAAATTAAAAGAAAAAAACTAAAGAACAACAAGTACAGTAAAAAAATAATTTATACAAATCAACTACAAATTCAAGAACAAAGTCAAACAGAAAATCTTTTAATCTTAAATTAATCTTCAGTTTGTTAATTGCTCCTCCACACTTAAAGAACATAAGATATGCCAGAGAATAGAGAATAAACACAACACAACACCAAAGGAAGATGAAAAGACAAAAAGAACAAAAAAGGAGATAAAAGAAACTAAACTAAATTTATGTAAATCTTACAAATGATTTGTCACTTGTTTTTAGTACATGAAAAGTCTTAAAAGTTTTAAGCTAATAAAGGCCTAATTTGGGCTTTAATTAAGGTCGTAAGTCCAATTACAAAATTTAAGGTAATACAAGGAAAGAAACAAATATTTAGGATCTTCTTTGCAATTTTTGGACAAATCTGTTTCAACTTCTACAAAATAAAAATAAAAATAAAAATAGCACACGAGTTTAAATCTAGTAAATCACATATCCTAGATGAATAGTGTAACTGGAATCAAGTCAAAATTATATCTAAAAAGAAAGTTATGGCTGAAAAATTGAGTGAAGGTCAAACAAGTTAAAAATACAAAATTAAAATAAAATTGTCAAAAAACCCGATTTATTACTTAAATATGCCAATGAGCTAAAAATACAAAATATGGCATTTGGAAAGTGTAATGACTATATAATAAAGTTGTACGTGTGTGTATAAAATGTGTTATTAAGAGATTTCACGACTTTCTTAACACGGAAATATGTTTCATACACTTATTTAGTGCATGTAAGTCGAACATAAATATGTAATTTTTTACGTCAAAATTTAAATCTGACAAATTTATCGTTAGCTACGTCTATGTCAAATTATAACTTAACACATAAAACAAAAAAAATATCCAACTTAAAAGACATTTTTAAAGCATATCCGACTTAAAAATATTTAGAAAATACTTTATTTTAAATGGATAAGAGGTAAACAAAAAAGTAGCAATTTCAAATAAATGTAAATTCTGAAAAAGTAAGTTAAAAGAGAACTTATTTTAAATGAATAAGATGTAAAGAAAAGTAGCAATATTAAATAAAGTTAAGAAACAAATTAAATTCGAAATATTAAATGAAATGAAATTAAGAGTATAAATAGTTAGATTTAATATGAAAAGAAACTTAAACACAATATAAAAAATAGAGTAATTTTTTTAAAATGGTAAAAGTTTAAAATAATTCAAAAAATATATAATAGTATTAAAAAATATAAATTCTGGAAAAATGAATATTCAAAAGAGAACTTATTTTAAATGAATAAGAGGTAAAAAAATAACAATTTTAAATAAATTTAAGAAAAAAATTAAATTTGAAATATTAAGAGAAATTAAATTAAGAGTATAAATAGTTAGATTTAACATGAAAAGAGACTTAAACCCAAAAATAGAGTGATTCTTTAAAAATGGTAAAAGTTCAAAATAAAAAGCTAGAAATTGAAAAAGTTGCCCCCATGCAGGATCGAACTACAGACCTTCAGTTTACAAGACTGACGCTCTACCACTGAGCTATAGGGGCACTGAATGTTGATTGCAACCACATCTAATTATTTATTCGCAAAGATTTGTTGTTTCGTCAATATTAATTTATGTTCTTATTTGAAGGTGTGTTCAAATAATATTATTTATATTTTAGTTAATTAAAGATATTTTTTTCTTTTTCTTTCTCATGTTAATTATGATTAAGGATGACAACTATTGGGTCGAATAAAATTACATATACATATTACTCGTTTGATTTAAAAGAAATTGTTATTTTATTATTCATTAAGCATATGTGAAAAGAAAACTTATTAGTTTTTACACTATTGATATTCATGGATACTTGAAAATATTTGAAAATATTTATATATTTTATTTTTGGTTTAATTAGTAATTTGATCTTATACTTAAATTTTTTATTCATTTTGGTCTTTAAATTTTTGGATTAATCAAAGCATAATTCCTAAGTAGAACTAATAATTTTCTGAAATGTATTTAGATTAATTTTGGAAGTTAATTTTGAGTATCTATTTGATTGTCCAAGAATAAATAGTTAAATTAGTAAAAATGATAAATTTCATCTATCTATTTATCTATCTATCTATATATATATATATATATATATATATATATATATATATATATATATATATATATATATATATATTTTTTTTTTATATATTTTTT
>Ga0099822_1011770_pt1 | contig 10611 bp, 7 predicted proteins | sample CowpeawhiteBW_FD_76839 | JGI IMG/M metagenome (GOLD analysis project Ga0099822, IMG submission 76839) | Root nodule microbial communities of legume samples collected from California USA - Cow pea white BW | ecosystem: Host-associated > Plants > Roots > Nodule | place: USA: California | collected... | reverse complement strand
TAACCCCTTCTGGGTCCAAACCGACATGTACCAACCGGGAAGAGGCCAACTGAGGAGATAGCGGACTACATGGTAAGGTGACGCTTGTGCCTAACTCATCTTATTTGTTCTCTGCAGGAACAAAAAACAAAACAGATTTCAAGGTAAAATTGATAAAAATATCAAATTCTAAAACTAATGTAAGAGAATTAGGAAAAGGAAGATGGAACCAGGTGCATTTGTGCTTGTCCATAGTACTTTCTTGTTGCAGAAATATTCCTTCATCTTGTGTTAGGAGTGAATAATTGAAAATGGACTAGGATCCATTGAATCACCTACAACAGCTGCAATTATCTCAAACTTGCACCTATTTATGCACCACAACAAAGCACACAAGCAAAAATGATACCAAAATAACATTGGAACAACGGTAAAATTAGTAACAGAGCTAAGACTAATTTTAAAAAAATATCAAAGAAAAAGAGGAAAATAAATGAAACTAGAAATAGAAAAATAGGGAGAAGAGGGGAACATTATCGATGACACTAGTGACATTTTTCGGCTTTAATCGACGACATCACCATGATGAGTGGCAATCAGTGAACTCAAACTGGCTACACCTTTGGCAGTGGCTGGTAGAAGGCTCGTGGTAGTGACATTCGCAAGGACAAGAGGAGTCACTTGAAGGAGAAGGGGAAAGAAGGAGATGCCACCATCAACGCCTCTAGTCATGGAAATGCGACATGATGATAGTGGTTCAACCTCCAGTGGCAACAACGCTCTCACGGTAAATACGACGACTGGCGGTGGCAATGCTCGTTGGAGAAGGAGGAGTGGTGGCTCTATTAGACGTAGCAAGGGTTTCCTATTTTAGGGATTTAGAAGAAGGGGATCAACGAACTTGCGTGTTGGGGACGAAGATGAAGATGGAAGGGCGTTGGTGGCACCGATGTTGGAGATGCGTTTCAACGATAACAGTGGGTGGCAGCGAAGCTTCTCTTGTCTTCCATAGCCAAGATTTAGACTTCACATCACAAAATACTTCATAGCATAGAATGCCAAAGAGAAAATGAAAATGAGCCAAGTCACACAGAGAGAGACGAGGGAATGAAAATGAACTAAGTGGGAAAGAGAAGGGGAAGAGGTAAAAAAGTTTAAATCAATAAATTTTACTGGGGTTTTTGGGAAGCCCGTGATACTTTCCAAGGATTTCTCGAAAAACCTTTGACACTTCCCAGAGGTTCTTAGAACCTCCGTTATGTTTATGTTTACTTGGGTTTCTAAAAACCTCTAACATTAAACCTCCATTAAAATTAAATATTTTGGTAGTGATGTACACCTTTTAATTACATGCATTTTCTTTGTTTCTTTCTACTTTAATAATGGGTAGTATAGGTTTATGTCTTAAGTCATATACTTTGACTTATAGGATTAATTTTTTATGAATATATAACATACATATTCTAATATTTTATACCCATCTTCTTCATATATTTATTTGTTTTCTACATGGTATCATAGCCTCCAAACAATCCATGATTGATTGAGAATTCATTCTTCGAGTAGTTCCTTTTTTCTAAGTCCTAAGCCTCTTTCACAAATTTTATGATTGAGAAGAGATTTTTGCGGTAAGTTCCTTTTTCCTAAACCTCAACCTTAAGCCATAAGCCTTAAGTCTCTTTTTGCAATTTTTAGGTTTTACCCAATTGCAATTTTATTTTCTACTTTGAAGCGTTTTTTGAGGTTCTCACCATGTTTTTTATGTCATTTTAAGGTATTTTCAATCCTCTAATATTGGGTTTGCATTCAATTTGTTATAGCAACTTGTAAAGATTACTCTTTTAAGTCTATTAGTGTGCAATTGGATGGTAAAAATTATTCCTATTGAAGTTATATGATGAAAAAATTCCTTGATGGAAAGTCCATGTGGTGTTATATTTGTGCATTGAAACAAAATGACATGACCATTCAGGCCTTTTATTCTATCAAAATTGAGTGCTTTTGCACCATATATTACTTGTAGGGAATCACAAGGTTTGGTTCAATTTCTTATGGCCTTGCGTAGTGATCTTGAAAGTTTGTGTGGTTCTATTTTGCATCGTAACCCTCTGCCTTTTATTGATGATGTTGTTAATGAATTATTTGCAGGGGATATTAGACTTGCTTCCTAGCCATAAGCCAACATAGCCTTGCAATATCAAGGTACATCATCATCAACCCTCTGCCTTTTATGTCACTAATCATATGTCACATCATTTGCCTTCTTTTGTTTAGTTATCACCTAACTCATCCATGTCAATTAAAACTACTAACGGCGAGTGAGCTCCATTATCTGGTATTGGTACCATTGCCAAACCATATTTGTCTTTGTCTAATGTTTACCGCATACCTGATATTGCTATGAATCTTGCTTCTGTTGGGAAAATTTATGATTCTGGATATCAAGTGTATTTCACTCAGTCTGAATACAAGACACTACACCTACTTTCATACCAACTCCAGAACCTATCTTAGCACCAACTACAAACACCGCATCAGAGGTTGTACCTGTTGATTCCCTTTTACGCTTGCTTAGTCATCTCCCGAGGTTATTCCTCTTATTTTGGTTCATTTACTGATTTTATTACATTTATTCATTGTCTTCATGAGTCTTCATCCTATAGAGAGGTTGTTTGTGATCCACTTTGGAAGAATGTTATCACTAAGGAACTTACTGCTCTACATCAAACTCATACATGAGATCTAGTTCCATTACTACCAGGAAAATCTTCTATTGGATCTTGTTGAGTATACAAAATCAAGACAAAATCAGATGGCTCAATTAAAAGTTATAAAGCAAGACCTGTTGCTAAAGGATATAACAAAGAGTATGGCATGAATTATGAGGAAACATTTGCTCATGTGACAAAGATGACTATTGCACGTACCTTAATTGTTGCCACTTCTATTTTTCAATGGAAGATTTTTCAAATCGATGTGAAAAATGCCTTTTTAATGGGGATCTACATGAGGAAGTCTACATGATTCCACCACCAAGTGTCTCTCACAAATTCGATGAAGTTTGCAAACTTCAAAAAGCCCTTTATGGTCTTAAACAAGCACCTCGTGCTTGGTTTCAAATGTTTTCTACAATAATTTTCTCTCTTGGTTTTTTTACTAGTCATCATGATTCTGCATTATTTGTTAAGAAAACCAACGCAAAACGTATTTTTCTATCTTTATATGTTAATAATATGATTATTACTGGTGATGATGGAATTGCATCTTTAAAAACTACATTGTCCCATCATTTTGCTATAAAAGATTTGAGTGTATTGTGTTACTTTTTGGGTATTGGGATTGCTTCTTCTCTCAAAGGTAATATTCTATCTAAGTCCAAGTATATTATTGACCTATTTAAGTGTGCTCGGCTTACTGAAAACCAGATTGTTGATACTCCTCTTGAGATAAGTGTACGATATTTCCCATCGAATGGTATTCCTTTGACTGATTCTACTTTATATTGAACTATTGTTGGGAGTCTAGTTTATCTTACTATGACTTGTCCAGACATTGCACATGGTGTTAGTCAGTTTGTTTCAGCTCCCACAACAGTTCATTGGGGGTGTTGTTCTTCGTATTCTCATGTATCTTCAGGGCACTCAGTTTCAATCTCTTTAGCTTTATTCAATGTCATCTTTAGACTTGCATGTCAATTGTGATGCGAATTAGAATGGTGATCCTAATGATCAAAAATCCACTACTTTGGGGTGTATTTTTCTTGGTGATGCACTTATATCATGGAAGAGCAAGAAACAAGATGTTACATCTCGATCCTCCACATAAGCTAAGTATGCTTTGACTACCTGTGAGATTATTTGGTTGCATTGGTTACTTGCAGATATAGGTGTCTACATTGTGATAGTAAAAGAAATATTCAAATTGCTTGCAACTCTATTTTTCATGAACGAGTCAAGCATATTGAAACAAATTGTCATTTTACTTGTCATCATCTTCAACTTGGCACTATATCTTTACCATTTGTTTCTTCAGCTCTACAGATTACAAATATATTTATCAAGCCACACTTCGTTTTACGTTTTCGTTTTTTATTTTACAAACTCCTAATGCATTTAGCTGTAGCATTGTGAGTTTGAGGGATGTTAGCATATGCCATATTTTACGTCCATTTACTTGTGATTTTCTTGGATTAACTTTGTGTGTATCTTATAACATTTTATACACAATCAATACTACACAATCTCCTTCTTCATATATTCCTTTGTTTTCTACAATACTAACCTTGTCTAATGGTTTAAGACATATTATACCCACATTTCTTACACGCTACATATTTTTTCTTGATTGTTTAAAACAAATTGCTTTGAGTTTTCCCAAAGGAGATAACTAAAAACATAAAAAATAGAGGAATTTGTGTCACTTAGTATAAGGCCCATTTATTCTGACCCTAATGTTTAAAGGTCTAGCCTCATCTGTTGGGCCTAAGGGCCAGCCCATAGGGTAAGTAACCCTCTCATTCTACCTCCATTTTACAAGACAACTCCTTTCCTCACTCTCTCATCTCTCTTTTTAGAGCTCTGCTAGGGTTCGAGCTAGTTCCTTCGTTGGGTAATCGAACTCTACTTCCGGGTAAGTAGAACTCTAGACCTTGATTCCTTTTATGTTTCCCCTTCTCTTTGGAAGCTCTAGTTCCGCTTTGACCTCAAATACGATCTCAGTTTCGTTCTCCTTGGTTGCTTTTCCAGTTCCGCAAGCTACCACGTTCTGTGGTGCTCTTCTTCGAGCGTTTGTGCATAGTTGCTAGCGTATTCCAGGTAAGGGAAGCTAGGGTTTTCGTGTTTTCTTCATATCTACCTATTTTTAGCTTTGTTTCATGTTTATGATGCTTGTCTGTTGTTGTGGTTGCCTGGAATAATGATATATATTGTTTGGTTTCGAATCTGGCTATTGCACGCGTGAACAGTGGAGAGAACTAGTATTCTCGCCCAAGCGCGCCCGTCTCGCCTAGGCGAGACTAGCAAAAGCTCGCCCAGGTTCCTACTCAAATTGTCGCTCAGACAACAAGCGAGGAACTAGCCCAAGCGAGGAGGTCTCGCTTAAGCGAGAAATCGTAGAAGCCATTGTTCCAATGCTCGAGCTCTCGCCTAGGCGGAAAGGGCTCGCCTAAGCGAGAGAACCTCTCTCGCTTGCGCGAGGACTTCTAGCCTGAGCGAGACTAGGGCAGGTTTCGTGTTCTAGTTTTGATGTGTTCTCTTATGTGGTTGCTTGTCTGTCTGATAGAGTGTTTTACAGTAAACGCATAATGTATGATGTCATGTATGTTGTATGAGATTAAATGAGAATAAGATTTAGTTATGTTGAGTATGTAATGGAAAACATGAATTGTTGGTTGATTGGTTGGATATTAGTATGAGATTGTTATGCTTAATAAATCTATGGTTGGTTGGTGAGACATGGCTCTGGTATGAGATTGACACAATTCCATGAAACTCTTGATGAGATTTCATGGTGGTGTTGGATGTGATGGACATAATTCCATGAACCTCTTGGTGAGATCTCCTAGTGGTGTCGTATGTGTTGGACGTAATTCCATGAACCTCTTGGTGAGATCTCATGGTGGTACCGTAGGTGATGGAGGTAATTCCATGAACCTCTTAGTAAGGTTTCATGGTTATGCCATAGTGTATATAATTAGTTAAGGATTCAAGTAAGGATTGCATCATAAAACTCTAAAGAGTCAGTTAGTCTCACGTAAAGCGGACTGACTCAAGTGGTGAAAGTAGTAGGAGGTCCTAGTCTTTGGCAAGATAATGGCCTTAGATGTTTGAAGGCTAACCTTGTGCATGGTAGGATGAAACCCATTGGCAATGGCTCTATAGAGTAGTAGAGGCCACCACAAGTGCAAGCATCTAGTGAATCTAACCGATTATATGTATCTGGATAAATTGAGTCTTAGAGTCTTGTTGTTTGCTATCACATGCTTGGTTGATTAATGTGTTCTTGAATTTTAAATTGCATACTTAATTGTATGATAAAAACCTTTTTACTCTACCTTACCCTTCTCGCTTGTGTTTGTCTTCTTGTGTAGTTTTTTTCTTTTTGCAATGATCATCAATTCCTTGGTGTGAGCAGATATGGGAACCCCTAGTGATCGCAATGACGATGGGAATGCTGCAGCGTAGTTGGTTATGGGTTAGAGTTGGGCTCACGGTTGATTCTCTCGTTCGAAGAGTTATATTGTTCTGTAACCTCTTACTCTTTGGGCAAGCTTTTAGGCCATAGTTGAACTTTTATTTTTTGTTCTAGCATTGTGTAGTGTCTCTATTTCCTAGTTGGTATATTTGGATAACTGTAAATCCTTTATACTATAAGCCTCGTGCTCTTTAAATATTATTAAGTATGCGACGTTTTATTTAATTAGATTTATCTATTAAATGAGATGTTACACTTAACTAAATAACAAAATGGATAATTTAATCTACAGAACGTATTTAACAATCAAGGAAATTTTATTTTTACATATGTTTTCGATTTATGTAAAATTAGTGAGTTTTGATTCATAATTTTTTGCTTTTTGTAATATTTCAAATAATTGTTTTTAGTCGTTATAAATGAGAGTGAATTTTTATTTTACGCTCTGTATTGTTTTTCATTCCCCTCAACTTTTAAATAACTAACTGTTCTCCTTAATATTCATTTTAAAATAAATACCTAACACTTATTTTATAGATGTTAAAAGTTTTTAAAGTAAAACATAGTGACATTATGTATATTGCAATGTTAATATCTATAACTTGGAAAGAAAATTTATTTCCAGTTATAATTACAACACAAAACCTTGTCTTATTCGTTGTGATTAAACCAATATGTTATTTTCGCGAGAGTGTATTTATTTCAAAAGATTAATCTTTTGTTTTAACTTCTGTTTTAATAAGGCATTTTAAAAGAATCATTGTTTTTTTTAGAAAAAATGAAATGTTTTTAATAAAATATGTTTTTTGGAAAAATAATTTTTTTTAAAAATTAAAAGATTTTAAATTTTAATAAAGCAATTGAATTAATTAAAATTAAATAATTTCAAATTCTACCTTAAAAATGGTAATTTGAAATTTTTTTCTCTTCTTTTGGTTGTTGTAGTTATGTTCAACATGAACCCGATAGGTTCGGCTCAATCTGAGTCTCGATAGACTACTTGATCTAAAATGGAATCAATCCAACTTTGACATGGTCCTAACCCAAGCTGGACCTGACTGAACTTAATTCGACACGGCCTAACCCAACTCAATTGAATGTGACTCACCTTGACTCATCTCGACCTTTAGTCAAGGTTGACTCGCATCGATCAACGGTCAAAGAATGGACTCACCTCGACCTTCATTCAGGCTGCTAAGGCTGACTCAACTCGACCTACAACCTCAAACTCGCCTCAATATTCAGCCTAAGCTTGCTCAACTCGAACTTCGCACCAAGCAAACTCCACTCGACATTTGGTTGGAGCCAACTCGACTCGACCTTTAGTTGGGGCTAACTCGACTGGATTAGTCAACTTAGGCTAACTCAGTTCGACTTTTGACCCGAACCGACTTGGCTAGAATAAAACAAGTGGCAATAAACCTTAAAAAATAGACTTTCACCATTAATGCCATATTTGGTATCAATTTTCAACCTTAAGAAAATTGTTTCCACTATCAAATAAAGTTTGTACAAACAACCTTCACCTACAAAAACAACAACACATTAATCAGCTCTTGGATACAATCAAGAGGATATAAAACTTCAAGAAGATATCAACTCTTTATTATCAAAGAGTAAAGAGTGTGACTTATCAACTTTTCTTAACAAAAAAACAAACATGGGAAACAATCCTAGAAAACCAATACAAAATATCACTAGAGCACTTCAACAATATACAACAAGAAATAATATATCAAAATATTTACCACAATAGAAGCAATCATAAGTATCTTCTTCATAACATAACGTTGTGTATTCTTTGGAAATCTATTAAAGATCTCTCTTGAATGTATGAAAATTACTTTCAAGATCTCAATTGGGTTCGTTCAAATAATTGCTTAAGTTATTTTAAATATTATTATTTATCCTTTATTTATAGAGTTTGGAAAACATTGATTTAAAAGTGATGTCATTGCATTTAATTTATTATTACAAGGTGCTAATCAATTATTTTAACTAAAATTTTTAAAATAGTTACGATGTATTTTTGTGATAATCGATTACACAATAAAACATTTTAAAAAAAACATTTTTTCTTAAGTTGCTTTTAGATATTGGTTATGTAAAAATAAACTTGTAAATACCTTATGTGAAGGAGTCAAACAACACTTCTATGAAAGTTATAACTCTAAGACACAGTTTTAGCATTTTCATTCTCTAATGATCATCATCAGAACATCTTTACATTTGACTTTAGGCTTCTCTTCAAGTTCAACAAGTTTCATGTAAGTTAGGTTGAGAAAGGTCTGACTCATGTTGCTCCAAGCTGCGTTAGACCCATGTTGACTAAGTTGGGTCATGCTTAAATTAGGTCGAGTGGGACAAAGCCCAAGTTTGTACGAGTCAGTTCTAGTTCATTTTGGAATAGTTGGATTGGGCCCAAGTGAAGTATGTTGGGTCAATTTAGGCCCACGTCAAGCCAAGGCTGACTAGGTCCACAACAAGCTAAGTTGAGTCAAGTCCACGTTGAGTCAAGTCAGGTCGGACCCATCTCATGTCGAGTCAAGTTGGGCCCACATCAGGTTGAAGTGGACTAGGTCCACTTTGACCAAAATGAAAAGGGCCCACGTTGGGTCAATTTGAGTGGGTCCATGTTGAGCTGAGTTAAGTCGGATCCATATTAGACTAATTGTGTTGCCACATCAAGCCAAGAAGAGTCTGCCAAGTCAAGCTGGGCTATCTCAGGCTGAGTCGAATCATACCCACATAGGTCAAAGTTTGAGCATAAATCAAGCCAAGGTAAGTCAGACCCATCTTGGGCTGAGTCACACATTGAATCAGCTAGAGTTTGGCCCACATTAAGTTGAGTGGAGTTTTATTGGTCGAGTCGACATTGAATCAAGTTGATTTGAGCTCATGTCATGCTGAGTTAGGTTAGGGTCACCTTGATCTAAGTCATCTTAGGCTAACCTCAGGCTAAGTCGAGTCAGGTCCACCTCAAGTTGAGTCAAGTTAGGCACACTTCAATTGCTTGTCAGGCCCTCATCGATCAAATCAAGTCGGGTTTAGGTCGGGCTTAGTGAAGTTGGGACCACGTCAAATCAAGTTAAATCTAACCAATTTGGGTCAAGTCAAGTTGGATCCATGTTAGATCGAGTCTTGTTGGTCAACATCAACTTAAGTACATCAGACAAAGTTGAGTTAGGTCGTATTGGGTCAATTCAAGTAGGGTGACGAAGTTGAGTCGATCCCACTTTGGTCGAGTTGAGTCAATTCTATTTTAAGTTGAATCAAGTTAAGCCACTTCGAGCTTATTTAAGTGAAGCAACTTCAAGTCAAGCCCATATTTGGCCAAGCTCATATTAGCCATGTTAAGTCCAGTTGAGACAGCAACGCCATGGTCATATTTACGTAAGACAATATTAGATCAAATCATATCCAAATTGAATTGGGTTAAGAAAGTTGGATTAGACCTTAAACTTTCAATTGAGTTACAAATAATAAAAATTAAGGATCAATTTATAATTAGTGAAAAATATTTAAGGACTAATTTAGAATTTAGAATACTTTTATATTTCATGCAAAAGTATTTAAAAATTAATTGAAGTCTTTCATGCAATTGTGAAAAATATTTAAAAATTAATTGAAGTCTTGTAGTGTATTAAACTAACTTTAGCCTATTTTACATGAAAATTTTGGGGATTGGAACTTTTTCAACTCATTTTACATGAGAGTTTTGGAGTTAAAACTTTTTCAATACATGCTGATCAATAAAAGTGAGTTTGTTTTAAAAATGAATTAAAAAATTATTGATCAAATTGATAATTCTATTAAAACGTTACTTCAAGTTTTGAATAAATTATATAGAAGCCTCATCTTATGTGTTCGGATGCAAAGAAGAGAACGATTGTTTGGTTGACAACAAATAATACATAATTTATAAAGAATAATGATACATAGACCGGTGAACTTCTCTTATGGTAAAATATGTTTAGATAAGTGTAAGTGAGTTGTTGTAAATCTTTAATGTGTTTTATTTTTACGAATTAAAAAAAGTTTCTCGTAACATATTGTGAGTTGTCCGCAAATTTTAATATAGGTTTATTTTTATGAATTAAAAGAATTGCAAATCCCTTAACATGTTGTAGATGCTACGAGGGACTAGAGATGGCAAATAAACCCGTCCCCGTGGGCATTGCTCGAACCCGTCCCTGTTTTGACGGAGAATCCCCGCATTGACTGGGTATGGGTATGGGTATGGGGAATCCCCGATTTTTTCAATTGGGTATGGGGATGGGTATGGGGATGTACATATCCCCGCCATAATACCCGTCCCCACCATATCTCCGTTTAAGTTATTAGAATATTCATAATTAATTAAGTAACTATATATATATATATATATATATATATATATATATATATATATTTTCTTTTTTTTTTTTTTTTTTTTTTTTT
>Ga0099822_1011769_pt1 | contig 10611 bp, 4 predicted proteins | sample CowpeawhiteBW_FD_76839 | JGI IMG/M metagenome (GOLD analysis project Ga0099822, IMG submission 76839) | Root nodule microbial communities of legume samples collected from California USA - Cow pea white BW | ecosystem: Host-associated > Plants > Roots > Nodule | place: USA: California | collected... | reverse complement strand
TGGTTCTATTTGGAAGTGATACAACTTTTTGCAACTTACAAATATTTTAAAAAAAAATGGAACCAATTATATTAAGAAAAAAAAAAAAAAAAAAGTATAGTATTTTACTTTTATATTGCATAAATTACAGTCTACAAGTTAGTAATGTACTTGTCACTCTCTGAATTAAACACTTTAATGAAAATACAGAAACAAAGGTAAGTTATATTTTTACAACTTGATAATAATGTGGTTTATATTTCTAATAAAGAATATAACTTTATTAGGCTGATTAATTGATGTATAGCTTAATGCATGGTTTTGAGCTACTATCCCGTAGCAGCCCTCACACAAGTTGTGCAACTTGATTTCTGGGACCATTTAGTATTATCCAAACCACTTTTATTAACTCCACCCTATTCCAACTGCCTGTATTTCAAACGCTAAATTTCTATTTTTTTATACTAGCCGTTATCGCGTATGTATATGCAAATTTTAAATATACGTGATATTATATTAGTAGGTGATAATATTGTAATGTTATTAATTTAATATATAAACTAAAACTATATTTATTAAAAATGAAATGAAATATATCAGAATAGATGAAAAAATAACCATTGATAAATAAAGAAGAAGAAAATCAACAGAGATAGTCGATTTTATAAAAAATTTGTAAAAATAATGGTCAATTTTTAAAAGTTTAATAAATTATTATATTTAAAGAGTAAAATTGGTATTTTGAATTGTGGACACAAAAAGGAAATCTCCTTATATATTGTTATAGATATTTAATATTGAATTTTTAGCTATTGTTCTCATTATTTTGTTGTTTTCAATTACATTAATAATAATAATGCTTAATTAAGTTTGTAATCTAAATAAAGTTAGAATCTTTCAATTGATTTTATTAAATTTTTGTGTATTATTAATTTCTAAAAATTTTAAAAATTTTCAATTAAATTTTTTTCAATAAGTTTTTTATTAGATTATGTGACAATTAAGTGAGTGATACCTTACTTAATTTTCATTTAATTTTATTGTTTATAATTTAATTTATAATTTTTTATTGCATTATAATTTTTTAATTATATAATTTTATATTTTATGAATTTATAAATTATAATTTTATAATTTAAAATTTAAAATTTTATAAAATTATAAAATTACGTATAACGAATACCTAAATCTAACTTTAAATATTCAATTAAAAAGTTTTGAATTTTTAAAAACTCACCAAATAAAAGAAATATGTTAAAACTCGATCGAAACACTCAAGTTTGTCAATAACTTAATTAAACTTACAAATAATAATAAGAATAATGTTTAAATTTACATGCTGCAGCGAAAAATTCAAGTAGTGTTTTTCTGTTGCAATGTATTCATGTTGTTGTTCTCCGTTGTCTAAGGTTGTAATACGCCACATGTTTTAGGGTCTTGTTTTCTTGTAAGAAGGAATCTTCTCCTCTCTTCAAATTATTGATGTGCCCACATAACAATATTTCTTTTAATAGTTTAAATAATAACTTATTATCACTATTTAGCTTTTTCAGAAAATAAAAATAAAAAATAAAGTTGTCTTATAACGGGAACTGTGACTTATTGACTTGTTATTTTTGGCTGCTGCCTCTGTCATATAGAAGAAGTGCTCATCCAAGCAGTTATATTGTCCTATTTGAACCCTCACCATTATAAAAATAGATTGAAAAGATTCCCAACTTTTAAAATGAGAGGTAGCATCAGCTTTTTTTTGGCAATAACAAATAATTTGGATGTTCTTAAATAAAATATTTTAAAAAAAATTAATTACGAATAATTTACATATAGTTTACTTCGAACCAATTAATGTTTTAATATAGATAATGATATTTTAACTACTAAATTTTGACAATTTTCTCTTATAACATAAATGTCATCTTTTAAATAATTTTAAAATATTGAAAATAAAAAAATAAAAAATTATCTAAAAAATATCATCTAAGATGATAAGAGAAAGTTATCAAAATTTAATAGTCAAAATATCATTTTCCTCTTCAATGTTTCATCACATAAAAGAAATACTTACGTAATAGTAACGTCAACAATATGAAAGATGCTTAACATTGAATAAGTTTGTCAGCACGAGACAAAATGAATGACAGAATCTTCTTCTGAAATGTTTTTGTTAATTTTCTTCCATTACCAGAATTTTTAATGTAGCCACCATAGATAATGATAAAAATAATATATGTCCCTATGTTTTTTACCGGAATTTTATTAAGACTGAAACTGAGGTTATATAATAATTTTTAAAGATTAAAATTGTTTCACTTCAGTTCTAAACTGGATAAAAATGAACTGGATAATTTGTGAAAAAAAAAAATCTCAAAAGTATTACTGTTTTTAATTAAAATGGTGTCAAATTCTCTTATTGCTGATTAGTGTTCTATTGATAAATATTTGGTGTTAATTTTTCACTCTTTCACCAACTAGAGCTTTTTTGTTTCTAAAATTATTTATTATTTATTATGATAAAATATAATATTTATTAACAATAAAGACATTTTATCTCCTTACCTATATAAGCATCTGATTTTTTTTTTCTTTTTATGAGACTTTATTTCTTTGTATATCAACTCTCTTCCTTATTTCGTATTCACTCTTATTTAAATACTTTCTTTTCGTGAAATAAAAGACTTCACTCCCTAACATTATATGATCTTATATTTTTAAACTAAATGATTTAGCAAAGCTTCAAAATACTTGTCTAATGCAAAAATAAAATAATAATAATAATATTATTATTATTATTATTATTATTATTATTAACTATTATTAACTATGTTAGTGTTGTGTAAAAAAGAAAGATAAAGTTTGAAATAAGTTTCATTACGCCTTTTGCCATGCGTAACATTCCTTATTTTGTCTAATGGTTTAAAACCATATTACTTAATGTGAGTGATTTGTTAATCCAAGAATAAAGAAAATTTTGTCGAAAAACTTTTCAAAACTAGCATAGTCTAATAGTTGAAATACATATAAGATTGTTGTTTAATGCATTACTATTTCGCCAATAAAAATAAGATTTTTTAATAAAAAGAATGAATTAAATTCATTTTCAGACAATTAACTAACATTTAAATTTGTTTAAAATTTTGAAAAGCCTGTAAAAACATGAACATCTAAGCATCTTTAACCCATATTTAATTCCTCGTCAACATTGTGCATCCAGTCTTGTTTCATTATTTGCTCGTGCACAATATGCATGATCATTATAGATGAAAACTACAACCACAAATAGAAGAGTAAGTTAATAACAATTATCACAATTAAAGAATTATCAATATCACATATTCACATTATCCAATCTCATACTAGACGTCTAAAAACACTCACGGAGACATCTCACACTCAGACGCCTATACGCACTCATGGAGACATACTCACACTTATCAAATCACACTCAAACATATAGGAGCACTCAATGAGACATGGTCATAGGGGTGGCAACAAGAACTTGGTCCAACGCGCTGACCCGCAAGCCTGCAAAAATGGACGGAGTGAGCCGAGACATTGAACCCGCAAGCTCGTTCAAGCCCGATCCACATAGTCCACGACTCACATAAGCTTACCCTAAGTTAGTAAGATTCTTTGGAGACTGCAAATATACTCCTCCTCTTCCACATAACTACTTAAAAATATTCCCTAAAATAATATTCAAGCTAACTTGTAAATTAGTAAAATAAATTATCACATAGTTTATCATTAAATGTCACGATAAAATATTTAGAACTGACATATATTAATTAAATTCAAATATTTAAAAGATAAAAAAAAAAGTCCATAACAACAATTAATTCCATTGATTCCCCATTTTTAATTCTAACTTTTGATGTGCACTTGAATCCAGTACTTTGTTGATTCATATAATTATTGTATCATTCACACACATGTTTAAGACCATTGGCATCCATAATTTTTAGCTTAAATAACACACACTCCCTTCAATTCTCAGGGTCAGCCCGCATGCCCACGAGCTAAACGAAACGCAGAACAGACCACTGATTCTAGTCTGCGTATTTTTGTGCAGGGCAGGTCAACCTGACTCACAATATGTGGGCCTTATGCAGATTGAGCCTAAACAGGTCAGACTAGTCCACATTGTCACTCTTACATGCTCACACTTAGACATCTAAGAGCACCCATGAAAATATACTCACATTCGTCAATCACACAAAGACATTTATGAACACTTATGAAGACATACTCAGTCTCGTCTAATCATACCATTAATTTATTAACACAAAACATGACAATGCATATGAATACCTATCTAACAATCACATGAAATACTAACTTCCTAACTTCCCTATCATGAAGTTTGTAAGTAGTCAAATTTTCTCCTTATATTTAAATCTTAGACTTATTTTTCTTTTAATCAACCACCTTCTTTCTCACCGAACATAACATTATTCACTCATTTAGTATGTATGTTTATTATAAACCTCACTCTTACTCTTGAATCTCATGCTTTTATTAAAATATTTTATTTCCTTTCTATTTTTGTTTCTTAAAAAAATCTTTTTAAATCTCTTGAATAACCAGAATCACATACATGACAAATCATATAAGAAATTTGTTTAAAAAACAACCGTCATATATAATCTTATATTATAATAAGCACATTATATATCTTTAACGAAATCTCTTTAATATCTTCTTAACAATTATTCATCAAATATTTTATTTTCTTAAAAAATATTTAAGTAAAATAATTTTTTTAATTAATAAACCATTAAATCTCATACTATAAAATAAATAATTAATAATAAATAATTATATCACACCATCATATATAATCTTATATTATAATAAGCACATTATATATCTTTAACGAAATTTCTTTAAAATATTCTTAATAATTATTCATTAAATATTTTATTTTTTAAAAAAATATTTAAGTAAAATAATTTTTTTTTAATTAATAAATCATTAAATCTCGTACTATAAAATAAATAATTAATAGTAAATGATTATATCACTTTTAATAAGATTTTAAATAATTAATTAATCACTTTATCTACAATATCAAATATCTTTTTAATTAAATAGTTATTACACTCTTCTATCTTTTATTTAAAATATCTATTTACCTCATCTATTTATTTTTTAAATGATTATAATATTCAGAATCTTATATATATATATATATATATATCTATATATATATATATATATATATATGTATATAGCGAGTTATCTCTTTATATTTATTTTTTTTTTTTTTTTATATAATATATATATATCACTTTTATTTATATTTTTAATAAATATAATATATATATACATATATATATATATATATATATATATATATATATATATATATATATATTTCTTAAAAGTTTGTTTTATCTTTTCATCTATTTTCTTAATTTCCGTAAGAAAATTACATCGATCATCAACAAATTTGAGAGATATGTCACATGTGACATGGTTACATAAAAAAACTATTGAACATTAAGCTGATCCAATTAATTGTTTGAATTAATTAATTAATTTTAACAAATTTATCATTTTACTTAATTAAATTCGTATAGATATATTTTAAACATCCCAATCGTTATCAAAATTATAAATTTAAATCAATGCTCGTTGTCTGAATTCTTTTTAAAGAATTGCAATCTTAATAATATTTTTTCAGGAATCATAATCTTAATTATTTCTTATTCGTTGGGTATCATTAAACACATTTTTTTTGTTTTTTTATCGTGAAGGTAAAGATATATATGAGAGGATTTTAAACTAAAGATAATATATAAAATTTTCAAATTGAAGATAAAAAGTGAAAGGCAGGCTACATTTGATCACGTGCAGAAAATAAATAAATAAAAGTAAACAAAATCTGCTGAAAAAAAGTGAATATCCAATGAATTTTAATTATCTAAAATTATTCAGAAGAGTGGACCCCACTCTCATATCCTCCCTCTTTCCTTATAAACAATCACTATCCATTACTCACTCACCCTATAAAATCCTCACACCATTCACACCTCACTTTACTTTCTTTCTTATAACTTTTTCCTTCAACCACCACCAACCACCCAGATGGCACTTGTCCGCCACCGCCGCCATCCCAATCTCCGCCTACCTCTCCCGGAGATCTCAGAGCGCCGCCCCCGCTTCCCGCTCCCCCTCCCTCCCACCGCCCCCAAACCCGCCGCCGGAGACGCCATCACCGCCGCCGACCTCGAAAACATCGCCGTGCTCGGCCACGGCAACGGCGGCACCGTCTACAAGGTCCGCCACAAGACAACCTCTGCCACCTACGCCCTCAAAATCATCCACAGCAACGCCGACGCCACCATGCGCCGCCGCGCGTTCTCGGAAACCTCCATCCTCCGCCGCGCCACCGACTGCCCCCACGTCGTGCGCTTCCACGGCTCCTTCGAAAAGCCCTCCGGCGACGTCGCCATCCTCATGGAGTACATGGACGGCGGCACCCTCGAGACCGCCCTCGCCACCGGCGGCACGTTCTCCGAGGAGAGGCTCGCCGCGGTGGCGCGTGATATCCTCGAGGGCCTCGCGTGCCTCCACTCGCGCAACATCGCGCACCGCGACATCAAACCTGCGAACATCCTCGTAAACTCCCAGGGAGAAGTTAAAATTGCAGACTTCGGAGTCAGCAAACTCATGTGCCGCACGCTCGAAGCCTGCAACTCCTATGTCGGCACGTGCGCGTACATGAGTCCCGAACGGTTCGACCCGGAAGCATCCGGCGGAAACTACAACGGTTTCGCTGCGGATATTTGGAGTTTGGGTTTGACCCTCTTTGAACTTTACGTGGGTCATTTCCCGTTTCTTGAAACGGGTCAGCGACCCGACTGGGCTACCCTTATATGTGCCATTTGTTACGGCGACCCGCCTAGCCTCCCCGCGACGGCGTCAGCGGAATTTCGCAGCTTCGTCGAATCCTGCCTCAAGAAGGAGTCCGGTGATAGGTGGACGGCGGCACAACTCTTGACCCACCCGTTTGTGTGCAAAAACCCGGAAACTCACTAAGTGGGTTGACCCGGTTATTTTTGCTTTAACGAATCGGGTCTTGATAACGTTTACCTTATATGACCTTTTTGAGATGTTGTATATTCCCTCGGATTCAAATTTTTTCAGTTTTAGGAGAATCATTCCCTTTGTAAATTGTGCTCCACAATGATAAAAAATGGAAGTTAGAATTCAGAATAGATATGATTATTTTTTTTCTTCAATTGTTTCATTGTTAAACCATCCATATTCAAGGCATGGATATACTTAGTATTAAATTGTTTTACTTTCTATATTCGTTCAAGTTCAATTCTCGTCAAAACTATTATGGTTTATATTTTAAATAGAAGAAAAAGAAATTATAAATTTGAAATTAAAAAAAAATAATTGCGTTTAAGAGTGAACTTTGTGAAGAAGATGCATGAACGTGGAAGAATCGTTAGCACTTTGTTGTCATCACTCTAACAAGTTGAGCAATGAGCACTATCTTCTCTCATCATTCCTATCGTCATTTTATTTGGAATTTTCTGTTTCCACCCATTTCACGTGTGCTGCGTACATTGTCTTCTTTCGTTCTGTAAAAAAAAAAAAAAGAAAAAAAAAGACACGTGTTTTTAACACAAATTATTTCAGTTAAAAAATGTCATAAAAGAAAAGATAAACAAAACATGTTTCAGTGGTAACCACGTGTGTTCTCCAACCTACTCCTTATTATGGAAGCTTCATATAAAATATTAGAAACGGTAATGTTTTGAAAGGGCTATGAAATATTATTACGGATTCTCAGGCTTGGTAAATTTTTTACATAATTTATAATGAATTAAAGTAAGACTTTAATTTAAAAATATTTTTAATTATGTATTTAAAAATAATTAAGCCAGTTATATATATATATATATATATATATTTTTTTTTTCTTATTTGTTGAGCTATTAGGGTTCCCTGCATCTAAATCATTTTTTCTTCCCTTTTCCTCTAATAGATTCACATTGCCTTTTGCATTTTTGCTGCGGTTGCTCCACCAATTATAGTTCCTAATGGTTGGGGTGCATTTCATTTGTATATATTTGGACAAACGTTTTCGGAAATACTTCTAACAATAAAAAAATAAGAAAAAGATGAAATGAACTTTATACATAAATTTAAAGAACACCGGTATTTTGATACTATTCTTTTTTTACTATCATTTAACATTATTCCTCATAACTATTTACTTTCTCTTTCTTCTAAAAATATAAAAGTTAATTTTTGTTAAGATTATTTTATTCTTATACAAATTGTCAAATGATGTCAAACAATCTTTTTCCAAATTTAAAATAAGAATTTAGAAAATTTATCTCTTGATTCTACAAATTAACACATGCATAAATTAATTTTAGTTTACGACGAAATTTATTTTTCTTTTCTTAGTTTTCTATTTTAAAAGAGTTTACAAAGAAGTTTGTCTCGTACCCTAAGGATACATTTCCACGAAAATGAAGTTTAACCTTGGTGGTGAATTGGATAATGATATTTTGACATATTGTTTTATATTCACTCTTAACTTATCATTTTAATTACTCTTCAATTATTTGTTTTGATTTTTTTAGTGATGTAATGTGATGATTTAATAATGATCGTAGTAGTGGATTAAAAGTGGATCAAAATATTATTATCCATTGCATATTTTATACTTTATTGGGTTTGTAATTTTTTTGTCTTGAGTCACTCCTTAGCATTCAGGTCATTAGGACGGATCGTTGCGCATCAAAGTTTGATATGGTTTAATTTGGATTAAAAATTGAGACGATGTGAATGGTCTAAATAGGTCATCTCGGGTTGAAAACAGAGAAAAATTATCAAATTCACGTACCGAGACATTTTTGTTCATGATGAAGTTTGAAATGAGTTAACTCAAGTCAAAAATCAATAAAAAACATTTTGAAAATAAATCGGTTTGAGGTAAATTTTTTATTCTATTATTTATTTGTCCAATACTATATTTAAAAATAATATTTTTTATATGTAAGAAAAAATCCATAATAAAAATCTGATTCATAGTACTTTTGTGTGGACATTTTAATATGTCAACTTTTATTCTAATAAAAGGTTGTTTTGTTCTTATAGTTTATTTTTAACCTAACCCGTGCAAATCAAAATCAAGTGGAACAAGTTAACAATTCTAATCACATGATTAGTTATTTATAATAATAATTGCCGAAAAGAATAATGTGAGTGGGGGATAAGTGCATCCCACGTGAGTGAGTGAAAAATAAATTTAGAGGAAATTAAACGTGAAAAAAATATTATTATATTTTTATACTTTTTATATCTTTTTCTTTTTCTTTTATTATTATTATTATTATTATTATTATTATTATATTTGTTCATTTCTCGACTTTTTATTTTCAAGTTTTTACATTTTTTTTTTTAGACTCTACTTTGGTTTTTCTTTATTTTAAATAAAATACTTTATTTCTTTTATAGGTCTTATAAGTTTATAAGCTAAAAAATATGATGTTTCATTAATTTTTTGTTTTATTTTGATGTTTGTTACGTCGTTGAAGCTTTTAGAAGTAGTTTAAATATTTTTCTATCCTATAGAACATATTTTGAGTTAAAATGCAAACAAATTTCAAAAGGAGAGATATTATGAATTAAAAATAACTAAATAAAATTTCAAGTTAAATGATTTGAAAACTCTGCATTAAACGATGAAAATTTAGATAAGTGATAATGTAATTTATTTTGGAATTATATTTAAGTATAAGTTGTAGTGTTTTGTATGAAATAGTTAAACTGATAGGTTTTATATTTTTATTTTCTAATGAGATTGTAATTTTTACTAAAATTTGTAATGAGGTTATAAAAACACGTTGGAATAGATAAAATTAGATGATTAAATTGTTGGACGATTAGTTTAGATTTAGATTGTATGAGAGTATTTTTTATTTTTTTTTTTGTTTAGTGGAGGATAATATTAGTTAGAGAATCTCAATTGATAAGCAAATTAAGATTTCAATCAATTAATTTAAACTTATAAAAAATAATTCTGCTAAACAAATCTCAATCTAAGAGTAAATTGGAAATTTAATCAATTAATTTTTTTAACGAAGGTGTTAATTTATAAGCATGAATTTTAATATTAATATTTCGATATAGTTAATCTGAATATTTAATATTATATGTTACTAAATAAAATGTGAGATTATTTGTATATTAATTATATTATATGTTCATAATTATATTTTATACATAAATATAGATGATTTACAAATAATGGATATATTAATATATATATATATATATATATATATATATATATATATATATATATATATACACCATTTTAAAATTGATAACAAAACTATGGGACCAATGCCTTTAAGAGCCAATAATGTAAATCAAACTAAGTGTACCAAAACGTGTGTAGGTTAAAATATAATACTTTAAACATGTATAATTATCCTATGTGCATTGCACGTGTTGATTAAAAAAAACTAAAAAATGTTAAAAGTGTTATGAATTAATGGTCGTCCATTGATTTATACAATTACTCATATGATTGATAATCATATTATTCATTACTCTTTATGATGTAATATTTTGTATTTACTATTTGATTTTATATCC
>Ga0099822_1011768_pt1 | contig 10611 bp, 6 predicted proteins | sample CowpeawhiteBW_FD_76839 | JGI IMG/M metagenome (GOLD analysis project Ga0099822, IMG submission 76839) | Root nodule microbial communities of legume samples collected from California USA - Cow pea white BW | ecosystem: Host-associated > Plants > Roots > Nodule | place: USA: California | collected... | reverse complement strand
AATAAATATAAAAAATATATATATATATATATATATATATATATATATATATATATATATATATATATATATATATATATATATATATATATATATATATATATAGCATCACTCCACATTTAAAGATTGAGTGAGTTCCACTTAAAATGGATTTAATTTAATCCCAAAAGAAAACACAACCAATTGCACTGGGTTATCTGATTCTCCAATTCAATAAATATCCCTCATCTCACCTCTTTAATAAATGTATTATTATTATTTTTTTCAAACATAAATGCTAATGCAATTTATTTGAGAAATTAAAAATGAAAAATTAACATTTCAATAAATATTGAGAATGCTGTCCAATTTAGAATTTCCTTAAAGTTAAAATTGCAATAACTTTTATTCTTTTGTATTGGGACGGGTTATGATAAAATTGATAGATATTTTGTAACAAGAACATAGTTATTCTAAACAAGTTGGAAGATTGTTTGAAGTGAAAAATATTTTATAATTATAAAAACACTAAATAATTTATTTTAACACTTAAAGAATTAAAAAAATATATGCAATTTGGAAAGTTGTTGGTCCCTTGCGTCCCGCCACCAATCTGCTAAAAACGTAAATGTAGAGTGAATTGACCTAATCTTATAAATTTGTCGGAAAACAAAAACAATAGAGATTGAAAAATAAAATAAAATATTTATTTGTACTGAGATTTTAATTTTTTTAGTTTTTTGGAGTAAAAGTGTGCTTATTTTAGCTAGTTTTTCAGTATTTATTGATTTACAAGGCCAAAGTAGAAATCTTTTAGCAAATTGAGTTTATTTTATTGACTTTCAACATTTTGTCAAACACTTTTCAAATTACTTGTTACGTGAAAATACTCTTTATCTCGTCCAAATTATTTAAAGAAAAATTGTTGCCCTTTCACACTCACAATGCCTATATGTATTTTTTTTAATATTACAAGTTTTATTTAATTATTAATATGTTTGATCTTTTTAAATCAAAATAATAAAAGTTTAAAAAACACTAATTAAAATTCATTTTTCTCTAAACAATATAAAAAAAGTCGTATGAAAATTTTATTCAAATATATTTATTGTAAATTTATCATTTAAGGATTAACTAATTTCTCTAAACACTTTTAATTCAATAAAATAACATCATTTTACCAATGATTGTAATACCAACATAGCACCATTATTGTCAAGTTAAATATAACAATCAAGAATCAATTCTATTCCACAAAATCATGATGATGCATGAAAAAAGTAAAAGCAGCTATTGGTTGAATTCCTTGACCACCAAAAACTAATTGATTATTTCATTCCATAAAGTTAATCCAAACACACTAAAAATGATATTTCAAAGTTTTCCTTTCTTGAATTTCTCTGCTAAGATCAAATGCGTAAATCACCAAACTTGTCCTTCTTTTCTGTGGCTCTTGAAGTAATTAAACTCTTGAAGAAATTCTAGAAATACTAAACATACATAGAAGGATTGGTAATACTTCTAGGATTCTTTGTAGTTTGTTAACTTTGAAAGATAACACTTGAAGAATGATACATCAAAGTTAACTAGATTAAATGCTATAACAAAATACCTGCATATATATACATAAAATTGGCACAAGATGTTCATGCTACACATTAAGATCATGTATGCCAAATTCAGCGCCTAACACAGTAATCATCACCAAACAAGACAAAGCCAAAGCATGGAGATGAACACAGTCACCACCCTTTTTGGCTAAATAGTTCTTTTCTTCCAAAGCAATTTGCTTTGCCCTCAAGACAACAACCATGAAATTCACCAATCCTTAGACAATATAGAAATGTGAAATATTTAAAGAGGTAAGCAACACACAACTGTAGAATATTAGAATCTAGATGGGTGGTGAATCTCATTGAAAAGCCTAAATACATAAGAAATTACATAAACTAGGTAGTGAGTTATGAAGCAAGCACCTTTAAAAATATAAGGTAATAATAATTAGTTCAGCATCTCCAAGTTGAAACTGTGATGAGTTCTTTCCTCTGCCAGCAAAGAACAAGAGATGAGTGCTTTCTCTCCAATTGGAATCCCCTCACAGGTGCCTTCTGCACCAAGCACTCAGCTTGAGCTTCAGTGAAGTTGCTAAATGTGAATGGAGAGAAGCCATATTGAAGAAACATGTTCCTCCAAGAAGGTAGTTTTTCCTGTGAACGGAGGGGGCATGTTATGGTTTTCTTAAGGGCTGGTAAGATGAAATGTTTTTCAATCTTTTGGAGGACATCGAGGTTCACATTCACAGCATCAAGTGATTCAAGCAAGGCTGAGTAACAATGGAGAGCATGGACTATGTTGGTGGAAAATGGTGCATCCAATTGGTCACAATTTCTGTCAAGAGTGACTACAACTTTTGGCCTAAGCTGCTTCACAAAGCGAAGGACCAAGGGAAACAATGTAGGGTAGTTTGTGAAGCAGGAAAGTGGCATGTTCACAGCAGTTGCTTCATTATCATAGTACTGAACAGAGAGAGGACATGAGGGAGAGCTCAGTGACTCGATGCTCAAGACATTGAGCTCAAAAGACATGTTGATGTCTTTGGCGTATTGGTTCAACTTTTCTTGAGTCACATTGAGCTCAAACTCATCATAAGAGAGGGGAGACACAATGGCAGTGATTTTGAGGGAAGGCACACCATTACTCCTCATGGCAAGTGCTTGCATGAAAGAAGACCATTGAACTCCAAACCCAATATCAAAATCGATGATGTGAATCCGATCGAACCTTTCCAAGGCTTCAATGATGGCTTGGTTGCTGGTGAAGTTGGCAAACTGAATGACTGGTGAAATCTCAGAAAAGGACTTGTATGCTCCGATTTTGAAAATGGAAGTGATGGGTGAGAAAGCCAAGACATTGTTGTGAGGATTTGAATGAAGCAGAGACATCAAAGCCTCTTTCATGTAGAAAGCAGCCCTCTGAAAAGGCCTACCAATTGGGGAGAGCTGGTGATTGAGCCGCGCCAATATCCCTTGCGCATGAACCGGATTCCCAGCTTCTATCAGCTCAGCAGTTTTGTATAACTGGTCAAATATAGCCTGCTGAAGCTGCTGGCTTGCATCTTCTCCGGTGGAACTAGCCTTCTGCGGTTTAGCAGATGGCACAATCTGTGGTGGCATGTGGTGAGGAAACAATGGAAGCTGTGTTTGTTGCCTCCGACCAAACATGTCTTGTCCAGAATCCAAAAGGGGCAACCTTGGAGCCTGAAAACTGTGCCCAGAAGGCTCAAAACCAGGGCGTTTTGGTGGATGCTGAGAGAAAACTTGCTGTTCCTGCAATTGGGGATACATCATTGGCACAAAGAAAGAAGGGTTGTTCTCAGAGAATTGAACTTGGGTCTGGTTTAACTCAAACTGGGGATTGATGACTTGAGGCTTCTCATCCACCTCTCCAATCACTTGCTGCTGAGAGTTAAACCCACAAGGAGATGTGGACAACAACAGAGAATTGTTACCAGAAACAGAAAACATTGATTCTCCAACAGACAAAGAAGCAGTCTTGTTATCTATATTCTCAGCAATGAAAGGGAAAGCAGGGTAATTATTCCCTGAAGGATCAACAATGCTTACCATATTCAACCCTTGATCCACAACGCCAAAACCTGCATTGAAATCAAGGGTTTGGTGAGAGCCACAGGCAGTGCCCTGGAAGAGCTTGCTCAACCCTACAGAAGGGTCTTCGGCATCTGCCATGATTAGTCTGAGAATTGATTGATCTTGGGTCTCCCAGTCCTCCATTCTGAGTCCACATTTTTCTGTGGCGGTTTCCAATGGTGTCTGAGGAGGGTTGTGAGAAAGGGTTGGGGTGTAACAAGTGGTGTTATTGGTTGAACCACCACCACTGCCACCCTTGCTGATGGTGTTGCTGCTGCCAAGGGAAGAGGACATGGTGGAAGAGTTTGGGCTTCTTCTGGAGTCAAGAACTGAGGTGGGCTCAGTGCTGCCCACATAGCAATAATCCTCTTTGTCTATGGTCCACTTTGGTTGTGGATGATGCAAAAGCAATGAAAGTGAATCTGAGCCTGAAGAAAAATCCAACACTCCCTTCCCTTGAAAATCCTCAAAAGGAAAGGGCATGGCCTTCATCTAAGAAAGTTAACTAACAAGAGTTTCAAGTGCCCACTAACCCAACCACCCCAAAAGACTCCAGTTTCTTCAAAAGTTAGCACCTTTGTTCGAAACCGGTTTGAAAGCAGGTGTTTTTGAACAAATGGGGTTGGCCTACAGAACCAGAACCAGAACCAGAAACAAACAGGACTTGGAAAATGAAGCAGACTCAGATGCTAAAGTTCAGAAAGGTGAAATTTTGGGATGCAAGAAGGGTCGGAATTTTGGTGGGATATTCAAAACTGGTGATGGACACTAACTCACACACAGGGTTCCAAAGATGAAAACTTGAACATCCATAAAGCTTGTCTTTTTCTTTCTGGATCTGTGGCTTGTTATGCTCCAAACAGCAGCAGTGAAGGAAGAAAGCCATGAGTGTGATTCTTCTTTTTTGCTTGTTCAAGAAAAATAAAGAAAAAAAGCAGAGCCACTTGAAGAACAGCCTCAAAGCTTGTCCTTTTCTTTCTGGATCCGTGGCTTATTAAGCTCCAAATAGTTGTTGAAGTAAAGGGGGGAAGCCATGAATGTGATTCTTTGTTGCTTATGTTTTCTGTGGGAAACACTCTTTGTTACTTGTGTTTTCTGGGGTGGAGTGCTATCTTTCTCTCTCTATCACTGTTTCTACTTTATTTTTTAACTTTTTTAGTTTATGTTGTCTATGTTGTCTGCACAGTAAATTTTCTTCCTTTGCTAATGTTGCTTTCATCTCACTGTTTTTTTCCATTCTCAAATGTGGCGCGTGAGCATCACATATCTCTTATTTATTTATTTATTTATATAATTATTATTTATTATCATTTTTAGGTCATACTCCATACATGCATAGTCCACATACTACATCTACATGCATAGTGCCTCACTGCATTGCAGGGTGGCAATTTTAACTTATCCCAATATCATATCATATGATATTTTGATTTGGTCAATTGTTTGAACTTTGGCTAACTAACTTTGTAATAGTTTTTGATAAATAGGTTTAAATAAAATTAAATAAGTTCCCTACACTTATATATAGATAAAATATTGAATCTCATTAAAAAAATAGTTATTTTGTCGGTAAAAAAATAATTACAAATTATCATTTTCAAATAGTTTCATATTCTTAATAAATATATCATTTTTACGAATTACAAATATGACTACTAATATAATTTATTTGCAAATAAATTAAAAAAACACAATTATTATTTCATTTGAAATTGAATAATTAATGATTGATGTTTTGAAGAAAAATCATAAAATATATTTATAATAATAAAACATTTCAATCCAAAACATTAAAATAATCAAACCCTTAAATTCTTGTATATAACATTTTCGGTGTAATTTTAGTTTTGTGGAAATAATGATGACAGAACTAAAAGATGTGTTAGATAAAATGAGAGAAAAAATACATATATAATTTTAAAAAAATAGAACCTAATATATTATTTATATATTTTTATTATTTTTTGTCAAATCAATCAAGTAATATAACGCTGAAGTATGTTTCTCTATTTTTCACCTAATTTTATTATATCAAATAAATAAATAATTTTATTTTATATTACTTTTGTAATTTAATTTTGTCTTATATTCTCTTTATTTTTCCTTTGTCATTAGTGGTTGTGAGTAGGTATAGTTGTGAAGGTGTAGCTAGAATTGGATTATTATAATTGCTAACATGTTAAAATAAAGTAATGTCCCTAACAAGTAAGAAAAGAGAAAGAGTGTTATTTTTATGGAAAGAGTAGTTATTGGTATTCCATTTTAGATATTAAGATAAATTGATAATCGAAAATTTGCAATGAAATTAAGAAAATCTCATAATAACGTTCGACAATAATTGGCGTTTAATTAGCCAACCTACTATTAGAAGCAATATATATCATATGTGTTGTCATGGTTTTGCTATGATTCCATGGCAAGACATCATTATGCTTTGCCATGGTATTATGTTTCTGTGTTGACAACTTAGGACCATGTTTGGTTTCTAGTTTTCTTTCTACCCAACGTCCTTTGTCAATGTCTTTTTTATGCTATTTTTAGTCTAGTGAAAAGAAAATAGAGATGAAAGAAAAAACAATGATTTTTTTAAATGATAAGAGTTTATTTTTAAATAAAAATTCCATTTTTATCGATTAAAAGTTCAAATTTTCAAATTCACTTTCTCATTGTCATTACTTACTTTTTCCTTTTATGAGTTATTATTAATATAAAATTTTGATACATTACTTGTCACTTTACATCGTTTTAAAATGAGTTAATTTAATTTAGTTTATTATTTAGTAAGTTAGAAAAATTATAATATAATTTGACTTAGGTTAATAAGTGAGGTTGATTTACTTAAAAATATTTTATTCTTTTAAGTGATTTTATAAATTTATTATTATATAATCAAAATTTATTTACTTTTGACTCATTTATTTGTGGTAGTACAATCTCATCTATTTTACCATATGTAGTAATTGTCAATTAAAATCAACCTACATAATAAGATAAATAAATATAAATAAATTAAATATTCAAATAATATTGAATAACATCTGATTTGTTTTTAAAAAATATTTCATCTATATAATTAAAAATAATAAATAATTATATTAAAAAAATAACAAAAAGAAAAAGATTATTATAATTGAATTGTGAATCAGTCTACTTTTAACCTAACTCAAACACATTTTAAGTGAATTAAATTTAGATTGATCCACATTTAGAAAAGTTAATTCTTTTTTTCCATCTCAATCAAGATCAAACGTGAAGTAATTTAAACCCATTTTTACACTTAGCATAAGTTTGGAAAATATAAAGTTAAATAGAATTTTTATTTTTCAATATTAAAAAGTCTATCTACTTTAATTTTAACGCCAGTTTTTTTTTTTTTCAAAACTAAATGTTATTAATCTTTGGCTCATGTGTATATGCAAACTACATAGTACTTTTATATGCAATTTTACATTGTATTCATCAAACCATATAAATAGTTTCTCTAATTGGTTTGAAACTTCATTCTGGTCATATTTAACTCTAGATTTATTTTCTATTTAGTTCTTTTGAAAAATGCAGACCATAATAATTGTGTAAGAACAATACATATCAATAAATGATTGAAAAAGAGCATAAAAGTTTCCAATTTATAAAAGTCTTACAGCATGATATTGCTTTGATTAACATGGTCAAAAAATCATTGGTGAAAGTTGTATTGAATTCAGATCTGATGAGAGCATGTCAACAACTACAATTTGATACTTAAATTCAATGGAATATGGCACCAAATAAATTATAGGTAAACTATGTTTTTAAGTTCGGAATTTTGATACGAAATTTAAATTCGATCATATATGAAATTTAACTTTGATATATTTTGGTCTTCAAGTTCTAAAATTTAGTGGATAAAGTCTTTTTAATCCAAATACGTTAAATTTTTTAATGTCAAATGTGTTTTATGTTAGTATTTGATTTGTTTACACTATTACATGTTTTTATTCCACTATTTATTGGGTAGTGCATTTAACACGTAAAAACCATCTAACGTAATTGGATTAAAATGACTATATTCATTCATTTCTAAAGTTTAAAAACTAAAATATATCAAAATTTTGGATAAGGACGAATTCTAATTTTGTGTCAAAATTTATAAACTAAAAACATATCATCCCTAAATTATATAACCTAGAAGTATCAAGCTCTTCGGTTAAAAGTCTAACCCATGTAAAATATGTAGTACATATCTCCACATCAAAACTTTCTTTCACCTTGTGGATAATTTTTTTTATATAATTTTTAAGAATTTAAGTATATTAAATTTGAATAAATTTTATTTCAAAATTATTTAATTTTTAAGTTTTTTAGTTTAGATAAAATAATTTGATTTTTAGTTTTCTTATTTATATAGAGTAATTCAATTACTAAAAAAAAATTGTCACCAAGTCGAACATGTGACACTAAACAACAATCTATGTAATCATCCATACAAATTAACCACCATGAATATAAAAAAGTGACTAATATTTACAAATAATAATAGTTCCATTTACATTGATCGAGAAAATCTTACAAAAATTAATTAAAAAAATAATCCTCATAAGTAATTTACACAACCAGAGGTTAGTTTACAAATGTAATTAAAAAAACCTAGTTGGCAATAGTATAAAAATAGTTTGGTTAATGTTAATGAAGAAAATGTTGATTAAAATCGGTCGAGAGATATTTTCAACTAATATAGGTTAAAAAAATAATCTCAACTAATATTAATTGAAAATAATTTTAGATGACATCAATTAATGACATTATGATCTTTATTAAATTGATATTTCCACTACAAAAATATTATTAAATAGCAACAAATTTTATGGACTAAAATAATTAATTAATATATTGATTAAGTTAAACATTATCTTATAAACTAAAAATATTACCTATTATCAATAAAATATTATAATTAGTCTGGGAATTAAAATTTAAATTAATTTTTAATATTAACTACCAAAAATTTTAACTAATTAATAAATAAGTCATGTATATGTTTTTTTTTTTATATATCAAACAAAATAAATTTTAGAAAATTGGACTTAAAGTTTAACTCAATCCCATAAAACCAATTTAAATGAGGTTTACACTCTACTTATATATTATAAAATTATTTTATTTCGAATTGATGTGAAACTTTCAACAACTACAAATCAAATAAAACTCAATTCAGTCACAATGCTAACCATTACTCCAAATTCAAAGTAAGAATAACAGAATAAAAGATTAAAACTAAATTAAGAAGTCTAACGATAAGATCATAATTTCTCCAAAGAGGAAAAATATGATATAATGTTAAAAATGTTATCAAATGACAAAAACAATAAGTGTCTTGAAGAAGTACCTAACGTGACTCCTTATAAAATGAAAATGCTGATAATTAAAAAAAAAAAAAAAATTATATAATCAAACACCTCATATAAAAGAAGTAGCTATAATGACACTAATGAACAAAAATGTGAAGTCATTTAAAGATTTCCAAAAAGTTAAGTAGTAAAAAATGATTATTGATAAAATCTTATATGTACAGTATGATACATAGGAATGATGAAGGTAATACTTAAAAGGGACTAAAATTACATATTTTTTTGACATCTAAAATAGCAGAGAGAAAAAAAAAACCCCCAAATTACAAATTAAGGATTAAAATATTAAAAAATAACAATTTATTCAAATAACTTTTTAAATTGCACTATTACCTTTACACAAGGAGTGAAAGAAAATGGAAATTAAGCATGTGTTTTATTGATTGATTCCTAATTATTTACTAATACCGACCCCACCTACTCTCATAATTTGGTGGTTATGATAATAAATCTCCAATTTGCACGACACTTAAAATTAGGTCTATCACTACACAAAAAGATGAACTAATAATTAGAACTTTCCATAAAGTTGCAATGATAATAAAATTTTGCTCTTACATTATTATTATTACTATTATGCACATTCATATCTTAACTAAACTCATTGAAAATATGATGTTTATTTTATGTGATGAGATTTGACCTAAAACTTAGTTAATTATATAATCACATGATGCCATGCAAACCCTAAGAATTGAAAGGTTGTGATTGAAAAAATTGGACAATGCCCTAAAAAAATAAGAGCCCAAAAGAAAAGACATGACACATATGGGTCAGCCTGAATGGAGTTGTCAATTTGCTTTGTTTGGATTATATATAAACAACAAACTCATTTTGTATCATATAACCGAAAGAACAGAAACCAGTGCACATAATTTATGATCAATAATTGCCGAAAACACACACAAATTTTGGCTCAAAGTGGCATTGCATATATAGTTTCTTGGGATGTGTTTTTTTTTTCTTTGGAAGTATTGCTTTCGTTTCTTTGTTAAGTTACTTTTCTTTCAAAACAAAATCTGTGAGAAAGTCTCAATAATGCATAGTGCAATCTGTTCTCTTGCCATTATCTTTCAGTGTCTCTGCATGCTTACAATATCACAGAAAAACTCAACTTTTGTCACCACTTGCCCTAAAATAATGCCATCAATTCATCATTTATATATACAACAAAAACTCTTTAACCAACCATGAGAAATATAATTAACATCTTTTTTTTTTTTTCACATCTCTTTCATTACTTCATGTTGGTTCACTAATGGTCTCTAATAAGACAATTCTCATAATTGATGTTTCATGTAGCAAGATAATCAAGGTAACATTTTATATATTTATTCTTTTTTTTATCCATGTACAAATTCGTCATTGTATAAAAAATTTCTTTAATAAAAATATAGACAAGCCTCTTTTTTATATTATAATTTACAAATATGATTATTAAACATAATTAGTTTAACTTTATTTATATTGACAACCAAAATTAAAAGTGATTTTTGATATATATATATATATATATATATATATATATATATATATATATATATATTTTTATATAGTAGTTATATAAGTAAATAAAAATATATAATAGTTATTTTATT
>Ga0099822_1011767_pt1 | contig 10613 bp, 4 predicted proteins | sample CowpeawhiteBW_FD_76839 | JGI IMG/M metagenome (GOLD analysis project Ga0099822, IMG submission 76839) | Root nodule microbial communities of legume samples collected from California USA - Cow pea white BW | ecosystem: Host-associated > Plants > Roots > Nodule | place: USA: California | collected... | reverse complement strand
TTCTGTGTTTATTCACATGGCAAGAAGGTTCATATATACACGGTACATGGTTCTATTTTGGTATCAGGTTTCCTAAACTTATGCCTGCAAATCCCTAAAAGATTGTGCCTATCATATTTCCCTAGACAACATGAATAAAATCCCCAAACATAAGCCTAATAATAATTATGCATTTAATACAAAAAATTGTTGCAACAGATATTTTATTGCTGCAACAGATATTTTATTTCCTATTAATAACATAAGAAAAATGTCTCATATAAGATATTAATAAGACAAAAGAAAAGCGTAAGGATTAATGGTCAATTTTGGTCAATTTTGATTATCAACAAAATTTTTCCATCCTTTATTTGGTTTTTATTTTTCATAAATGCATGACATGATAGTGCCCTATCGTAATCAAATAACCATTACAATTGCAATGACAAATTAAAACTTGGATGTACATATTTGTTAATACTTACAAATCGAATAATTCGAACTTGATTACATGATTTTGATATAATGTATGATCATGAGTATTGTGCAATAATAATGATGTATGTCTTAATGCAGAGTTATTGGACTAGTTGTATGAGGTCACCTTATGTGTTTCTTCTTAAAACACTTAAATACATTGAGTAGTGAAATTTTTGAATAAATAATTTTTTTTGAATGATTTTGTCATCATGTTTTGCTTAATTTAAATTCTTGTCATTAAGCCATGCACTCATAGTGATCTACTTCTTAGCTTCCTATTAAACTTGATTGTGCTCGAGAATGAAATGGTGAAGAAGGGAACTAGAGGCATCATTAATTGTTTTAAGATGTAAATTCTTTACCTACAAAACATTTAAACATTTATGTGACTTAGGGAAGAACACGAAAACACATGTGAGAAACCTTCATGACAGAACATCCTTGTCATCATTTGTAGCTCAAAGACATCTTTGTAATCCTTCTAGTATTCAAACTCATCACTTGTTGAAAGGTTCATCGGATGAATATCATAAAAGCATGGGGTAGAAAGAGATTTCTTTTTTCTTTATACTTGGAGCAAAGAGGTTTAGTGAGTGGTTCAACGCTACAATCTCATTAAGGTTGAGGGGTGTAGTAAAAGGAAGATCTTAGGAAGAGAGTCTCTTGAAACTGCCACATTTCAACCCCTTCTACAAACACCTCTTGCTATAAAGGCGAAGGTAGCATGATGAGATTTGATTATGGTGCAGATGCAACTTTTCTTGGTGGATACATTAGAAATTTTGGATTTCTATCAACATAAACATCAAAGGTGTGATCAAAGAATAAGGTTCATCTTCATAGAGAATAATAATCACTTTAAATCCTTGGTGAGATATACAAGAGAGAAAGAACCAAGGTGTTAAAGAATAAAATCTAACAACCCATATTTTGATCAAGTGTTGTTAAAATTTAAGCTAACATTACATTTCATTAAAATTCTTTATGCTTATTTTATGTTGTAGAGAATGTTTTCTTCCATTATTTGCCAAAAAGATTCATAAAAACTTATGTTATATCAATTATCTCTTAGTAAATGAGTTAAAGTTGTTGTGCTTCAAACAACTCCCTAGCACACACCTTGTTAACTCTGGAAAACACTATCTACCTTGTACGATTTAGTGCTTTACACAATTTCAAGTAAAGGCAATCTAACCAAGGTCTTATGAGTTCTATTGACCATCAATATTATGCTTTAAGAGGAAAATCATATTTAATGATGCATGAAGCACATTATAATGCATCATTTACATTCAAGATGCTTAAAATCGCAAGGAAGATTGTCTTATGAACTAAAGTTGTTCAATGACCAAAAATTGATTTGTAACATCTCTTTTCTTCAACACTTATATCAAACCATCCTTAAAGAAGAATAGCAATGAGTTCAATTTACAAAAGGTGGTTAAATGCTGCTAAAATATTTATGTTCAAAAACAATACTCGGGCTTATAACCAAAAGTGACTAAGTGTTTAAAGAATACTTGACATGTTAGTTAGGAGTGACTACGTTCAGAAACAATACTCAGCCATATGAGCCAAGAGTAAGTACAAGATGAAAACAATATTTGTGTTATAACTTGCAATATTAGTCTACATAATAAAACTCAATTTATTGAATGAGATTTAGAAACGTAATATGTGCTATTAGATGAATCACTATAAAAATCTTAATAATTTCTTCCTTTCCTATTGGTAGGAGATACCTAACCCTACAAAAAAAAAAAACAAGAATCGAACTATGAACAACAATTGTGGAAGCTTACCTCCTCTTAAATATATTGTACTTATAGTTTACTTGGACAATCATTATCAATTTTTGTAAATATTTTTAACTTCCAATCTTTTGTCGTAAAATAACAAAAATTAAGGTAAGAGAATTAAACATCGAGTGAATTTTCCCTTATTCCTAATATAGGTTGTATGGAAATTTACCAAAATCCTAATTTATATATATTAGAAAAATCATAACCATAATTAAAATTATAAAATAATAATTTTAATAACACTAAAATAACTAAAATAATAAATTACATAAAAATAACAACTAGGTCAATCTCTAAAGAAAAAAAATGCTTAACCACTCATATTTTACACTTACATAAAAACTAAAATAATTTAATAATAAAGATTATATATAGTTAATAAATTAAAAGGAAACTTTACTCTATAAAAGAGGAGAACTAAGATTAGTAAAAGTACAACACCTTTCAATTTTTCTTATTTCTTACAAAACAAATCCATAATAAATAGTTTTCCAAAACACAAACGTTTTAAAATAAAGAGTAAATTAGTTCCTTTTTTTTAAGCTTAAAAAAAGAAGTCGAAGTGCAAAATTTTTAATATTGCAAAAGCGTTAATTAAAATGATATTTTAATTTAAAACGTAAACCCATAATTCCTGTTCCCTACAAAACCAAAAACAATGTACCCTTTTTGCCAAGCGTCTCTTCTCAATGCAGTCTTTGCCAGCACCATAGATAGAGAGATAAAACGACATCCGCCACATTGAAACGACGACTTCTCGTATTCCGAGTTCACTCACTCTCATCACACTATATTACAATATATTTTACCAATCCTCTTCACTTTCTCTAACGCTTCTTCTTTCATATTACCACAATGTTTTCTTCTTCACCATGATCTACCATTTGCCCCTTTCGTTTACTCTCTGATTCATCTATATACATGTTTTCACGTTACACCGTTCAGATGTGTATGCACCGTAGATTAGTGAAATCACTGGAGGCAGCGGTTCATCGATCTCTTCCTGAACTTTGTTGTTTAACGTCACAACCATGAATCGATCGATAAACCTCTGCATCCGGTGTTCCCTGTCACATTTTCTTTATTTTTTGTCCACTGTTCTTAAATAATAATAAATCATTGGCTATTTCCCCTGTCCTAGAAACCATTTTTTTTTTCGAAACTCTTATTTTTCATTTTCAATCTCTGTTGCTGTTGTGTATTTATTCAGTGGGTTTAATATTTGGATTAATTGATGTAACTATACATGCTTATGCATGTACCAGGTGTTGTGGTGCTGATACATATTCCAATTCTGTGTGGGCTATTATACAGAAGTGGTTTTCTATTGCTGCAATCTTGTGAAGTTTGTTTCTGATATATTTCTGTGCTTGTCTTTCCTTTCTCGATTGATTCATACTTCCTTAGGTTTTGTGGAAAACTGTTTGAAGATTGAGATCCACCCTGACTTCTTTACTTTTCTCTTCAGGTCATGTGTGCATTATTGTTTGGCCTAACTAATTTCAGAACTGTAAACTGGTATGAATTATTGCATATATTTATTATAGTAATTATAGTAATTATACTATAGTAATATAAATTCCCTGTATACGAATTGTCGTTACAGTGATCTCCTCTGTGTTTACATGAGTTATGAAGGTTGTTGATATTTGTCAGATTGCTTCCAGGTAAAATTGAGAGTTTTAGGTTTATGGCAGTAATTAGGGTGATGCGGTGGGATTGAAGTTAGGAAAATATATTTTGACTATTAAATTTTAATAATTTTTTTTATAAATTTCGATGTTGTTTTTTCTAATGATTTTTAATTTTTTAATTTTTAATATTTTAAAATTATTTAAACAATGTAATAATCAAAATTTAGTAATCAAAATATAATTGATATTAAATTATTATGGCACGGAAAAGTTTACTCTGCGTAGTTTTGAGTGAATTTCTGTATGTGGATGGGATACTTGACATAGTTCAAGGCTTCATGCAGCCTTCTTTCTATCTTTGAAAAGATGCCTGTTTGAGATGTTATGTTGAGAAGCATGTGAAATGATTCCATTCATATTTCATATTATATTGGAGTGAAGCTTCTTAAAGAAGTTCAAGCTTCAATTCAAGCCAATGAAAATTGCCTTAAATGTGTTATTTATTTTTTCTGTGAAGGTAAGGGTTTGTACCCAATTGCCACAGTACTGTGCACTGTTTTTATGTCCCAGCTGCTTAATGTTGTGGAAAAAATATACCCAATTAAAAGGAACATTCCAATTATAAAAATATTTAAACTTAAGATTCAAATCCACTAAGATAATTAAAATATGATGGATGTGGCACAATCGAAATTAAATTAAATTTCATTGATACAACTTTTACTATACTATCTCAAATTTTAAGAATATCAATCTCAAAAATATTTCATAACAGCGATATAAAATAACTTTTGAGTAAAATATTATTTTTAGGTATTTAATCCAGAAAGTAATTTAATCTATGACGAAAGACGAAATCATTTTCTACAGATATTTCACGTTTAAAGTTGTGATCACAATTTAAGAATTTTATAATTTGGTGAAATTTGTCTTTTTTTTTTTTACTTTTCTTGTTAACCATTTCTCCAAAAGTTATAAATATTAGTATTAGAATATTCAGTAATAAAAAACTCATTTTTTCTTTCTATAACATTCTATTTATATTCTCTTATTTGTATAGAGGAACACTCGTATACCACATATTTGTTGAGAAAATTAGGATTCTGTTGAGCGAAACCTCCAGTGATTTTTTTTTTTTTTGCACTGGAAGGAAATTTGAAGTTTAAAATTAAAAGGGCGTTAAAGAGAAGAAATTTTCCTACTGGTTGAAAATAGGAGTCACACATTTCATGTTTGTTCATGCTTCGCATGCGTACTTGGTCGAGCTTAACTGCTCCTTGTAGACTCAAAATAGTTCAGAATTTCCCCATGTCACGTGGGCTTCAATTTTGGTTGTTTTCTCTTGCCTCCTTCATTCGGTCGAATTCAGTCTAGTCGAGCTTGACGTAAATTTGGTGGAGTCGCTTTTGGCCCAAATTTTGCAATATTCAGCCAAGTTGACCTTAGAAGAAATTTGACCGGTTCGGCGGAGCCAATTGTAGTCGAAATTTGGCAGTATTTAGCTGAGTCAGCCCCGACTGAAATTTAGTTGAATTCAGTCAAGTCGACCCCAATTGAAATTTGATCGAAAAGGCCCTTGACAAAATTTAGGCATATTTAGCCGAGTTGGCCATGACCAAAATTTGGACGTATTTAGCAGCATTAGTCCGGGTTGAAATTCAGTCAAGTTGGCCCTTATCGAAATTTGATCAAGTTGGCCATAACCTAAATTTAGTGGTATTCGGCCAAGTCAGCCTCGAATGAAATTTGGTTATGTTCAGCCGAGTCGATCGTGACCAAAATTTGGCCATATTCAGTTGAGTCGGCCCTGATCGACGAATTCAGTCGAGTCAACCCTGACCGAAATTTGGCCGAGTATGCCTTGATCCAAATTTGGCTATATTGGGCCGAGTTAGCTTTGGTCAAAATTTGGCAATATTAGGCTTAGTCAACCTTGATCGAAATTTGGCCAAATTCAGTCAGGTCGATCCTGATTGAAATTTTGCTAAGTCGATCCTAGCCCAAATTTGGTTGTATTCGGCCACATCGACCCTGACTAAAATTTGGTCATATGCGGCCAAATTTTACCGAGTTGGGCTTGACCAAAATTTGGACATATTTGACCGAATCGGCACCGACCAAAGTTCGTTCGTATTTGGCCGAGTCGACCCTAGCTAAAATTCGACCGAGTTGACCCCGACCAAAATTTAGTTGAGTCGACCATGACCGAAAGTCAATCGAGTTGGTCCCACGTTGAAATTTGACTGAGTTGGCCCTGACCAAATTTTGCCTAATTTGATCGTGTTGGTCATAATAAGGACACAAATTTTAGAAAATTCAATCTAAATTTCTATTGTAAAATATGGATTTTGGATTTTGAACTTGATTCTAATATTTGGATCTAAATTTAAATCTTGATCCAAATTTTTGGATATCGATTTTAAAAAAAATCTAAACTAGTTCTGCTGAAAAAATGGATTTGGATAAGAAATCTTATCCAATCATTTGAATCTAAAATGGAGGTGGATTTTGAATAATTAAAAATTCAATCCATGATCTAGAAAATTTATAGAAGAAGTACCCATTGAGTTGCAAAAGAACAAGAGAATGATTAAAAACTATTCAAATCTCATTCAATTTAAATAGTGATTTATATATGAGAGCTTTAAATAGTGATTTATATATGAGAGCATGGGCTCTATGTACATATGACCTAATTTTCTTACAAGCATGACTAAATCTACGTGGGACTAAAAGCTACAAAGTGTGACATCCAAGAGTGTGAAACGATCGCCCCCAAAATAGCTTAAAATGACTATTTTATGTGATGTGGAACTTCTTACTACATACCTTTCTTTCATGCTTTCTAGAATTTTTCATTGATTTTCCGAAGCTTGATTTAAGGTTCAAAGCTAACTCAATCATACTTTTATAAACTCTTATTATTACATGGAAAAGAGTAAGCTTGTACAATTTATACTAGACTATTAAGAAAGAAGAAAATTCTACTGCTCTCATTTCCAAAATAGTAGAATTTTTTGGTTTAATTACTCAAATATTATCGACTTTGGTATATGTGTTAATCTGATAGCCGCTTTTAGAAAGGTATCAATTGTATTCAAACTTTTGAAGAAACGCTTTAATTAGGTCCATTTTAGAGATAAATTATTAACGTCGTGAATGACGTGTCACATGTTAGTATGTTGTGTTTATTAATTTTTTTAAATTTTTTAAATTTTTAAATTTTAATTTTTTTTTGCAGAAAAAAATTGTCACGTGTCAATGTCACTATCAAATATTATTGTGTTGATATCAATTCAGCTATCATATGTGTCTTCTTGATTCAATTTAATCTCTACTTATGTGTCTCTTATTCAATTTTGTCCTAATTTTTTTAATAATTAAAATAATTTTTAATTCATTTTTAAAAGATTAAAAACAATTAAGTATAAATATTTTTACAAAATTAAGTATTGATATTTATATTGTTTCTCTCCAATTTTAGACCAAATTTATTATTTGTATAAATGTTATACTAATATTTTTTTATTAAAAATGACTTTTAAAATATTACCTTATTGTATATTATTAATTTTAAACTGATTCTTTTATTTTCATGAATGTTATACTAATATTTATTAAAAATGACTTTTACTACTAAATTAGTACTGAATTATTGTAAAAATATTTATGCTTAATTAGTTTTAATCTAAAAAAAATGGATTAAAAAATGTTTTAATTATTAAAAAAATTTGGGTCAAAATTGAATCAGAGACACATGAGTAGGGACTAAATTCAATCAATGGTGGAGACTAAATTGAAATCAAGACAATGACGTTTGATGGTGACACTAACATGTGGGATTGTCAAGCATTGCCCTGTGGCACTGACAATGCCACGTGTCACATCAGGGACGTGAAATGTGGCAATTTTTATTTTTGCAAAGAAAAATTAAATTAAAAAAAATAGGTTGACATGTGGCACGTCATTAACGACATTAGTAATTTCTGTGTGAAAGGAACCTAGTTGAAGCATTTTTTCAAAAGTTAAGATGCAATTGACACTTTTTTAAAAGGGAATACCAGATTGACACATCTCTACTAAAGTGGGTACCATATGAGAAATTAAACCAATTTTTTTTTCTTTAAGGCTTCATCTATCATCTTAGTCATGGACCTTGTTATGGGTCCAATATGTTGCTTCATAGATGGTCCAGGCAAAGTCTCATTTATACTTAGAATATATAAAGGTATAATTATTGATTTGATCCCCTGATTTTTTGGTTTAGTTCAATATGGTCCCCTTATTATTGGTTGGTTCAATTTAGTATCTCAATTATTTAAAAGGGTTCAATTTGATCATTTCCGTTAGATTGGAGTCAACATCGTGTCCGTATAGAACACATGTCAAGTCGTAGAATTTTTAATTTTTAATTTTTTTTTTTAAATTCTTTTTCTAAAAATTTATAATCTTCCATGTGTTAGGTTACCGTCATGTCACATGACAGTTTATTGTCATGACGTGTGCTAGTGATAATAATTGTTTACAATTTAGTTCTCTATTTAGATTTTTGGTTCAATTTAGTACTCCTATTTTTTAAAATCATTCAATTTTGTCCTCTCCAATTTAAGACCAAATTAGTAAATATACTTAATTACAACTTATATATGGATGTTACAATAATTTCTTTTAATATATACATCAAATCACTTCACCTAAATACTCAAATTATTTTATTTTTTACATTTTTACCTTTATAATTTTTTACACTTGAACTTTTTTACAATTATAAAAAATAAAATAATTGGGAACTAAAATAAAATGATTTTTTACACGACACGATAGTAACTTGACATGTGGAAGTTTATAAATTTTTAGAGAAAAAATTAAAAAAAAATAAAAATTCTATGGCTTGACATTGTCATGTAGGGACATAGTGTTAACTCTAATTTAACGGAGATGACCAAATTAAACCCTTTTAAATAATTGGGGACTAAATTAAACCGACAAATAATAAAAGGACCAAATTGAAATAAACCAAAAAATTAGGGGACCAAATCAATAATTATACCAATGTATAAATGATATCTCATTTAAGGGTAATCTTATGTTATGTTATTTAATAGAACAATGATATTATGACTCCCATTTTTTTGACTATCATCCTTTGCTTCCTGATGTGACTTCGTGGGAGTCATTGATTAATGTACCACTCTCTTTTTTCTTTGAAAGAATCAATGATCCATCCAATAAAACGCGTCAGAGAATAAATGATGAGAGTGAAAAAAAATGTGTCAAAGTATAAATTTCCAATTTAATATTATTCTTGTAATGTTGTATGTTGTATCAATATTTATGACGAAAAAGTTTGTTTATATTGGTGAAAATAAGATATTGGATCAAGTATAATAAAAATACGCATTCAGAGCAAGCAAGCAAGGAGAAAAACAAACTTTCTCTACAATAAAGATAACCAATTTTCTCTCTAGACAACACGTGAATTTACCATGCAAAGTGAAAGATAGTATATTAACTACAACAAGGTAAGAAGATTGCACTATTTTATTAAGGAAGTCAATTGATGAAATGTGTCTTATGTTCTCGTTGACACTAAAAGATATCCCTTAAGGTAATATCCAACTTCTTGCCATAATTAATTTTAAATATTTCATATATATTTACAACAAGACTACCAAGATACGTTATTATTATCATTATCTATTTGTTAAACAAAGTATTATCTCACATATAAAAAACTTTAAAACTTCTATTTGAGTACTTTTAAAAGTTTGAAACATAACTTTCTTATTATATTGTTTAAAAGGATAATATGGAAGACTCATTATTTTATCCAGTAAGTATTAAAGCCTAAAGTAATGGTTCGTTAAAAAATACTTGGAAAAATTAGATAAAAAACCATTGGATAGAAATTAAAAAACAATACTTAAGTTTGAAGCTAGAAGTTACTAGTAAAGATAATTATATTTGGTTGGAGATGCAAGGGACCTCATATTTATTCAAGTACTTAATATATTAATTTTTTTTGGAAATTTAAGTTTGAGTTTAAATTTTACATTGGATAGAAATGAGAAAGTTGAGTACTTAATAAGAATGAAAATTTATAAATTCATCACCTTATAGTTTTGATTGGAAATGATGTCAATTTCTTATGTTGGTTGGCCTGAAGTCTTATTGTTGTTTGTCTCCCAAGTGAACTCTCACTCTAAACACCAAATAATGGTATTTAACAGTGGTAGACGTTTGTGGTAGCAGGGAGGGGCCATGGCCCCCCCAAAAATTTGATTTTTTTTTATTTAAATTTTAGGTATTTTAAATTCTTTTATATTATAGATATTAGATAATATATTATAAATATTAGATAATATATTATAAATTAATGATGATTAAATTAAATATTTTATTTTTTTTATAAATATAATAATTAATGTTAATAAATAATAAAATATAAAATCAAAGATAATAAAGAATAAAGAATACAAAGATTTATCAAGATGTTTTTATTATTATTTTTCATTATGGTTTGAGCTTCTTATAAATCGTTTTCATTTCTTATTCTTAAATTTTTTTCTTTTGTTTTTGAAGAGAAAAATATTTATTTTTTGCTCTTATTTCTCTTTGTTCTCTTTCATTCACGAGGAGGAAAAGAATTAGGTAATTCTTTTATCTTACTTGATAGTGAAATATTAGTTTAATAAATTATTTAATAAGTCTCTTTTAT
>Ga0099822_1011766_pt1 | contig 10613 bp, 7 predicted proteins | sample CowpeawhiteBW_FD_76839 | JGI IMG/M metagenome (GOLD analysis project Ga0099822, IMG submission 76839) | Root nodule microbial communities of legume samples collected from California USA - Cow pea white BW | ecosystem: Host-associated > Plants > Roots > Nodule | place: USA: California | collected... | reverse complement strand
TTTCTAAGTAATGTAGGTTTGAGTGAAAAAAAAAAAAAAAAAACTGGCACGAGTATTTTGAACGTGTGTTTATCCTTAAAAAGTGCGTATAGGGGAAAAATCTTGAGAACTATGACTTTTGATGGCCTAGTTGTGAGTTGATTTTTCTGAATTTTGCTTAGAGATTCTTGATGTGGTCTGTTTCAGGTGCTGGATTGTTTAAGAAGAAAGGTTTTAAAGGATCCTTTGTAGAAGCGGGGTCTTATGCAAAGGTGCATTGGAATCTCGGTGCTATTTTCCTTGCTTGTTTTAGTTCGCTACTTGATTATATATAATTTTGTTGTTTGTTTTAATTTAGCTTGTAATTAATGTTTTTTTTTCTTTGTTACTAGACATTTGCAGTTTTGTCTGGAGTTCATAGTTTGGTTGTTTGCATCTTGAAAAGACTTAGAGGAAAGGATGATGGTATGAAAATTTAACTCCAAACTGGCAGTTTTTCTTTTTTTTTAGTGATTTTGCACCGCTAATGTGAACTCTTTTTTATCTGCAGTCATTAATGCGGGGGTAGCGGGTTGTTGCACTGGACTTGCTCTAAGTTTTCCAGGTATCTTTTCTTTATTTTATACTAATAAATTAACAAATTTGAGCCTTCTTTGAAACTTCTAAGAAAAAGGCCTTGCCAATGTGGCTACACTGAATAAGTTTTCTAGTCATTCTTGATATCATAATCACGTGATCTTGGATTCTCTCCGCATACCATTACCTTAAAGGAGTGGAAAAAATTGCTGACTTAGAATGCCTTCTAATCATTGCTAAATTTAAAAACTCTTTGGCTAAATAAACTTGTAAATTTCATTTTTTGTACTTGTTTTGTGTTTTGTTATCAGGACTTATGATCTATGGTTTTGCAGGTGCTCCACAAGCTCTTTTGCAGAGCTGTCTTACTTTTGGGGCATTTTCTTTTATTATGGAAGGGCTAAACAAGCAGCAACCAGCACTTGCAGTTCCCATGTCCTGGAAAAAACGATCTGTGCAATACAGTGCTCGTCCTCCCCTGGCACTCTCCCTTCAACTCCCTCTTCCAGAAGAACTAAAAGAAGCCTTCTCTTTTTTCTCCGAGTCTCTGAAGCAGCGCAGCAAGGGATCTTACCCGACATCTCAATAAGAAATCGGGTTTCATGGTGGTCTGGTATCATGTAGATAAGTTGTCACCCTTTCTATTTTATTTTTTAGGTTCCTTTTAGCCTTCAACATTTTTTTTAACTTAAGGATGACCATAAACTGTCCAAGGACGCATGGATTGTTTACATGTTACTGACCTCCAATATGGTTTGTTTAACTTGGATGACCTATCGTATGATGATTTAGTATAAGTATTATTTGGATCCGATTTTTGTTTGACAACCAAACTCTGCGATTTTGCAATTCCGCTTAACTTACTAAACTTTATTATTTAGTTATTAGATCCCAATTCCAATACCTACATCGCGTAACCCTTTTTGAATTAGAAAATTATCTTTCCCATCTTTGTTAGAATTCTAAAGATCATTCAAGCACTGGTTTTTCTTCTTGGGTATCCAGCACTGATACCAATTGAACCTGCTCACGCGCGTAAATTTAGACAATTTAACTCTTAAATAATAGTCAACTACATGTACTCAACGGAAATTACGGTATAGCGCAGTTAAATAAGCATTTGAGCTAATTTATCCTCATGGTGAGAATTGGACTTCGACACATGGGTTTGGGCTCCCATGAGAAGGAAGAACTTAAACAAGAAAAGAAGCAATGAAACGATGCATGTTTTTTCTTCCTGCACCTCAAATACTACTAACTGTACTCCCATGTTAAGGGGAAATGACTAAAACTCCCCCTCATTGCACCATGCCATTGCTGCTGCTATCACTGATGCTGTTGCCGTTACTGTGTTCATTGTCTCCGTGTGTCATTCTCCATTGCAAAAGGAGAGTGAGTGCTCGTTCTAGGTCAAAAATATATGTTCGTTCTAAGAAAAAAAAATTGTTTCACAAAATTTGTTCTGAAAAGTTTGTTTATGGAAGATTTGTTTTAAAAGGTAATGTACGTGTTTTAGAAAGCCTGTTCTAGAAATTTTATTTTAAAATTTGTTATAGAAATTTTATTTTAGAAATTAAGTTTCGAAAATCCTTTTCAAGAAATCATATTGTGGAAATTCCTAAAAAAATATTTCTGAATATTTTTAAATAAGATGATTCCAGATGTAACTTTGATGAAGAATAAAATAATTATTTTAAAAATTATGGAGTGCACATAGAAATTATGGGGGTGCTGAAAGTAAAAGCAAACGATGCGTTTTAGGGAGAGAAAAGGAAAGGTCCTCTTGAATCTTCGCCTCCTTCACCGTGGATCTGCGCTGGGGCACTGCTAGCAGGAACAACATAGTGAGCAAAGATCACTCAAACAGAAGGTAAAATTGAACGTCACCGCTCCGTTTTCATTATCCTTAATTCGATCATAATTCTTTAGTCACAATAATAATTTGAAGCGAATCTCTGGTGCTTTTTGACGTTTTACTCTTCGATCATCTTTCATTTGTCTTTTGGATTCGGAATTTCGATTTACATTTTAAGCGCTCAAAAAAGCGGTTAATGCTAGACGGGAAACATCGCGATGAGATTACATTGCAAAGTGTTATGATTTTTTATTTGGAAGCAAAATTTTTTTTTTTTTTTTTTTTTTTATTCGTTTTTTTTTTTTTTTTGTTTATGTAGGGATTAATTCAATGGCTACTTTGAAAAGTCTGAAGATCAAGACAAGCACTTGCAAGCGATTAGTGAAGGAGTTGCGTTCTTATGAGAAGGAAGTTGAGAGAGAAGCTGCCAAAACTGCTGACATGAAGGAAAAGGGAGCTGACCCTCATGATCTCAAGCAGCAGGTATACCCTAAGCACTCTGCATTTCCATTCTTTAATTTTTTTAAACTTATCATACGTATATGTTGTTTACTTTTCTCAGCTAAAAACAAGATTGTAGAATTGATTGTAACTTTTGCTGAACTAATTTGGATATGAACAGGAAAATGTGTTGGCTGAGTCTAGGATGATGATTCCTGACTGCCGCAAGCGCCTTGAGGCCTCTCTGTCAGACTTGAAAAAGACATTGGTACTTTTTATTTCTTGTTTCTGGGCTTGCTGTATCTCTCAGTTTCTGCTGTTATTGATATTTTAAGTAACTTTGACATTCTCGGCATTTGATGCCTTGGCTCTATCATAAAATCACCCTGCTAACTTGTTGGGAATCCAAGTATCTTCCCAACATAACTTAATAGTTTTCACCCTTAATTGGTCTGATGGAAGATGGTGCATGTTTGTGATTTATGTATTTTGATCAAATCGATTGGGAAAGGAATATAAGTATCTTTCTTATCATTCCTGGTCTTGCTAGTTCTATGTTCAATACAAATTTGTGTTTCCTAGTTCCTATTGTTTTTTTCTTGTCTGAGTCAATGTGTCTCTCTTCAACTAGTGCACACTTTCTCAATGAATTCCTTCAACTTCCTCTTTATCTCATTTAATCCCAAGGTGGAAGTTAAAGAATTATTGCCTGGTTGGGGATTGTCGGATCTTTATTTGAAATAAGAGAAAGTTGCAACTAAAAGACTTCTGTACTGTGTTAAATTATTTTGAATTTTTATAAATATTTTCTGCAAGTATTATTGTTGTTTTTATCAACCCAATTTGTGTGTATTTAAAGCTGGAGCTTCAAAACAAACCAAATTGTTTTCATTTATGCACAAAACTCTTTGCTTTTTGTCCCAGGGAGGCTTCTCTGATTTAAAAATCAACTTGATATGTTTAATTTAAGCGTTTGTTGAAATTGGATGTAACCTTTCATTACGTTGGAATTTTATTTTATTTTATTTCCCACTTTCAGACCGAGTTGGAGGACTCTGGTGAGAAGGCAGGTCCTGAAATTGACGACGCTCGAAACACCATGGTAGAAGTTGAAAAAGTATTTGAAATTGAAATAACAGAAGCTTAAGGGTGAGTTTGATTAATGCTCTTGATGAGGATATTGTACCTGTGTTACATGAGCCCTCTCCCTCCCCTGTTTAGTTCTGTGCTGCTATGGAACTTCTGAAACTGAATGAATATGAAATTGCATACTTTTCCAAGCTTCAAAACATGGTATCAAATTGTCAAAGCTTTTCCTTCTAAATTTCTCTATTTCTATATGGTATGCCACCTAAAAATCATTAGGTCAGTAATTTCGGCAGTATTGTGTTGTTTGCAGATAAAGGAGTTGTAAAATTGAATGAAATCCTATCTTCATTCTGGTAATAGTTTTAAGGTTTCACGTTTTCAATAAATTTTGTCAAATAGAGTTGTAAACCTACTTTTGTTAGCCAATTCCATAGACCGCGTAATATGATTAACAAGTTTTAATCAATTGATTAGAGGCTGGTTGATATTTTCTCCCATTAGAGTTAGTATTAAGTCGTCGAAGACCAATGTCTGAGACAAGAAAATGCAGGGTATTGAAACATTGATGGAGAAAAAAAATCACATAAACGTGTTATAGCTGGAGACCAATGTCAACATTTCTTGCTTTCACTCTTAGTCTTCTTGTGAGTTCAACAAGCGTTGGCAAGACTAATTTTGAAAGAATTTTGTTTTGGAACTTTATCAATTGATTGAAGTTGAGACGAGTTTAATTTTACCTACCACTCAATCAATTCTCATTAAATCAAACGCACATAAGCAAATCAACATTTGCAACATATTATTGAAGAATAGAGACTTAACTATTATATGTTTTATATTATTTTTTGTTATCAGTGTTATTATTTTGTGAATAAATTGTTGTTTGTTTATTACGTATTATTTGCATATTTATCCAAACATAATATATGTATATATATTCAATATTGATAAAGGCTACTTTTTTAAATACAAGTACTCTCTTCACAATTGCTCAAGATTTTTTATAAAATAAAATTGACTTTAAAAACATTGGGTGACACTAACTATTATTATTATTTGAACACTACATGGTGTCGAATTTCACTACATGCAGCTATAAATTATTTTATAATTAATATAAATTATTTAGTTATTTATTGATGATTAAACGTAAATAATTTAACAGATGATAAATAGGTGATAAATTGGTAACGATGCATGATATTTTAATAGGCAGTATAATGATAATAATGAATAAATAACGATGGCAAAGATTATTTTATATTGATTTCTCGTTAAGAAAATTAAAATTAGGAGTGTTCGACGGGTTGAGTTAGGCAGAATTTAGTCAAATTCATTCTTTAATCGACTAAAAAATATTCGGTTGAATTTTTGTATTTTTTATGTTAGATTGAATCCAATCCAATTCTCTTTAAGTTTGAATTAGATTTAGTGAAGATGATGAATATACTTTAAAAATAACATAATTCTTATAAAATTAATTCATGACTTCAAGTCAACAAATAAATACATTATATAAATTTTGTCTAAACTAATTGAAAACATTTGAAAAACATAACAGAATTTATTAATAACACAAATAATTCATATGAGAGTAAGTTAGTTTGAGTTAAATAAGATTTGATCTAAGTATAAATGAAACCTGACGCATTGTAATTGGGATGGATTAGATCAAATTGATCATCAAAGAAATACAATTGGAAATAAAAAACCTATTAAAAATATATTAAAATAAACCGAAGAAAGTTTTGTAACCCTTAAAATTTTATTTAAGTCAACCTGAATAAAATAAATCAACCCAAAAATACACTCAAAAATTGCTGCTGGTGAATAGTAATATTCAAATTATGACTAAAGCTAAGTCTTTGTTTTTTTTTTGGGTATGCATGCTACAAGCCAAAAACGTGGATTTAGGATAATTGACCACATTTATTCAAACTTACTACTACAACTTATTTTAATATAATGTCGTTTTCACTTCCAAATGTTAAGCATACTCATCAACATGAAGACATCTGAATAGATTTTATATTACTATGCTACTCATCAAATTAATTCCACAACACAAGCTTGTGTTAGCCACTTAATGCAAAAAAAATAATAATAATAAATAAAGAGAATCTAAAACCAAAAAATTAAAAATCAGAAGGGTAATTAATTAACTATAATTTTACTCTTCTTTTTGACCTACTACATGTGGATTTTAATTTACGCCTTCAAACAGTATAGTATAAACATAATATAAAGTTAAAAAGGATAGAAAGAAACTCTTGACCTAATTCATACATTCCAATTTACATCAGAACTTATTTTTCTTCCCATCTTTCCCAAATCAACCAACAAATGTGACCTAATACAAAATCAATAATCAAGGCTAAGTGAAGTTTCAGACCTCCAGTGTCTTGCTTTCTCAAATCCATTGGTATAATTCTCAAAATCATCAATTGTTTGATCAATCTCTTCTTGAGTGTTCATCACAAAGGGTCCAAATTGCACCACAGGTTCCCCCAATGGTTCTCCTCCAACCAAAATGAACCTTAGAACCTTTGAAGATTTGTTCCATGCTTCAAGACCATCCCCAGAACCAAGAAGAAGTATATGATGTGAAGTCACAGGTTGAGACTTTTGGTTCCCAAAAACACCTTCTCCTTCCAATATGTACACAAAAGCATTCCATGATTTTGGTATAAGTTGCTGCAAGTGTGCACCAGGTTTGAGGGAAAAATCCAAGTACATGGTTGGTGTTCTTGTGTAGATTGGAGACTTTATTCCAAGAGCTTCACCTGCTATCACTCTAACTTTTATTCCATCTACCATAGTTTCAGCTATGTCCTTGCTCAGCATTTCTTGGTACCTTGGCTCAATCCTAAGATAACAGTACAAACAAACACATATCAGACCAAAGCTTTAGAGTCTTAACTAAGAAACTACTTTACCAATATAACGTAAACTTTAAGGTAGACAATGGTTTTTTCTTAAAGGATCACAAACAGTACTTCCAAGAAGACACTGATGAAAAAGTTGAATTCTTTTTGTAGTGGGTCATCCAGAACCAGACAAATTCATTTGAAACTAGCATTTACAACATGTTATGGTTGCCCTTTTTATCATTGGAACTTCCATCATCACCATGGGAAATATGGGGTGGTGAGAGGCACTTTTTTTTTTTATGCTGGCCATTTCAGGCCATTTTGCACACTTGCTTCCTCAAATGCTCTATTGAAAAGCACTTCCAGGAAATGGTATATATGATGGCAAATCATGAGAAAAAAAAGTCACATGTGAAAGTGAGGAAGCCATATCTTAATGCAGAAAGTTTAAAAAGATTTCACTGTTTGTTTCCTTGTGAATAGTGCAGTTCCTTTTTGTCTCATTGATATTTGGTGAAGAGCATCATCCAAAAAACTATAATGATGATGATGATCTTCACTGACGCAAGAGGTACGTCATCAAAATAAGGCTAACACATTATGATTTCAGTATTTCGTTAAGAAAAAATCCTGGTTAGAGAGGTGAAATTTTAAACACTAAGTAAAGATAAATAATTTAGTACACTTCTGGTTTTGTGTTGATTTCAAGAAAGAGGTATGACCTGAAATAACAAAAAGTAGTTTTTGCATTTTTAAATTCATTTGACATGATTTTGTTGATAAACATGTACACAGTTGATGCTTATCCAAAACTCAATTATAAAAATCACTTTCTGTAAGTTCAATCAGTACTTAATTAAGTTGTTTACTGGTTCTGACCTTTTAAAAGGGCAATAAGTAATCTATTAAGATATGTATATTCAAAAGTGTCTCTGTGATTGCTGTGATTGGTTTAGAAGGATTTTGCACCTACATTTTATGTTTTGAAGAGAGGTTGATCCAGAGCTGAAGACCCTTTTGAGTTCCTTGTGCTGCAGGCATTTCTGAGTGAACTATCCCTCTTCCTGCAGTCATCCATTGCAAATCACCAGCTTCAATTGTTCCCTTTCGTCCTTCAAAATCTTCATGTGTTATGGATCCCTGAATTGTGCAAAAAAGTTGCATTCAGGTGAGGTTATCACATCAGCACAAGCATGTGTCACCAATACACAACTTTGTATACATTACATTGCACTCAACATGGTAGTTGGTATTCTAGAAAAATAAACCAGACAGCAACATGTGGGGTCACTTTTGTCTTTGTGCTCTTAAGTCATAACCAACTACTATGGTAACAAGGACATAATCTTTAATGGTTTGGTTTCTGTGGCACTAATCAAAATGGCTCAATTCGTAACGAATCATTAATTTGTGACTTACATGTTGCCACACCACCAGCACACAGATTGACACAGATTAAGAATTCATAAAGCGAAATAGTACTACTATTTTTGGTTTTTCAACTGTGTGATTTGCACAATGACCTTTATATTATGTGGTTTTGACTTTGTAACACGGATTGCAACAGAAAGTAAAAAACTTAACACAATGTTTCTCAAATGATGGAAAACTGTTTCATGATCAATGAGCAAAGGAATGAAAATTTGCTCTACCTGCAACATGTATGTGACTGTCTCAAATCCTGTCAAAAGAAAAGTGAAAAAACACCACAAGGAACAAGGAGTTAGAAGATAAACAAATTATATCACTGAAGAACATAACATCAATGACACAAAAAATCTCATTCACAAACCTCTGTGTGGATGATCAGGAAACCCAGCAGGAGCAGTGACTGCAATATTCAGAATTTCACATTCTTAGAAAACACAAACAAGATTGACTCTGATGTATTTTTTCAGTATTGAAGTTAAAAAACAGAGAAAATTATAGAGATGTTTTACCTGAGAATTCATCCAAGACAAGGAAAGGGTCAAAGTTCTTGAGCTCAAATCTGAACATACCCACATAACCAATCAATTCAAAAAACTAAACTTTTAAAAACTTGCAATGCAATATACATTTGAAGAACAAAATCTCATGTATCTCATGTATTCTGTCTTACCTGCCTATGCTTCTTCTAACAACTGCCCCAACACCCTCATGTTGAGGTCTGGCCAAGAACTTTCTGGCCACAAGACGAGGTTCTTTAAGGTAACTGGTAATATCTTGGTTGGGCATTTTGTGGAAAGAGAAGAAAAAGTTGTTGAATGATGGAAATGTGAGGAGCAAGACAAAGATTGTTTAAGGTATATATAGGAAAGTGGGGGGTGTGGCGTGAGAGGTAGAAACAGAAGCAGAGGTTCACTCTTGGGAAAGTCAAACCTCAAAACGTATAGTGTTGGCTGCCAATGAAGACCCACATCGAATAGAATAACAAACACTTTGCTTCATCTCAAGGTTCTTTTGCTTTCCTTATTCCCATCAACGTCAGCATAACGCACTCATGATGTGTCTCGTAGGCATATGCATACCACACCACCTTATTATTATTTTTATTTATAACTATCATGTTAATCAAAAAGGTTATTACGTTGATTCATTTGTTAAAAAAGAACTCAAATTTAGAACAATAAGAATTAGAATATATATATATATATATATATATAATAAATATTAAAAAAGTTAAAATTTTTAAAATTGTTCTGATACGTTCGGCAGCATCATTAGGAATATATTAAAACTAATTACTATGTTTTTAAGGTATTATCCGTTTTGAAACACGAAACTCTATAACAGTTTGGTCCTTACAAGACACCTCAAAGAAAAGAGAAAAAAAAAAGAATATTTAAATTGTACTTGATCTCGACTCCTAAGTAATGTGAGACTTATTAGATGTATAAGAAAAAAATAATTACTTTTTATAGTAAATTTTAAAGTGTTCTGATCCGATCCAAATCGGTCTGACATCATCGTTAAGAATAACCAACATATTTCTAAAGTATTATCCTCCGTTTTAGGACGTAAAACTCTATCACAGATTGATCCTTAAAAAACACATTAAAAGATAGAGGAAAACATGAGTATTTAAACTTACATCGACTCTTATATAATGTAAGACTTATTAAATATTTTTTTATGACATTAAATTCTTTTTTATTTACAATAAAGAGATCTATATAAAAATCTAAATCTAGAAATAATTGGAATCATTATTGACATATTAATATAAATATATAGGTATAACTATTTGGACTTAGTATTGTTTAAAATCATATATTTATATATCTTTCTCATGGGTGGTTACATGAGTAGCACCTGCGATGTTGAATTGTGTGGTTTTATATTAAACTGAAAGTTAAGATTCATAAATATAAAAAAAAAAATGGAAGAAGAAAAATTGTTGGATGATAGCTGGAGTTTTGCATCAGTTGACATCAGCCACGTTTCAGAATCGCTTAATTAAAGTCTTGACTTGTTTTTAACAACCTTCCCACTTCATCTTTTCTTCTACTTTACCATTTTTAGCCTATGCTATATTTACTCTTATACATTTTTTATTTTTTAATCACATTTAAGTTCTTCTAAAGCTCACTTTCTTTTTCTTCTTATTTTTATTCATTGTCCTACACTTATTGCCATGTATTAAAAGTACTTTTGCGAATCACTTTGTTCCACTCTAATAATACATAGCCCTACATTTCACCATAACACAAAAAAAGAATCAAGTTCAAAAATCATTAATTGATTTAATAATTAAGTTGCTATTTGTTATGAATATATATATATATATATATATATATATATATATATATATATATATATAT
>Ga0099822_1011765_pt1 | contig 10613 bp, 5 predicted proteins | sample CowpeawhiteBW_FD_76839 | JGI IMG/M metagenome (GOLD analysis project Ga0099822, IMG submission 76839) | Root nodule microbial communities of legume samples collected from California USA - Cow pea white BW | ecosystem: Host-associated > Plants > Roots > Nodule | place: USA: California | collected... | reverse complement strand
TTTATTCCAAAGCTCTTATTTTAGCTAGTGAGTTTAACTGCTTGGAGGAGATGTTGATAACTGTAGCTCTGCTGTCTGTGGAATCCATATTTTATAGTCCTCGGGACAAGTTAGAAGAGGTTTGAGGACTGAACTCCAACTGTATTCCTATTGTATTCTATTTTGATGTTATGATGAAACATAACATAAGGATGGTTAGTGATTATATATATAGTACTAGTGTATCTCTCTATTAACTACTTAACAAAATATTTATGAATATCATTTGCATGATTTGAACATACGAAGTTGACTGATGCGTGAAGGTTTTGGTCTTCATATTTTTCCATATACTTCTGTTCCCTCTTAGTATTTATCTAAAATTATTGTTTGTTGATTTCTCTCATATTTTACCAGGCAAGGACTGCAACTAAATGCTTCTCAAGTCCAGAGGGAGACCACATCACTTTGATTAATGTGTATCGAGCATCTAATGATTTCTTGGAGAAGAGATCAATGGAGATGGGTATAGCAAAGACTGAAAAAGTTTTTAGAAAATGGTGCAAAGACAATTATATTAATAGCCGGTCTCTTAGACATGCTCGTGACATTCACAAGTAATTTTATCATGTTAAGCTAAATATCAAGGATTTAATGATATTTTTTTTTACTGTAATCTAGTCCAGACATTTATGCTTTCACATTTGCAAATTACTTTTTTCAGGCAGATTAAGGGACATGTTGAACAAATGGGTCTTAATCTTTCTTCTTGTGGAGATGATATGCTTCAATTCCGCAGATGCCTAGCTGCTTCATTTTTCCTCAATGCAGCTGTAAAGCAGCCAGAGGGGACATACAGGTATCTAATTCAAGTTAGAAATTATTGGCTTTCATTCAATTCCCTCCTGTATTAGGTCAAATTCTGGCCTTTTATGTTTGAAATTCGTTTTGGGATTTTTGACTATAACTGGAATCCTTGACTGCATATGTAATTTATTTTTCTATTAAAGGTCCTTATTGCTTAGTTACGTGGCAGGGCTTTGGCAAGTGGTCAGGTGGTGCAGATCCACCCTTCTTCTGTATTATTTCGGAAAAAACCAGAGTGTGTGATATTCAACGAATTGGTCCAAACTAATAACAAGTATGTCCGAAATCTAACAAGAGTTGATTACCTATGGTTAACTGAGCTGGCTCCTCAATATTATGCCATGCAGAATTAAATTCGTCGTGGTTCCATTAAACAGGTGATTCACATTACCGATACTTTAATCCTTTTTAAGTTTGGGTAGTTTAAATACTTCTATAATGTGCAAAATTGGTGGTTTACATCCACAATTCTATGTAATCCCTTGCACTGTCTTCATTATCTGGGCTGGCCCCTATACAATTTGGGATTTGAAGCACTACATACATCTTTATTGTCTTCTACAAGTCTGTATTAACCTATAATTCACCATAGAATTGTGAATTTGCGAGTTTGATAACCATGCTAGTCCATATGGAGTTCTTCAAGCTCTAGTAGACAAAATCAGTATCAAACCATTCATAATCTTGAGGCAGCCCTTCAATAATGACAAAAGATTTTCATTTTAAGAAAATCACCATTGAAGGATCATCAAGAGTCATGGATTGAAGTACATTGCGAAGTTGCCATGCCCTTGCACTTTTTTGTTTATGAAAATATGCACCTTATCCCAAACTTGTAAGAACTGATACAAACAGGATGAGAAAGAAAGTATCTTGTTAGAGTGGATTGTATCCATGGACAACATTTGATCTTTTTCCCAAGAAATATATGTTGGATTAATTTTGTTGCTATCTTAATCTATTTCACTGTGAAACCGAAAAGCAAGATGCTAGAATCAAGCTTTGCAGAAATATTGACAAAGATAGGAGAGGAAAGAAAAAGGACATATTCACAGTCAGGTAGAGAGATGAGTCTGCAAGCAAGGGCAAAGTGGAGGATTATTTTCTGTAGGCATGGATCACTAAGCTCTTGAAACCAGATATGATAGGCCCAATACAAGTCAACAGAATAGGCCCAAAGTATGGAGGGTTTATGTGAGAAAAAATAGGAGGGAGGCAAGAATGTTGACTGCCAGAGAGAGAGAGAAGGAAATGTGAGTGGGAGTGTGTCTTTCTGTTATAGAGGCGTTAGGGAGTGAATAAGGAAAGGGGGAGAGAATATCTGGTTGTTTTCTGAGCAGAGATTCTCTCTGTAGGAGCATAGCTCTGGGGTAGAATTCCTCAATATAAATAAAGCATTGGTGTCGTCTAAGAAACACCCTGTTTCAGCAGTGGAGATTTGTGACTTTATGCCTTGTAATCTTTTTCAAATATTTTGGAAGTATCCAAATGCTGAAGTCGGCTAGCGAGCTGAAGATGTATTCTGTTATTGTGGTTTAGTTACTTATCTTCATTAGCTATCTCTTTCAGCCCCACTTAAAAGGGTTCCTTTAAACTAACTATTGCACGAGAAGTTTGTAATCTTTAGGGTGCTTATTGTAATTCTCTAAGTGAATCCATGATCACCAACAAAGGGGTTACACTTCCAACAAAGGTGGCCTGACACAGGAAATGACAATGCACCAAATGCAATGCTTGCCTCAGAAAATAACAATGGTTGGGGAGTGTACGATGGGTTCTCTATTGCTCTACGAAACAAACTAGAGACTAGTTGCTCGCCGGAGAAAATGAATGTGGCAGTTGGTGATGGTAGACGGCATCAAGTGACAGTTTTTTCACTGGACAATGAAAAAGAAATTGGATGGACACTGGAGAATGATAACATGGCAAATAATGCTTAAGAGATTGATTCATCTCTTAGCTCTTAGCTGACTCTTTATTTATGAGTCCTTACATCAAACATACAAAAGGAAGATATGAAAAGACTACACCTAGATTAAAATAGGTACCACAAAAACAACATTATAGCTTTCCCAGAGATAGACAGAAGATAACTTAACCTATTCTAATATGTTAAAACTGTTCTAAAATACACCATAACACATTTTTAACTGATGCAAAAAAAAAATTACCTAGTAAACGATGCAACCACAATTATGAGTATGGAAGACCAATCTTCTTCTTAGTACCTCCTCACTTGTAATCCATCAAGTTCTTAAGTAATTTTGGTGAATCAATTGGAACAACATCATTACCTCAATTACATGAATCTCCTCTATTTTCGAGTCACACAAGTTCAATGAACTTCAAATGAAAGACACTTTAGTAAAAAGAATATTAAAGATGGTGAAGAGAACATATGAAGAATCATGCCATTTTGACTAAACTAAAGATAAGTGAAAGGTTGAAACACCACTTGAACTCCTGAGACTTTAAGATTCTAAACAAGAGAGTATCACACACTGTCAAGAGAACTCAATGGTCTCACATTTTGTCAAAGAAATTCAATTTATTCAAAGATGTGGATGTTAAACAAGGTTACATGGATGCCTTATATAGGCAATTATGCGTTGGTCATTTTGGCTCCAAAGTTTAGATTTCAAATAAGCCTGGAAACTACTAAAAGTGGCGTACCCTGAGTCACACTTTGCATGCTCCTTGGTACACATGCTTTTTTTGCCCAATTGTCTTGCATGCCAAGTTTCAAAAATATGGTCTAGAATGTTCGAGTTGACACGCTCCTGAAGTCACACTTCCAATCCTTGGCTTGGTGTTTTCGTGCTTCACTTGATGAACTGTTGCCTCTTGAAACCAGAAACACCATCACAATTGAGGCCCAACAAGTTCTAAATTTCAATTTCAACTAAAAGAAAATACAATCAAAGTAAACAAATACTAATGTTAAGAGTTCCATGAAATATAGAAAGAAAGAAAAAAAAAATTGAGCTTGGAGACTTATAGTCATCCTTTTGTAATCCTCTCAAGTCTATGTTCCTTTTCTTTTTTTTTTTTTTATGCACTTTTCTATAAAACTACCAATGGCTTGTTCTTTTATTCCATAAGCACTTTTATGAGAAAAAAGAAATAACAGAAAATTAAATAAGCACAGAAAATGAAATAAGCTCCTCTATAAGCTAACATTAATTAATGAATAGGTTAAAAAATAAATTTTTGGGTAAGATATATGTGAGAACTTGTACAAATTATGGAGAGGCTAATGTTTTGGTTCCTCTTTTTTATTTTTTTCTTAGAAGTGTGTATAGAGAAATTTATCAAAAGAAATCCAAATTTCATTACTTGGCCTATCAGTACCTCCGCCTACTGAAGCAGCCAAGTTAGTCAAACTCTTGATTACTTAAGGGGAAACATACTGAAAAATCATTCTCTTGTTCTTGCGTTGTCCCCCTTAGCTTCATTTCTCTAAAATTACTAGTTTGATGCTTTTGATGAACACTGGTTTGTCCCATGTTCTTAGGCTGCATTTTGTTAGTGTATATGGTTTGAAAAGAAATGCTAGAACCTTCTGAGTACAACATTCTTCTATAAAGTTCATTTGGTATCAGCTAGTTTTTCTGGTTTCTTTGAGTTTTTCATTGTCTTTTACTGATGTTTTTATCAGATCTTTGGTGAGATTGGCATGCCATGTTAAATGTTTTGTTGATTTCTGTTTTTTTTCTCATCTTTAATTTAATTTGGTTTTGTGATCTTTAGTTCTTGAGAATTTCTTACACTTATGTATCTTTCCTTGCGGTGTATATAACCAAATACACCAGAGAACAGTTGCAATAGATACTTCCTCCTCATTTCTTATGCAATATTTAGAAATCAAGTTGATATACTTCCGAACATTGTCATGGTTCTGCTTTCTGCATATAGGCAAGAAAATTCGGACATCGTTAGTTTTGGACTGCTGTTGTGCTAAACAGTGCATTCTTTTTCATATATTTGGGGCTGAGATATTAGATTTCATTTTGTAGGTTACTTGATTGTCTGTTGGAACAGATCAATTCAAGCTCCCGAATTTGTGCCCCCACTGCTTGATGGATCTTTTCGTAATGACAGGTTTTGAGATTTAAGGGGATTGTCTTTGGCATTCCTTGGTATGTGGAGACGTCAATTATTCCTATAACGACAAGCACCTCTTACTGGGTTGTTGTCAAGTTATTTTCTCTTGGGCTGCAATGGTCACTAAGATCGAGGAGCAAGTCTGTGATGGTAGGGTGCACCTTACAGTTGTGACCTCATCGCATTGAAATTGTGTACAGATTTTTTTTTTTTAATGTTCATTTCTGCATCATTTTAAATTGCTCGATTTAAACTAGTACAATATGAATTGTATGATTAGCAGCCAAGTTCTTTGAATCCACTTATTTATATACACTGCACATCAATTTCTAGATGAGAGCTATTGGGTATTTCTTTATGTTTTGGGCGATGAGTGAGGGCTACTGTTATTTTCTCCCCCCATCAGCAATATTTGAGGGTTACTTAAACATCAACATTAGTATATTTTTGCTTTGTCATGTTGGTATCACCGAGTTCTCTTAATCTATCGGATAAGGACTGGTTTCATTACACGGATGCAATGTTTAGTATATTGTTTTTTAGCGTTTCTTCCTATGAGAAATTTCTGCTGTTTTAAACAGTATTTTCGCTATCAATTGCTGGTTTTTCCTCACTTTCTGCATGTGATGATAACCCGTGTCGCTCTTTCAAACGTACGCATAATACACTTTAATAAATTTCTTCTTTAAACACCACCGAGCACAAACTTATGAATTAAGCCATAAGTTAAACACAAATTTCGTAATTCCTCGGTGGTGATAAATTTAAAAACTTTCTAATTAATTCTTATTAAACTTTTATTGGGCAAAAGTAAAATAGAAATAGAAGAGATTAATGCAGGTTGTGGGTGAGCAAGCGGATCGACCGACTCTTTGCTATATGACCTGTGGATTATGTATGAGGCTTAGTGAGGCTTAGTGTTTAATGTCCAACCTAACTCGTACTTTTATAGCAAGTTATAGGCTAACTACAAGACTCACTTAGTATTGTCATCCTACTCATTAAGCCAAAACTTGTAGAACGAATATTTGTTGCAGTCAATTAATTTATTATAAGATTACAAAACGTGTAGCTTGACCTAGTTCAACCTGAGTCTACAGGCTAAGGTAAACAATTTTAACAGCCCAACCTAACCTATATTTTAAATTAGGCCGTAAGTTTTGGCTACCCAAACCCTAAGTGCACATGACAATGATCCATTTTTGTCCTAATTAAAACTCTTGAAAATCATTTCAACCTTTTCTTAAAAAAAAACATAATATAATACTTGAAAGAATGTTATTAATGTCTTCCACATCCATAACATATACTTAAAACACGTCAAAGTTTATAAAAGTAGACAAAAGTTCGTATCACTGTGAAATTAATAGCCTAATTAAAACACCACAAAAATAACAAGGACTTCCAAGACATAATAATTAATTAAATATAAACAAATGTAACATAAATATAAATGGATCAACCTAACTAGAATGGTTAAAACGGATTACCCAATCTGGATCCACTCAACCTATCACAGGTTAGCCAGTTAATGAATCAATCTAACTCGACTCATTTATTAACAAATCAAAAAAGTTTAAATCAAATCCAACCTACCATGGGTTATAGGTTAAACAAGATTATCTCAATGACTCACACTTAAATAAAACAGACCTAATTGTAATCGAATAAACATGACCAGAACACTTATACACACAAATGTATATGAATATTTGAAATGAATAAACACTAGAAATTAACAAAATAACTGATGTTTTATGTTTGCGATTTTACCCGACATAAAAATAAAACGGACCTAGTTGTGATGAAATAAACATTACCCGTACACTCGTACGTACACACACATTTATATGAATATATAAATATATAATGCACTATGTAAAGAGGCATTTGCGAAAGGAAATAAAATAAACACTAGAAATTAACAGGATAACTAGCACCACGGCATTCACTTGCTAACAGCATGATTTGTTTGTTACAATTTTAATAAAACATCTCCGTAAATTGACCTCCTCACTATTACCAACTTATTTAAATTTTCGAATGAGGAAAGAAATATACATGGTATACCACCTGAAAATTCCAAAACATAGATATAGTTTTCTGTCCTTAAAATGGCATAAAAATGTAATGAAAAAGTAAGCCCACGAAGTCACAAAATTTCAAGTGGGCATGCATCATTCTCTATCCGACCCTCAAATAATCTTAAAAGACTGCCTCCTGAATTCTTCAACTGTCGATTGCCTCAACACCTTCCTTATCAGAAGGGTTGTCATAGTGAAGAAAAACATCTTGAATCTAAATCAGTTACTATATCTAGAGAAATCAATTTCGGTTCAACAAACCCTTCATCAAGAAGATCCCCAAAAAACCAACTGCCACCACTGCCATAACAGAGGTTCCCATGGTATCTGATGTCGTATCTATGCTTCTCCGGTTAGTTCTTGTTTGGTGAGACTTCTCCCCTGAGCTACCCCTGAGAAGATTATTCAGATTGTCCAATTGATGCATGATCTGACGCTGACTGCGTGCAATGCTTGATATCTGACGACACAGTCAAGAATATCATCAAGAGCCTATACAACATTAGTCATACACACTTTGGTGATTCAGATATTTTATTTTATTTTTTTACATAATCAAGAGCCTACCGTATTTTTCCCATTTGCCATTTTAGTCATACACAAGAAAACTCTATGCCAAGAAAGAGGAAATTCTGATAATAATATATTCTAGTGCTAGACACCACTAACAACTTGAATCCAGTAAAAGAACATTGGGTACATGGTATTGAAGATCCATTATATATCTATAAATAGATTTTCCGCCACTAGGTACACCAAAATTTACACAATAGCAAGAAACATGCAGAACTGTTGTTTTGTAAATCATGACGTTCATTACCAGCCACCGCGTGCAACATTCAATGGATCCATATAAAAAAGTAAATCACATTTCCTTTTTGACACTCACCCATCTTTTTAATCTATCGTAAGTTTCCAACATTAGAATAAGATCAGAATAAAATAATAAATTAACTACATGAAAGAGAAGTTTCTTCAGTTATTGTTAAAATAATACATCACGCAGTTTTTATTACATATATTGCTGGATCTGTTTTTATTGCATGTAAACATGGAAAGATTCTGCTATTATTATGGATTTCATTGATTCCTCATTTGACTATAAATAGACGGCATAAATGTAGGAATTAGACAATGTTAGGATACGACCTCCTATTACAAAGGTCTACGAAAGAAGAAATAAGGGAGAGAGAAAATACTGCTAATTGTTTTAATGCAAATAGCTGAGGAATCTATTAGTAGTAGTTATGTTGTTAGCTGAGGAATCTGTTAATAGTTACGTTGTTGGCAAGCTTGTATAGATAGGTGTGTTTTAGCGTATTGTGGGTGATTGAAAAATTAGTGAATAGTAGTAGGATTCTGGACTGTCAAAGTGCTAGTGTCTATCTGCTAGGAACCAAGAATTGAAAAGAGAAATAATAGAATGGTTTTTTATTGAATAAACAGAAAAGAACAAAACATAGGAGAGCACTCTCTCTTTCCTTCAACCAGATCAGTAGCAGCGACAAATTCTTATTCCCAATCCAGAACCGGCAAGGGCAAATAATAAGGTAAAGACTAACAAAGAAGGACGTGGCAGAGGCAATTTTAAGGGGGCTTTTGCAAGATGAAGGAGAAGGGTATATTTTGGAATGAAAGCAAATAGCTGACTCGGCAGAAGATACCAAAGTGATAGAATGGTTGCAAAGGGTCGTTGATGAATATTCATGGGTTTTTGGAGCTACGGGTATTCTTCCTCCTTCGAAGAGGCACAATCATGCAATTGTTCTAAAAGTTGATTCTCAAATACCGAATGGCCAATACAAATATCCCCACTACCAAAAAACATAGATTGAAAAGTTGGTGGTTGAGATGTTGGGGGCAGGCATCATTTGCCCAAGCGTAATTTCTTATGCTAGCCCTATTATTTTAGTCAAGAGAAAAGATGGGGCATGGGATTTTGTGTTCATTATAGAGCACTGCATAAAGATACAATACCAGTAAGTTTCCCCTTCCAATTAGAGTTAATATATGAGATTGGGGGAGCCAAAATTTTTTCTAAGTTGGAACTGAAATCAGACTATCATCAAATAAGAATGTGGGAAAAAGATATTGAGAAAACAACTTTTCAAACTCATAAAAGGACATATGAATTCATGGTAATGACATTTGGATTGACAAATGCTCCTTCAACTTTCTGGTATTTGATGAATGAGGTGCTAAAACCGAGAAAGTTTGTTTCAATACTTTTTTATGATATTCTCTTTTAGTACCAATCAAGAAGAACATGAACTTAAGGGCAGTTTTGGAAGTTCTATTACAACAACAGTTGAGAGTAAATATATAGAAATGTATATTTGTTGAATGTATTGTGTGTCTAATGCACCACACAGTATGTACTTATACTAATTTTCATAATCAATTATAATAAATTCCACCAAAATATTAGGTATCAATCATCCTAGTTTCCTAGGATATGTAACTGTTAATTTCCTACAAATCTATAACAACTGATTAATTTCTAACACTCCCCTCAACTTGGAGCATATATGTCATATGCACCAAACTTGGTAAAAATGTACTCAACCCGAGGGCCTCTAAGAGACTTGATGAACATGCCAGCCAACTGTTCTCTAGAGTTGATAAAATCAGTAGTGATTTACTAATTATTTAGAGGAATGAAATGTTTATATACATGTGTATGAAAATAAGGGATGAAGGATAGAGAGATGGAGATTTGGTATAATTGTAAATTGAGCAATGACTACATGAGAAAGGAGAAATCATTTGAGCCCTTGTAGAGAATTTCTCCTTTTTCTTGTCCTTTTCATCCTATTCAATAAAAATCTCCTTTCTTTTTCTTCTAAATTTTTAGTTGCTAACACTGTTTCCCATTAAATATGTTCAGTGAATCCATATTACATTTGTCTAATTCTTAAAAGGATTTATATGAATCAAACTTAAAAAACATAGTAAAATTTATCTAGAGGGTTAGTAAAATATGTCTCTAGTTGTTCTCTCTCACTCCCAACCACCCTCTGTTCGAAAGTTATATCCAAAACATCGGACATTACTTCCCAAAAGAAGCACCTCTTAAGAATCAACTTAAAGAGTCAGAACAATAAAATACTCTGAAAGTGACATAAGACTCATAATACCTCATCCATTAAAGGAGAATCCTTAGTTAACTGTGATGATGAAGAGGAATTTGCCATTTTAGATCCAGTTAAGGAACCATTGCCCAAACTAGTGATGAAGTATGAGGTGGGAGCTGATCCATTGCATGTCTCAGTTTGAAGTGACATATTCTGTTGGCTTGGAGAATTTCTCTTGGTGTTTAATTTGGAATTCAGCTCTTCAATGCGATTTGTAAACTCATCCATTCTATCATTGAGGGCAGAAATTTGGTCCGAAAGTTGATTGATGGCTCCCTACCATATATTAAGTAAATTAAGTAAATAAAACATAAATTAGATAGTTAGTGGGTAAATGGACGAATGCAAAAGTGATTAAATGAACTCTATCTTTACATGAAATAAAAAAAAAAAAAAAAAAAAAAAAAAAAAAAAAAATCTTATATTATTTGTTATATATAATTTT
>Ga0099822_1011764_pt1 | contig 10616 bp, 5 predicted proteins | sample CowpeawhiteBW_FD_76839 | JGI IMG/M metagenome (GOLD analysis project Ga0099822, IMG submission 76839) | Root nodule microbial communities of legume samples collected from California USA - Cow pea white BW | ecosystem: Host-associated > Plants > Roots > Nodule | place: USA: California | collected... | reverse complement strand
ATAACATGATTAAAACAATTTTTGCTCTAGCTTACCCTTTCTCTTGGTGTGTGTTTCTTTGCTTGGTTTTCCTTTTTGCAATGATCACCAATACTATTGGTGTGAGCAGATGTGGAAACCCCTGGAGGTTCTTAGGGTGGTGACGACATTGCGGTGTAGGATGGTTCCCATGGTCTAGGTTGTGACTCACTGTCGAGTCCTCTTTGAAGAACTCTGTGTTTAGTTTTAAATTCCTTACTCTATGAGCAATCTTTTGCAAGACAATAATACTTTTTTGTTCTTTATGGCATCGTGGTGTGCCTAAACTTTCTTTCCGAGTATATGATGAATAACTGTGATAGTTTATATGCTTGTTGTGCTCTTTTATATTATAATTATGTGATGTGAAATTTGAGTAGATTACTCTATTAGAAATGAGACGTCACAAATACAAAATATTTCAATAAGTATAACTCAATAAAATATTTTTTTTAAATATGTAAATAAAACTTTAGATAGAGTTCCAACTTAAAATTACAATTATTTTTAAAAACTTTATATAAACACTCGTTGATTAAATAAGAGATATTATAATTATATATACCTATAATCATCATGTAAGTTAGTTTTAACATACATTATATATCATTTATGGTTCAAATATTGAATTTAATCTTCTATGTCAACCACTAGTTTTATGTGTCAAATTAAAATATTTAATTATTTGTTATTTCATTTAATTTTAAGCTTAAATGAAATATTATTTTATTTAAATTTAAATTCTTTATTTTAATTAACTCAATCATAATCTATTATTTAAAATAATTATATAGGTATATAGAATACATTATATTAAAGAAAATATATAAATAATTCAAATATAATCTCATTATAAATCATCAAATATTATTATTTAGATTCATAAAATAAAATACTTATTTATACCATTATATAAGGAGATTTATCTGGTTAGTGTACAAATTTTTTCTTCTAATTTTAACTTTTAATAAGTAATTATTTTTCTAATTAAAATAATTACATTACCAATTTTACTTTTTAAATAACTTTTTTTTATTTATTATTTATTTTTAAATTGATCATTAACATCTCTTATGATTCACATATACGATACATGTATCAAATATAATGTCAATACATTTATTTTAAATATAATAAGATACATTACATATATTACATAATATATGAAGATTAAAAGTGTACAATAATCCTTAAAAACATAAAAAATATATGATTATTATTGTGTGCATCCAAATTAAAAGAACATGTATTAAAGTTGTCTACATAAAAATATAAATTATTATTATCACAAAAATATTATTACTTTGTAGATTGGATACTTCATTGATAAATATTGATAAAATATCTTAAAGTATCAGATACTAATACGTATCAGACACAAATATGCAATCCATTTCAATATATCATAGACAATAAAATTATATAAATTATTTATATTTAATTTATAGTTATAATTTTATTATCATAAATTATTAAATAATAATTAGATTTTTATAAACTTAAATTAAAAGAATAAATATATTATAATTTTTAAAAATATGCACAGATTGACCTAATAAATATGGCTATAATGCACAGCAGATGTCTAACAGCCTCCTTATCTACTATAAAATTATTAAATTATAGTATATTTCATTATACATAATAATATAACTATACAGAATATATATATATATATATATATATATATATATATATATATATATGTATTGTAGATTGAATTATAATAATAGCTATATTGCAGGTGAAACAAATTGTAATAAGATACTAATGACACTCTATGTCTAATATGTTTTCTTAAGTTTTACATAAGAATGTGTTGAAATTTATATGACACAAGAAACATATTAAAATATTACAATTTAAAAAAATATATAAAATTGAGAGAGGATCAACCATAAATATTAATTTAATATTATAAAGATTATAATTATGTCTTAAGTTTACTATATCATATCAATATTAAGAATTGAACTCGGATAGTCTCAGCAGAAACTGAATACATATAGTAGAGACGAACTTCATACCAGCAGTAACGAAACGCATACCAGCAGAAAATAAATAAGTGTTTCAGAATTAAAAGTTTATAAGTTCTTCAAAATCTAATTCTTGATTTTTTTTTTGATTTCTTTGTATTGCAACTAAAAGTAACTTTAAAATTACATTTAGATAAAAAAGAGTCATCTTATATAAAAATGTAAATTTATATCATAATGTTAAATAGTTTATTCATTGAAATTTATAATAATATGTAATAATTCGTTGTTCTAAAGATTTTTTTCATATTTTTATTGGATACATTTTTTTTTGTTGGCAAGTTTTATATCGATGTTAGGTTATTGAGTCAAGTTTTTATTTTTCAGTATTTTATATTCTTTCAAAAATACATTGATTTTGATACGGTTTAATATATTTAAAATTATCAAAATTAATGTGTATTTTAAAAACACAATGTCAAAACAACACGAAAAATCGAACAATCCAATAATTCTGTTATTCGGTTAGAGGGTATATCAAGCTATAAAGTTAACCAAAAAATTTAAGGAATAAAAGACAATGATCATGAACTCCAAACTGACTTCAATTTCAATCTTAATTATATGACTTCATTTTAAATTTCAAAAAAATTATGTTAATCAAAGTTGTGTTCCTATCACAGGATTTTATTACTAACATGAAAACCGTTGTTGATAAACACTACTTCAATTATATAAAGTTGAAGTTGTATCATACAAGAACAACTTATCCATAATAGACATAATTTTTTTTAAAATCATCACATTTTCATAATATCTAGCCAAAATTACATTAATTTCAAGTTATCCATTTAAGCTTTAGATATGGATCTACAAGATATATTTATGAGAAGAATATTTCTAAATTGTGTAAAGAGCTATGTTACCTGATTTTAATCTTTTAAATGAGGCAATGTCTTGGTTACTAAAAGAATGGTGTATTATTAATTAATCTAGTTATCTTTTCTAGGTTCATAAAGAAATGTATTTATTATGGTAAAATGATATTGGAAGATTTGGATTGGTATCCTTTCAAAATAATCTCTGCTGATGGAAAATCAAAGGTGAAACTTTGTTAAACTCAATCTTCTAAACCTGTTTTTACTTCATAACCACCTTCACTAAATAGAAAGTATTGTTTTGTTAATATTTATATGCTGCATATTTTTTACGAGATAATAAATATTCTGACGAGGTAGAAAATTAATATAAAGTTAGAATTAAACAGATATCAGTTATCTGAATTAAACAGGAAAAACTAAATTGTTTCTATCAGAATTTAATTAAACTACTTTTAATTTAAATAAGGGTTAAATATGTTTTTGGTCCCTTAAATTTTAATGAATTTTGGAATTAGTACATTTCAAAATTTTGTGTTAGGAATCAAGTGTGAGTCTAAGTCTCACATTGGGTAGAAATAAGAAAGTAGAACATTATATAAGAATAAAGACCCATAAACCCTTGCCTTAAGATTTTGGGTTGAGAGTGATGTCAATTCCTTATATGGTTGGGCTCAAGTCTCACTGGTGTTTGTTGTCCCCAGTGAAACCCCCTCTATAAACCTAACAAGTGGTATCAGAGTTAGGTTTGTGTGATTATATTATGCTGCTATTGTCATTAGAATAATGTTGTGATAGTGGATAAAGTGTGGTGATGTGAAAGTGCACGTTTAGGAAAGTTCTGGCTAAAAAAGACTTAGTACTTAAGCGTGTCCATTAGTGACCCACCTCTCTTTTTTGGGAATTACCTAGTGCACTGATTCACGATCTGCTTCCATTGTTCCATTAGACAATATTATTCATAGTGAGAAGTGCATAAGTCAGTTTTAAAGCCATGACAACAAGATACGAGATAGAGAAGTTCAATGAGAAAAATTTCTCATTGTGGAAACTGAAGATGAAGACAATTTTGAGAAAGGACAATTGTCTAGCGGCAATTGAAGAAAGACCTACGAACATTACAAATCAAAAGTGGAAGGAAATAGATAACAATGTTATAGCAAATTTGCACTTAGCATTTGCAGATGTGGTTTTATCCAACATTTCGAAGAAGACTACAACAAAGGAGATTTGGGATACTCTCACAAGCCTGTACGAGATTAAGTCACTTCACACAAGAATATTCTTGAAGAGAAAACTCTATACTCTTCGAATGAGTGAGTCTACATCGGTGACAGACCACATCAACAATCTAAATACATTGTTTGCCCAACTTTTAACAACAGATTTTAACATAATTGAAAATGAATGTGTGGAGCTTCTACTACAGAGTTTACCTAATTCGTATGATCAGCTCGTCATCAATATTACAAATTACAACGTTGTTGACCTCCTACACTTTGAGGATGTTGTCGAACCTATTCTTGAAGAAGAATCCAGGCGAAAGAGCAAAGAGGATATGATGAAAAGTGCAAAGCAAGCAAAGGCTTTGACGATGATGAGAGGCATATTAACAGAACGTGGATCTAGTGGAAATCAAATTTGTAGAGATCAAAGTCTCGAAGGAAAAGGCATTTCAAGTGCTACCATTGTGGCAAGAAAGAGCATGTGAAGAAAGATTGTTGGCATTGGAAGAATGGAGGAAAGTTTATTGAAAACTTTTAAATTGTTTAGGACTCGGTAAATCACAAAAATATAATAAGAATATATGGTAAGTTGATTACAAAATATTATATCAGTGCAATTTTGTCCACCTCGTATGCTTATTGAGCTAAGTGTAAGGAACTATTTTTATGAGATTAAATAAGGATGAAATAAGTGTGTGATACATAAAAAATGTGGAAATGATAATTAAACTGAATCATATTGTAAGTTTTGTGTGTGAGTGATGTTTAGAGGTTAGTTTTAGATTTAAGGGAAGTGAGATTAGTAAGACCAAGGACTATAAGTGCTAATCTAAAATTTTCCTTCTTATTTCTACAAAATAAAACTTAAATTTAATCTTCTTCAATTGTATTCCCTAGTTCTTCCTCCCCACATATTCAAAATTCCTCTTCCCTTCCTTTGAAAATATTCCATCTAGGCTAGCTATGGGATATAAGAAAACATTTAAAGAGAGATTGTCAAGAAATTATTAGTGTCCAACTTCATCATCCTTATGGAGTCAGGTTTTCTTAGAATACAAATAAAGCTAATCTCGATTTAACTTTCAATGTCGGTATCATATGATTTGTGAAACTTTTAATAGCTATGCATGCATAGAATTTTGAAGCTAATTGAGAAAAAAAGAGTACATGATGCACCAACCAGCCATATGATGTAATTAGTGAGGATGAAATATAAAATAAACAGAAAGCATTAACATTATCTCAATTTTCGATCTAAGTCCAGTTCCCTAATGCCCACAATGCAAGGCTCCAACTAAACAAAAATCAAACAATAGAAACAAGAGCTAAAGAACATCATTCTCGTAACTGTAAAAAAAAAAAATCAATCATAGCTAATACTCATACTCAGTGATCATGAGCAGATATTCATCTACCCTACCTACACCATTAAGAATAACTATTCTTCTTCTTCTAGCAGATACAAAAAATCAGATATTACCAGTCACCCTCGATTCCATTAACGATAAGAACAACAAAAATTTCACCGCCAGTTCAATGATCGTTAATTCACCAATGTTATCAATGGCAGAGGAGGCCAAAATTTTGCCATTTAAACACCCCATTACAGTCCATGAATCTGCCATTTCAGGCCTCTTATCACAAATTGCAGTAAAATATCATCAGATTATAGCACCAAGAAGTCACTATAACGGTTAGTTATCAACATTTTGAACACAGCACTTCCAAGTGAAACAGAAATTGGATTCAGATGATTCAAAAGTGAACATAACCATCACATAAGACAAACATGCTCAATGAAACACTTTAACCAGTGAACAGCAATATATTACTAATAAAAATCATCCCTAACCAAATAAGAAAAGGATAAATTAGGAACGAGTTTAATTTTCATGCTCTGTCAACTATAAGTAAAAGTTAACACATTTAGCATTCATCACAATTTGTTAATAGATGACTCTACTTATTCATGATGAATTGCAATAGATGATAAGGTTTACGACTTTGGTTTCTAATTGTTTAAGGTATAAGAAATTGCACAGAAGAATTACACTAACCAATATACATAAATACATAAACAAATAAAAAATACAAGATTTAGGGGCAATGAATCAAGAAGTATTATCACTAGTTCTCATAAGAATGCTGGTCATTCTCGTTCCAGACAAAGAAACATTACTGGATCTAACAAGCTTCGAATTCCTAAACAAACCTACCACCTCTCTCACCTCATCGTCCCCACATTCCGCCACGAGGACACAGCACGCGCCGCCAGACCTGACCACGCGCTCCATCTCTGCGGCGAAGCGCGCTGGGAAGAGTGCATCGTCGAAGCGCGCGGTGAAGGCGAGGTCGAAGGCGCCGTCGAAGAACGGGAGGTTGTGCGGATCGGCGCGGCCGACGAGCGGCGGCGATTCGAGGATCTCGACGCCGGTGACTTCCTCGACGCCGAGGCGATGAAGCGCCTCGACCTCGTGACCGGCGCCGGCGGAGATGCAGAGGACGTGGGAGTGGTTATGGAGGATTTGGAGGTCGCGGAATAGGACGGAGAAGGAGTGGACCTTGACCTTCCAGAGGCGCGTGGAATGGAGGCGGAGGTTGCGCTTCTCAGTGGGGACGTGGAGGCGCGTGGTGAAGTCGCAGGTGGACTTGGGGAAGTGGAGGTGCGGCTTGGCCAGCGCGCGGCCGGGGACGCAGGTGTTGGGCGTGCGGAGGAATAGGAAGAGGAGCGTGAGGGAGGCTATTGTGATCGCGGCGCACGATAGCCTGTTGAGAAATTTGTCAATTTTATTGTCAATGAGTTTCTCTTCTCCCACGCCTTCATGTTTTCCAGATCTCCTCATCTCCTTCTCTTCCCTTCACTCTCCTAACTCGACTGCATTCTTAATCTAATTATTTCATCCATTCTGTTATCTTTCTACCTTTTATTTTTATATTAAATTATAATCATTTTTTATTTTTTATCAATAAACTATTTCCAAAGATTCACTACATTAATTGTCGATGTTTTATTTGGTAAAAATTTAAAATAAAAAATATTTACATATGAAAAATAGTAAAAATAATAGTCGCGTTTCGATTCAGAAATAAAAAAATAAAATAAAAAAAGTGTAAAACGGAAACTTCATATAAATATTCAAGAATAAAATTGAAATAAATATGTAAAAGGCTAGAAGGTATGAGTTAACGTTTAGAACACTGTTTCTTTTAATAACATTTTAAATAATTAACATTTATATGCGAAAAAAAGTACATTTATAAAATCTTATTTTTATGTATAAGGTTAGATTCTATTTGGTTGGTCGTTTAACTTTACTCTACGTTGAGTTTGTTCTGTTCATAAAATAGTTTATTTTGGTCTTTTTCGTATAAAAGTTAATGAAAGGTCTTAGAAGAGTTTGACGGCTTTTAAATACACTTATACTTAGTTTTTCTTTTTAAATATTTAAAAAATCGAATATGATATTTTGACATATTCTGTTGACATTCATTCATTTGATATACTAAATAATTTTTTATGTCTTTGTGTTCCATATGAATTATGAATTGGAACAGTAATAACACGAAAAAATGTAGTGTTTTTGAAATTGAATTCATATTTTGGATCTTCTTTTTGACTCTCTTCTATTTAAACATCAACAAGTTTAAATTTGGATTCTTGTTCTTCATTCCCACTATTTGGATTTGTTGTTTTCGTGACCATTTCGATGATTTTTGTACTCCAATTTTATCATTTATGTGACAATCGCGTTAGGTCCAATCATTTTGAATGTTAAGATAGTATATTGTTGGTATCGGTCTTAATATTGAGATATATAGAGAAAATTATTTATATATTTTAGTTCACATGAAAGTTTGTTAAATATAAGTAAATATGGACAACAATTACATTGTTTAGGATTAAGACATACGTTCGAACTAGTTTCAATATCCTTCCGATGAATACTTGCTTTTGTAATTCGTGTTGTTGAATCTAGTACAATAGTATTTCATCAACAAGCCAACATAATTTTTTTAGTCATGTAAACTTTTCATTTTTTTTCCATTTTAAACCAAAGCTAATCCAAATAATTTTTTATGTCATCAAGTCCATTAGCTTCACACACTTTGACAATGAATAGAAATAACCTCATTACATTTGTTGTTTTCACGGAAGCAAACATTGAGATTTGGTCAAGTTCATATTCCTCCACAAGCATTAAGCATCACTTTCCCTTAATATTCCTTCATAAGCATCTGGACTAGGTGTGCCTTTTACAGCATCATCGACATTGCATTTCACCATACTTGCAATGGGAGGTTTCTAACAAATCCTTATAATTTGTTGTGACTTTTTAGGATGAGCAGTTACATTGAACCTTTTTATGACAATAAAATCTTCGATATGATTGTGAATAGTTCCTCTATAGATGTTGCCTACGATTTACAATTACTACTTAAAATAGAAAAAGCATAAGATAATGCAAATGAGATGTCATAATTGTTCTTCATCTTCCATATTATCCAAAAGATGTAAATGTAGGCCACAATTCTTAGATCATTGAGCTGAGAGCTACTTTGCTTCTCCATTAAATGTAAGACATCATTTGTATTATTGCAAACTGTGTTTGTGTTGAACATTTCAACTAACCACCTCCAAAAGACTTATGTGACATTGTAGTGGAATAATGTATGTTGAAGTCTTTCCTGATCAATTTTGTATAAACCACATCTAAAGCATAAAAAGATGCCATATTATTGCAAATTGGTGTCTAATGGGAGTTTTTTTTTTTTACAAGATTCTCCACGCCACCAAGTTCCTTTCTAGTGGAACAGTTGCAACCCACCTAGGACCCTACACAGGTTGTTGCAGAAAAAGTTTTACAACCTTGGTGGACAAAATTCCAGCTGGTTCCATCCCCCGAATAGGTTCGTCTGGGAAGTCCCCAACATAAAGACTTTTCAGCCAACCATGCAAGAGAGGTAACCACTGCGAAATTGTAATAGGCAAACACCATCCGCAATTCCAAGCATCATAAGCCCTTGCTTTTAGATTGAGCATAGGAGGAACCTGTAAACATTCTATTAAAGGTTCATAACAACACCAAGAGTCTTTCTAGAAGTGTATAGTTTTTCCATCCCATAGGATCCATCTTGTATGTTTTAAGATATTAATCAAATGAGGTTTCAAACCTGGCCAAATATAAGATGCTATGTATCATGCAAGTAGAGAACCTGTACTTTTGAAAAATATTTTCCTCATAATATTGGCCCAAATAGATTTTTCAAACTTGAATTCCCATGCAAGTTTTAGCATGACCGCTTGATTGCTCAAATTTAAATTAATGATTCTTAGGCCCCCTTCTTGCTTAGGTCTACACATTTTGTTCCATTTCATTGTCACTAAGCCTTTGTCATTAATGCTTGCAGATCAAATGAAATTTCTAATCAACATCTTCATGTCCTTAATGAAATAATTAGTCCTTTCATAAATTCTGGATGAATAGTTTAACAACCCTCCTACAACAAAGTTTACAAGTTGTATTCTCCTCATCATGCTCAACATTTTTACTTTCCAATTATGTAGTTGTGTCTTCACTTTAGTTGTAAGGTGATTGAAGAAGGGTGGTCGAGGAACCCCCAAATAAAGAAGAGGTAGAGATCCTTTATAAAACCCTGTAAGATGTCTCACAGAATTAGACAAATATGTTGTAGCTTTTTCCCCATATAGAAATTGCTTTTTTCCTTGTTGACACGCTGTCCTAAGGCCAAAGCATACTTATCTAGAATATTGTTTAAGGAAATTAAAGATTCCTTTTATCCATTGCAAAAAATAAAAATGTCATTAGAATATAGGATGTGAGAATGAACGATCTTACTATATGAGCTTGTCATATGTTTTACTTGGTTGCTTTGGAAAGCCTTTTGCAGAGTTGTGCTAAGACCTTCTTCAACTAAACAAAAGAACAAGGGTGACACTTGTAAGACCCGTAGAATTTAATTAATTAAATAATTAATTAATTAATATATATGGGTGGAGAAATAATTATGACATTTAATTATGGTTGGTATGACGTGGAAAAGTGCTAGCTCATGTGGTTGAGAGCACTTTGATTGTGTGTGAGGACTTGGGTTTGAGTCCTATGTATGCCTTTTGTGTTATTTTTCGTTGTTATTTTTAATATGTGATAATCATGTGGTGAAATAGTATGACAATTGAATTATGATTGTTTGCATGAACTATAAATTAGCATGATGGCTTGATATTGATTTGGGAATTGCATGGTTATGAGTTCAAGTCTTGGAGAACTTACATTAAGCTTTATTTTTTTGGTGTTTTGGATTTGGGTTGAATATGAAAGGGTTGGGAAGGAACCCTAGTAGTATGGCAGCGGAGAGGTGGCTGGAAAGGAGCTATAATGGTTGGTAAATGATAATAAACTCCATTCAATAGGTAATTTTCGTTTTAAAGCATTGGCATAGTTTTTAGGGCACCTTTAAAAGGCTATAGTGAGGTAGAGAGAAGGGTTTGGCAATCT
>Ga0099822_1011755_pt1 | contig 10620 bp, 7 predicted proteins | sample CowpeawhiteBW_FD_76839 | JGI IMG/M metagenome (GOLD analysis project Ga0099822, IMG submission 76839) | Root nodule microbial communities of legume samples collected from California USA - Cow pea white BW | ecosystem: Host-associated > Plants > Roots > Nodule | place: USA: California | collected... | reverse complement strand
GCTTTTAGGAGAGAATTTTTCAAACACAACAAAACTTATCAATTAATGTAAGTATACAACAGTATTGTATATACTTTGTGGATATTTTAAGAATTAACCTTAAAATTGTTTTTAATAAAACATGTGTTTTCACTTTAATATTTGTGATAACATTGTACAGTAAGAACAAAGAAGAAAAGTGTGATGTTCCTGCTGCTGAAAATTCAGCTGATGCAATGGAGTAAAGTTTTAATGTTCTACATATTTTGAAAGGTAGATCGTAAAAGAGGTTAATGCGTGAAGGGTGGATCATAATTAATATAATAATGTAAATATTACATGCTATCATCAAACTAATAAATTTATATTTAAATATTATTTTTTAATTTTATTATTAGTATTAAAATAATAATAATAATAATTATTATTATTACTACTGCTCCTTGACAATTGTATTTTTCTTTAAATATATTACTTTATCACAAAAATTCAATATTAAAATAATATTATTAATTTTAATAAATTTGTTATAAAAAAACATAATAATTATTTATTTGATTATTTTTCATATCAATCAACTATTTATTTAAATATTAGATTTATATTATAAAATTATATAAATAAATAACTTATTTAAATTAATAATAATTGTATTAATTTTTTAGTACAAATTAAAAAATAAAAAATCAAAACAAATGCATGGGATCACATTATATAGTATGCTTACATTTTACTTTAATAATGATTGTGCATCTACATTCATATATATATATATATATATATATTTGGTATTAGTAATGTTAGTACTATTATTATTATTAACCTTAACATTGACATTAACATTATTACTATTAGGATTAACATTGATATTAAATTTATTATTATTATTATTATTAGTTTAAACATTTTTATAAGTCGCCACTTTAGATTGAGATTAGAGTTCAACTTTTAACTTAAACTTTGTATGTGGCAACTACTTTTTTAACGTCAATCTTATGATGTATTTATTTTGTATAGTACCAGATTACAAAATATGCCTATATTTCACTTTAACAATAACCAGTGCATATATATTTAATTTTAATATAATATACATGTATTTATTTCTACTTGTGTTTTTATTTTAAAAAAATTTAACAAATATCATGTTGTACTTATTTTGTACAATACCATATTACACAATATACTTACATCTTATTTTAAAAACGACTTGCATGCATATTTTATTTTATTTTAATATAATATATAACTCAAAACTATAATTGTAAATTTTAACTGTGTAACAATATTATTTTATTACATATTACTAAACGATTAGTGTTAGTTTTATAATTTAAAACAAACAAATTCATATCTAATTATTATTTTTTAATCTTATCATTATTATTATGATAATCTATTATTATTAATATAAAAATAAATATATTAATTATATAAATAAATAATTATTTAAATATAACAATAATTATTAAAAAAATTTAATCCAAATAAAAAAAACAACAAAAAAACGACCGAGCGTAGACACGAGTCTCGTACTAATTCAGAGTAAAAAGGGTAAATAAGGTAATTTTTTCTCTTGAATGGTTCAAGTACAGTAACAAGAGAGAAAATTAAAAGATCCAATTTATCACATTTATATTTATTATTATTATTATTATTATTTCTGACATGTTCCTGTTTATCTTTCTGATTGCAACCTTCACACACACTTTTGGACCTGGTTTAGTTTATTTGGTTGTCATTTTTTGGTGCACTTGGATCTCACAAAATCCTAGTCAACTCTTTTAATTTTTTTTTGGTCCGAATTGTTAATTTAATTGGACTGCTGTATTTGTTTTTCTGGTTTATTATTTTTCTTTTAATGTCAAGAATGATTATAATCATGATGCTGTTGTGTGGACCCCAAATCTTTGATTTTTAATTCCATTCTTTTATATTTTTCTTACTTTTTTTGTCGGTTGCGTGAGCTTATTAGCATGCTTCGTGAGCTTATTAGGATGCTACGCGAGCTTATGAGGATGCTGCCGTAAAGTACAGGGGACAAAATGCAGTTGTGAACATTTCTCTATATCAATTTTTTCAGTTTATCCCATAGATAAAAATGTTCTTTTTTTCTTTCAAGTTTTCATGTAGCGTAAAATTCTCTTTTATCTAAAAGAATAAGATTAAATGTATTTAATTACTAAAATGCTTCCACTGTGTTTTTCTATAGTTGTAACTTCATGATGTGCTTAGAATGGGTTTGAATTGTTGGATCATAGATTGTTAACTTGAAAATGAGTTTTTCTATATTAACTAATATTTTAAAGAGAACCAAACAGGTCCTCCAATCTATATATACCATTGAATCGTATCACACTACATCTCTCAATCCTTGGTACATTTTAGTTTGCCGTTGATAAACTATGGTTTCTTCAACTAAAACCTTTTCCATAGCTTTGTTGAGTGTTTTTCTCTTCCTCTTCCCATCAGGTACATATTCATACATACTTGTATATTTTATACATAATCCTAGTTATTTTTGTTCTAAAAATGGTTAATGGTGCTACAGGATTATATGCAAGGACTTTGACCATCACCAACAAATGCAGCTACACAGTGTGGCCAGCAGTTTTATCCGCCGCCGGAAGCTCGCCGCTATCCACAACCGGCTTCGCCCTCCTACCAGGTGAGTCCAACACTCTCTCTGTGCCTCCCGCTTGGTCCGGCCGGTTGTGGGGTCGGACCCTTTGCTCCATCGATATCACCGGCAAGTTCTCATGCGTCACCGGTGACTGTGGCACCTCAACGATAGAATGCGCCGGCGCGAATCCCGCGCCACCAGTTACTCTTGTGGAGTTTGATTTTAACGGGACCGGCCAGATCAACTTATACTACATCAACCTGGTGGAAGGTTTCAACCTTCCGGTGAGGGTGGTTCCCAGGGGTGGAAACTGTTCAGCGACGGGTTGCTCCTCGGACTTGAACGCGATGTGTCCAATGGAGCTTACGGTGATTAGGGATGGAGAGGCCGTGGCTTGCAAGAGCACGTGCCGAACTGAACCATGCTCTAGTACACTGTTTTTCAAGACTGCATGTTCTGGGGCTCGTGTCTACGCTCACGATCATGGCTTCTTCACTTGTTCTTCTCCTCATTATACACTCACCTTTTGTCCCACTTCCAACAGGTAATTTTTTTTCTCAGTTTCAGGATGAAAGATACACTTTTTTTCACAATAAAGCCCACAAATTTGTTATAATAGTATACGCACTGCGATTTGGCGTCTGGAATACACGGATTCAATCTTTAAACAAATACTTATTTAAAAAATTTAGAAAAATGTAAAATACTATTGTGATAGAATTGTGTAATTTATTATACAAATAAGAAAGTTTAGTTTAATTTATTGTAAGTTTTGGATTGCAGATTTTATCACTGTTTTATATGGATTGGATTTACGATTTATTCTTGTTAAATCTCTCCGGTAAATCTACTTGAAAGATTCATCACAATTTAAAATAATAAATTGTTATAGTGATATATATAAAATTATAATGTAATTTAGAATAAAATGGAAAGCGTTTGTATCTTAGACATTGCTTTTGAATTTTGTGCAGTTGGAGGAAGGCAGACAACAAAAAAGACCCTTCAGACAAAAACGTAATAAAATACACAGGCGTGTTGGCTGTTATTAGCGTTATTTGTGGTTTCATAATATTCCAAATAAGGTTACGATTATCAAACAGAGATTGGGAAATCAGCTTGAGCGCCGGAACTACAACTCACACTACAATAGCGTCCAACACATAACTCCTCGATGTTAACGAGAGACTTCTTATAATTTTTTTTAATGGGACAATGATATGACTCTCTTTTTTACTTTTTATTTAGTTTAATATGATTAATGTAGTATTAATTTTATCTTTTAAAAATAATCGATGAACTATATTAAATCATGTCAGAAAAGAAATGATAGAAGTTAATAAATAAGGTGTGCAAGTTTCTTTTTCTAGTATTACTTTATGTTGTCAAAATGGGTAGTTGCTGAATACCAATTGTATTATGTACTTGTATTCTTAGAGGTGGTAAATAAAGTAAGAGTGTTATGTAAGATTACCTCGTTCTCTTGCCTACATAAAGTTAATTTTCAAAAGAATGCTATTCATTATATGTTAAGCACACTATCTATTTATAATTATTTTTTTTCAGATGTATATAAATTTGATAAACATTAAAAAAAGAGAAATAAAATATAGTATCGAAAACACTATCTATTTATAATTATTTTTTTCCGTCTCTATTAGAATAAATATAGAAATATAATACCAGTCGTCGAAGGAGGTTTACCAACACTTTAACCACCACTGCTACTCGCATATTAAGTGCTGGTTGTCATTGTTAACTCGCGTTGAACCCTAACTTACCGCCACTATATTGTTAGCTGCCAACACAATACATCCGGCAGTCCCTGTTGGCGTTATCTTTTGCAGGCATTTTTTTTTGGATTTTAGTAAGTTTTATTTGTCTTTACCAAAAGAAGGTCTAAATAATTTTAAAACAAGTTTGACAAAACTGGGAATAATATATAGAATAACAGTAACCAATCATGAGTGATTGTTTGTAGAATTACGAGAGAGAAAAAAAAAAAAGTTTTACAGATATACTTCTCATTTTCCCATTATTTCCGTAATACAAAATTTATGTTTCTACTTTTTAAATTAACTCATCTTAAATTATTTTACATTCAGTGACGGATTATATAATGGGCGGAGCCATGGTCATGCAATATTTTTGAATTATATATATTTTTAAAATTTTAAATTATTGATAATATATTTTAAAAATTGATTAAGATTAAATTGTGTGTTTTTTATTTCTTTTATAAAGCACAACAATGTTAATAAATAATAACACATAAAACTAAATATAATAAAAAATAAAAATATTTATGTTTAATTATTTTTTTTCTCTGGTTTCATCCAAAAGTTGGGACTAAATTATTTAAAAGAAATTAAATTAAATAAAAAATAATAAGGATTAAATTAATTATTTTAATATAAGCGAAGACTAAATTAAATTCAAAAATAATAAAATACCAAAATAAATTAAAATAACAAATTAAAGGAATAATTAATAGTTAAATCTATTTTAAAAATACCAATCCCACTCAACAGATGTTGTCATTTCCTGTTTCTAAGAAAGGCAGCAGGCACGGCATGAACGGACAGTAAAATATTAGTCCTGTGACGTTATGAGGTGTGTAGTCCCAAAGTCAATATATAAGAGCAACCTAAACAAAGTTGAAAAAGGAAAAACTGTTAAAACATAATAAGAAAATTATTCTAACTCCATCATCTAATTTCCACCTCATCTTGAAGTAGATAAGTGTTGGCGAGGCGATTTGGAAGATTAAGGAAAATGTTCAATGTTGATCCTTTCCTCGTGTCCGCTACTTAGTGATTATTTAAAATAACACCAACAAATTAAACGACATCGTGTCACAAAGCTCACGACTTTTTTTCCCATGCATGGAAGCGCGATGAAAATCAACCATAAAGAACATTGATCACACCTTGAAATAATTAAGAATAATAATATTTGAATCTATTTTTAACCCATTATTTTAATTATTATTAGATCATCACATTTTAAAAAATAAAATTAAAATAAATAATTTAATGATGATTAAAACAATAAATTAAAAGTAAGTTAAAAAATAAATTAAAATACCATTATCTATGATTAAATAATAGAGACAATTCATTGTAAATACCAAATAATAAATAATAAAAGCAAACTATATTACATATTATACTTATACTTAGAATCTTTCCTTTATTATTCAAAGATAGGATAGTGTCAGATACGTCACAACCTACAATAGTGCTTAATTATTAATTTTGCTATCGATCGGTAATAGTATATTAGAAGTTTTATACAGCAATTAAATGTGTTATAACTTATTCCGTTTCACCTCCAGTTACAATGCGTGAGAGTACGAAGTTGTGCGGAATCAAATAGTGTGCTGCTGGCTTAATAGATAAGGAATAGTATTATTTCGAAGAATAACTTTATGTAGCCAAGAAAACGAGGTAATCTTACATCCAAGAAAACGAGGTAATCTTACATCACATTCTTACTTTATTTACTCCGAATTCGCGTTATCAAATATTTTCTCAATCAAAAAACAAAAAACCAGACACCACATCTAAGAATACAAGGGTACATACTAAAATTGGTGTTCAGGAACTACCCAATTTGACAACATAAAGTAATAGTAGAAAAAGAAACTTGCACACCAATAAGAAAAATACAACAAGTCCCTCATTAACATTGTGCAGTGTCATTTGTAGTTCCTGCGCTCAAGCTGATTTCCCAATCTCTGTTTGATAAACGTAACCTTATTCGGAATATTATGAAGCCACATATAACGCTAATAATAACAGCCAACACGCCTGTGTATTTTACTGCGTTTTTCCCCGAAGGCTCTTTTTTGTTCTCTGCTTTCCTCCAACTGCACAAAATTCAAACGCAATGTCTAAGATACAAACGTCTCTATTTTATTTTAAATTTACATTATCATTTTATATCACCATAACAATTTATTATGTTAAATTATGATGAATCTTTCAACTGGACAGATTTAACAAGAATAAAACTTAAATCCAATCATATAAAACAGTGATAAAATCGTCAATCCAAAACTTATTACAATAAATTTATCACCAAACTAAACTTTTTTATTTGTACCTATAAACTCGCAATTCCCAACAAATTAATATAACTTATTTTGTTAATATCTTGACAACCATTTCGTCATTTCCACACACAATTCTATTACATTTTTCTAACAAATTTAAATATTTGTTTAAAGATCGTATCCGTCCGTGTGTTCCGGATGACAAATCGCAATGTATATACTTACACGTCACCAGGAAAAACGACGAAAGACCAAACATATAAGAACCTATATTTTTATGTTTCGACGTAAAGTATATTTGGTCTCGTAAACGCTTGTAAGAACTATTTCAATTCTAAGAATTATTCAAATATTCTAAGCTACTATATTATGACAAATATGTCGGTTTTATCGTGAACAAAGAAAAAAAAAGGTTTATCTTTCATGAAAGTGAGAAGAAAAAAAAATACCTCTTGGAAGTGGGACAGAAAGTGAGTGTATAATGAGGAGAAGAACAAGTGAAGAAGCCATGATCGTGAGCGTAGACACGAACCCCAGAACATGCAGTCTTGAAAAACAGTGAACTAGAGCATGGTTCAGTTTGGCACGTGCTCTTGCAAGCTACGGCCTCTCCATTCCTAATCACCTTATGCTCCGTTGGACACACCGCGTTCAAGTCCACCGAGCAATCCGTCGCTGAACAGTTTCCACCCCTGGAAGCCACCCTCACCGGAAGGTTGAAACCTTCCACGAGGCTGATGTCGTATAGGTTCATATGGCCGGTGCCGTTAAAATCAAACTCCACCAGAGTAACGGGTGATTTGGGGTTTCCACCGGCGCATTCTACAGTTGAGGTGCCGCAGTCCCCTGTGACACATGAGAACTTGCCGTTGGTGTCGAGGAAGCAAAGGGTCCGACCCCACAATTGGCCGGACCAAGCGGGAGGCACGGGGAGAGTTTTGGAGTTACCTGATACGAGGACAAAGCCGGTGGTGGCGAGGGACGAGCTTCCGGCGGCGGATAAAATTGCTGGCCACACTGTGTACTTGCACTTGTTGGTGATAGTCACAGTCGTTGAATATAATCCTGTAGCACGTTACCATTTTTAGAAAAAAAAAAAAGTATGAAACATAGAGAAGTATATATATAACAAGATGCACCTAATGGGAAGAGGAGGAAGAAAACACTGAACATAGCTATGGAAAAGGCTTTAGTTGAACTCATTGATCAACGGAAAACGATAATTTTCAAGAATATTTAGTATTGCTGTGAGAACCCCAGCCGGTGGTATATATATAGCTGCTTTCCTCGTTGAAGTTGTTATTTGTTTATACGATTTATTCAGTTTAATTTTCTGTTTTTAAATTTATAATTCAGATTGACAAAGTCGACAAGCAATTTCATCTGAGAGATTTGAGAACTAAATCCTGAGTTGGTTAGTGGCGGTTGGAACATTGCACCAACTGCGTTACATGTGTACATATAAATCCAAAAGTAATGAATAGTATTATTCAAGTTTATTAGGAAAGATACTGACATGCAATATTTAAATAGTCATCATGTAAAATGAAATTGAAATGTTGGAACTCACTATAGCTTTCAAAAAAAATGTCAATAATATTTAAATAATAGTCAACCAGATTTGTTTTCTTTTTTCTAGATTGTTTTTCGCATGCATCCGGACCAGTAATTTTATTTCAACATAGGGGATTTTAAAAATTATGATATATTTTAAAATTGTAATTTAATATAAATGTTTTATTTTAATAAACAAATTAATAATGTTGTAATTGTTTTTATAAAAAATGTATTTAAGCTATCTATATTTATTTTTAATAAATTTGATTGTATGTAATTATTTTAAACAAAAATTAAATTAATCAAAATAAAAAATTTAAAACATACAACTAGACGTCGCTCACTTAATACTTACAAAGGTTGAAGAAACCATTGTTGTTGAATAGAAAACCACTCGATTTAAAAAATGTAATTGGCAACAAACCTACATAAAACCACATGAGATAGACTACTCATATTTCTTTAAAAGTTGAGATAATTTATAGGGCTGGGCAAAATATACTGAACTGCACTGCACTATCAATAACTGTACTGAACTTAAAAATAGTTTGCTTTAACTGTACTGAACTGAAAAACAGTTCAGACGAACTGAACTGCACTATTTTTTTTTTCTAATAAATTGAACTGAACTGAATTGCACTGCACTATAATATGAAGTAAACTGAACTGTTATAAACTGAACTGTTCTATGAATTGCACTAAGTTTGAACTGAACTGCACTATTTTTGAACTAAACTGTACTACTTTTGAATTTAACTACACTGTTTTTGAACCGTTTTTGAAACTAATTGCACTAATTTTGAATTGAATTGCACTGTTTTTGAACCGAATTGCACTGATTTTAAATCAACTATGCTGTTTTTTAATCAAATTGTACTATTTTTTAATCGAATTGCACTGTTTTATAATTTGAAAGCACTTGGGAAATAATACTTGAAATATGCATCATACTTCAATACACTAAAATCAAAATATTAATACATAGATTCTCCCGTAAGTTCTCCTATAAACAATATCAAAATATGAATACATTTTAATACATATTTAATCATCTAAATTAATTACACTTGAAAGTCCTATTTCGCCTTAAGAGATTATATCTAAAAATAGTATTTCTATCATTTTTGAAAACTTAAAATAAATTTAAAAAATATTAACTACAATGAAGTAAAAACGAAATCTAGGCTGATCTAATTAAGAAATAAGAGATTCATTTGCAACTATAATAATTTATAACACTCAATATTTTACTTTTACTCAACAAGTTTTATACTAACGTAATTAAAATAACATTTACTTTAAAGTGAAAATTTTCAAGTAATAATTAATAACCATTTTAGAAAAAGTATATTTACTAAATTTGTTTATATGACAAAAAATCTAGTCAGATTGGCAATCTGCTAAGAAGCGTTTCAGTGTAGGATTGTCCAGGGTTTGGTTTCGTAACCTACAAAACTTTGCGTTATAGAAAAAAGGTATAAATATAATTTTAAAGTTTTGATTCATTATAAAGTAACTGGAGGCACGTGACGTTATGCACATAGAAATCCAACTTCACTGCTTGTAGACCGGGATTTAAGAGAAAGGAAAAAATTACACAGTTCACTGCACTAGTGTGAACAGTTAACTGTTTATAGTACAGTTTTTCAAACTTTAACTAAAAGATAGTACAGTTTAATTTTACTATTAACAATTCAGTTATTTTTTGTTTAAAACAATTTAATTAACTTAAGTACAGTACAGTTAAGTTATTTTTGTGCAGCCCTAATAATTTATTTTAATCGAGGAGAGAAAAACAACTATTAGGAATTGATCAAAACTCTGTGCAACAATCGCGATCAAGGGCGTCGAGGGAGCGAACATGGTGTTTGATGTCCACCTACAAGTAAAAGCAAATTAAAAACGAAATAAAAGAAAACAGATTAAATACTATGCAAATTACTTTTTGTAATAACTTCACAAAAAAATTTCAAAACATTTCAAAAAGTATTTAATTTAGAATTGTTGTCAAAAGAACCTTTCAATTTTTTTTTTCTAAAATAAATTAAAAAATCAAGTTATTTGTATTGATACGATATGAAGAGTTTTAAAAAAAATGTATAGAAAAATCAATGTAATAAAATCACGTTCAAACAAAATTAAGGTAAAAACTGTGCATCTTCAATAGCGAGAAGATAAAAAATTGGTACGGATTGAGAGAACAATCATAATCGAGAGAATATCGTGGGGTTAAGAGTTTATACCATTGTTGGATAAAACTATTTGGGAATAAAAAAAAAAAAAAAAAAAAAGGAAAAAAAGGAAAAAAATAAAATTATAAAAAAAAAACAAAAAAAATTTTTTTTTAAAAATTTGGAATAAAAAAAGTTTGTTTTTTAGTGTCCAAAATATTTTTTTTTTTTTT
>Ga0099822_1011754_pt1 | contig 10622 bp, 7 predicted proteins | sample CowpeawhiteBW_FD_76839 | JGI IMG/M metagenome (GOLD analysis project Ga0099822, IMG submission 76839) | Root nodule microbial communities of legume samples collected from California USA - Cow pea white BW | ecosystem: Host-associated > Plants > Roots > Nodule | place: USA: California | collected... | reverse complement strand
ATAAAAATTAAAAAAAATAAAATAATTATTTTTTTTTTTTTTTAAAAATTAAATATAATAAAAAATAAAAAAATTTAAATTAAAAAAAAAAATAAATAAAAAAATAATTTTAAAAATATAAAAAAATAAAAAAAAAAAAAAGAAAAAATAATTAAAACTGAAAATATTGAAAAAAAAAATAAATAAAACTAATTTTTTTTTTAAAAAAAAAAAAAAAAAAATTTAAAAATTTAAAATAATTAAAAAAAAAAAAAACAACTAAAGTAAAGATATTTGTTTTGCTTTTTAATAAAGATCTTAAGAATTTCAAAGTTGGATCAAAAAGTTATTGTTTACAAATTTAGAAGGATATTTTGGTCTTTATAAAATCTACTATATATATTTATACTATGTTAATTAGGAGAATGCTAACTAGTGCCCTAATGGCAATGATTAAGGATAATTAATTTACATTGGTTTTTTATTTTTATATTGAAAGTTGAAATAATTAAATACATTAATTAAGATAGTATAAATGCATATAACAAATTTTATAAAGACAAAAATACCCTTTTAAATTTTTAGATAATAATGTACTGATGCAGAAGAATGATTTTAGAATTTTTAAAATTTCTACTAAAAAGAAAAAAAAATATCTCTGGTGACACTTCAAAAGTCTCTCAAAATGAAAGTTTCAAATGTGAAGACGGTAAATCTTTAAAAGGTATGTCTTTAAATTTTGAAAATAAAATCTTCGATAATGAAATTATTACATTTTTTTGTGGAAAAAAATTGTTTTTCTACTACTCCTTCAAATTGTTTTTCCTTTTTTGTTGGAAAAGATTATCGAGAAATCAAAAAAAAAAATTTGATGAAGTCTCAAATTAATACTTAGTTGTTTTTTTATAAATTTTGTAGATATTTAACACTATTTGTTTTGCTGGTTGCTCGGTTAACTCAAACTTTCTTGTGTTTTATTATATTTAATTTTTAATAATATTAAAACATAGTTATTTTATTATTTAATTATTTTTAACTTTTATTGGTGAATATTAAATAAAATATGAAACACACTTATATAACACATATGGAGCCTTTTTGTCTTTTAAATAAAATAAAATTACATTAATTATGATTAGATCAGATTTTTAATTTAATATTATACTTACTTATATATTTTTTATAGGATTCAATGCATATTAATTACTTTAATGAATTTTTTAACAAAATTCTTTTAATTAATATGTTTAATTATTTCTACTTTTAATATAAAAATAATAAAATCAATAGATATTAGTTATTCCTTACTCGATGTCCTTATTCTCATAATTATTATCAAAAAAAAGGAAACTAACAAAAGTGATCACAAATATTGAAAAGTTAGATTGCTCTCATCAAAATAAGGAGGATATCTTTTAAATTTGCGTGACAGTATAAGTATGTGGGTATAATTATTACATTTTTATTTAAAACATTCTTCTTTTAGGAACGAATTTAGGTACTTGTTACAACATTTAATAGCTCTTTATGATACAATTTTATCAATTTAATTGTTTCTCGAAAAAAAAAACTTCAATTAAATTTTTAAATTTAAAATTAATATATTTTTATTAAGAATGTAAAGGTGAGTTTGGTCTTTGTATTGAATAAAAAATATATATGTAATTTATCAAGAAGAAGACTCACATAGTCATTGTCTTAAAGTCTTAGATTAAAAAGATTAAAAAGTGTCTTAGATTAAAAAATGTCTTGATAAAAATTTAAATTAAAGAGTGTCTTGAACTCTTATATTAATTATCACAAAAATCGATTCAATGATTTTATTTTCAAAAAAATCACATAACTTTGCTCAATTTTTAATTAACTTATATATATATATATATATATATATATATATATATATATATATATATATTTTGAAAATTGAAGTTACCATTCAACACATGAAAATTAAGAGAAGTTAATTTTTTTTAGAAAAAAATTACTAAATTCGTCCCTGAATTATCACATGGTTTATTGATATTGAATCTTCCTAGAATATCCCTCAAAAGATCTCAATAGTAGTATCAGAATTTATGTTTAGTTTTAATGGTCAACTCGAACAAGTAAAACATTTTTTATATAATAAGTCAGAATACAGGTTAGAGTCATCAAAGAGATACTCATGGTTGGCAACATTGTATCTTTAGGGATCTATTTTTTGAAAAAGAAATATGATATGTTTTTATGTTTAAAAAGTGGGAAAAAAATCTTGAAATAAAGACAAATTTAATGGTGAATTGTATCAAGAACACAAAAAAAAAAAAGATTTAGTAGAGCAAAACCCTTAAGAAGAGAGCTAGGAGTAGGAGGATCTAGTCAAACCTGCCTATGGTGTTTGTCTCATACTCTAATATCAAAGATAGGCTAAGTATATACTTCTTTATTATATATTATCCGTCTTGTTCATTCTTCCTCAACATAAAATTCAAACTCAACATTGTAATCCAACATATTTGGTTGTTAACACTACAAGAAAATTTACAACTATTATCGGTTAAAAACCCACTCTATCAAGTAAAAATCGAATTTAATTAGTTAATAATGTTGGATTTGTACACATGCATTAAACTATAAAATCATATGCTTTAATGTATTACCGAGTCTAAATAATGTCAAATAAACTGACACTAAATCATCACCAATTTTTAAATAATTTTTTTAAGGCTTAAATACCTTTTTCGTCTTTATTTTCGTAGTGTTTGTTGTGGATGGTCCTCATTTTGACAGAATGTTTAAAATGGTCCTCATTCTTACCGAATGTTTAAAATGGTCCTCATTTTTGCAATTCGTATTTTATTTGGTTTTTTTCTGTGATACCGTTTAAATCAGTAACTAATCACCTGTACAGTACACCTAACACACCCAATGCAACGTAATACAAACAGTGTCATCTGTACAGTACTCCGTTACTGATTTAAATAGTGTCACAAAAAAGATCAAATAAAACACGAATTACGAAAATAAGGACTATTTTAAACATTCGATCAAAATGAGCATCATTTTAAACATTCAGTCAAAATGAAGATCATCTGCAATAAACACTACGAAAATGATGACGAAAAAGGTATTTAAACTTTTTTTAATTAAGACAATTCAGTATCGATTAAACTGACATTAACGCACTTTTTTATGTTAAACTTTATTTAAATTAATATTAGCTAAGTTAGTGCAAAATAAAATTTATTTTTAATATTAATTTAATTTATATCGATGTGACTTACATAATGAGGGTGATTTCAAATAATGTTTTTTCATACAACAGAGTGAAAAATGAGATGGGGTAAACGAAGAGTGTAAGTGTAGAAGATGAAATAGTGGATAAAAGAGATGATTGTGGAAGAAGATGAAATAGTGGTTAAAAGATATATAAGAGTATGGAAGAAAGTGATAAGTGTTAATAAAGGAGATGAATGTGATAAATAGATAAAAGTACGAGGATATTTACATAGAAAAGAGAGATGAAAATTATGAGTGAGGAAAATCGTTATCTTTAAATTTGGACATTTGAATTAATAATAACATATCTATATTCATAAAGATGTACATATTCATAAATTATTTATTAAAGATATTTTATTAATGTCAATTTAATCAACGATAACTTAAATAAATAAAATTAGTGTTGATCTGGTCGACAATGACTTAAATAAATACAAAATTCAATTATTCTTTGGTCCTTGTTTTTGTTAAAAAATGTTACGTCAGTCTTTTAATTTTTTTTTTTGTCTCAATATGGTTCAGACTTTTTTAAATTGATTCAATTTGGTCCTGACTTTTTTAAAAGTGATTCAATTTGGTCATTTCCATGAATACTGGTCAAAGTGTGTTTAAAATTGGTATCACATGTAAATTTGTGGGGTTTTTTCATTTTATTTATTTTTTTAATTGTTTTTATTTTTTTATTTTTTTTTCGTGTATCACTTTACAGTTGTGTCATGTGACATTATAATAACACTGTGATGTGACAGTGTCACGTGAGCAAATTGTCAATTTAGTCTTTATAATCGTCTTTTATATTCAATTTAGTCCCAAGTTTTTTAAAAATGAAACAATGTTGTCCATATTTAAATTGAGACAAAATTTAATTTTTATATAAATTTTATGTTGATATTTTTATTAAAATTAAAATTTTTATTAAATATTTCTAAAAATAATTTTAAATTAACTTTAAAATATATACCAAATTAAAAGTAAGAAATAATTTTTGAAAGGGACAATATTTATAAAAAAATTTAAATTAAATATTTTATTTAGGACAAGTCTCATGATGAATTTATATATATATATATATATATATATATATTACGAATTTTAAAAAATTATATTATTCAACTTATTAATTTTAATTTGTTCATGTCTTTTTTTTTTCACAATTTGTCTTCGATTTCATATTAGATTTAATAATCACATTTAAATTCGTTAAGTAACATGATTTTAAATATATTTATATAAATTTTAAAATTAGTTTAAAAATGTTTCAGAATATTTAATAAAAATGTTAGTATAAGATTTATAAAAAAAATAAGTTTTGTCTCAATTTCAAGAGGAACAATATTGCTTCATTTTTTACAAAAATTGAAACTAAATTGAATCTAAAAAATAAATATGGGAACCAAATTGAGACTATGTCCACTTACAATGTCACACTACATTGACCTTGCCACATTATATAATTGTGAAGTGACACGTGAAAAAAAATTTAAAAGAATCACAAAAATTGACACATGATACTAACTTTAATACCGTTTGTACAGTACTAACGAAAATGACCAAATTGAAACACTTTTAAAAAAATTCAAGACTAAATTAAATCAATTTAAAAAAAATAATAACTAAATTGAGGAAAAAAAAAGAGTGAAAGACTCACTTGAGACTTTTCAACAAAAACAATGACCAAAAAATAATTAAACCTAAATATAAATACTAAAAATAAATAAAATTAACATCAATTGAGTTTATGCCAACTTTATCTAATTTTAATATTTATTTCGGTTAGTTAATGACATCTTAATTAACAATAATAATATGACACTAACATAAACACTTTTACTTGTTAAAAAATATTAATACTGACTGGCGTCCACTTAGAATTTGTTAAGTTCATTCTATTAGTGTTTAATATTAAACCTTATGAAACACGCAAATATTTTTACTTATTAAAATGTTAGTTTCAACTTTAAAATTGGTTAAACTAACTCTATTTCGTAACAAATGTTAGTTTAACTGACGTATACATTTGAGATTTGGTTTAATGATTTATTTTGAGTAATGTAAACTATGAATTGTTGACAATGATTTTGATAATAAAATTGAATTACGTACATGTACATGTGGTTAAGGATTATGTTGGATTATGTATGCTCTTAAGTATGTGGAATGTATTGGTTAGAGTTGATTTCTTTTAATATTGATTTGATAGATGAGATATATTTGAAGATAATGTCATATTCTTTAATAGGTTCATTATTTTGGACGTAGTTGAAAGAAAACTAGTGTAGTTAGAATAGTACAGAGGGAAAATGATTTTAAATTAAAAAAAAAAAAAACTTGCTTTAGCTTAACTAGAATCAAACACTTATGTTTGGAGAATTTGTTCATTTCACCCACGCAACCATATGTCGTTGAAGTGAAAAGCTCCATTGCTCGTGAGTGAGGCTATATCAATTATCTATTCTCTTAATTTTTGGTTATTCATGCTAATTTTTTAGTATTGATTTCTGAAGATCAATCTTAGATAATATTGACTTAATCGATATTAATTTATTGTTAATTTTTAAGTTTATTTTTTAACTAAAGTAATTTGGTGTTGACTAATGTATTTTCAATTTAAAATTTATTTACTTTAGTGTCATTTAAATAAAATTTATTTTTAATATTAATTTAATTTATATTGGTTTATCGAGTTCGATGATAATAACTTTAAAAAAATATAAATTTATTGTACGTTGCCTTTATGTAAAAAAAATGTAAATGAAAAAAAAAGTATAATGGATGAAAGAGATCAATATAGATTAAGAAGATGAAGATGAATATGAATAAAAAAGATGAGACGACAAATGTAAATGAAAGAGATGAGGCGAAGAATGTAAATAAAGGAGATGAGAAAAAAATGTGGATGAAATTGTGAGTGGATAAAGGAGATCATTGTAAGAAGATTTATGAATACTAATGAAGAAAATGAGTATGATAAGATTTATATAAAAAGTGAGAGTAAAAAATGTGATAAGGAGATTTATCATCTTTAAATTTAACCATTTAGATTTTAGATTAAAAATTATATAGGATTCATATTCATGGTCATAAACATACATGATTCATAATATATAATTTACCATTAGCTAAGCTAACGCCAATTAACTTAAACAAATATATACTAAAATTAAATAAAATTAGCATTAATTTGATCAACACAAATTTTATTTATTTTAATTACTATTGACTAAACAGACAACAATTTTATTTATTTTTAATATTTATTTTAGTACTCACCATAAATTCACATGAAAAATATTTATTTATTATAAAAGGTCAAAAATAATTTTATAGTTTTTCAAGAAAAATTATCCTTTTTCATCATTTTACAATTTAACTTTATTAAAATCTAATATCAAAGTGACTCATTAATATCAAAACTAATATGAGTATTTATTTATTAAAAAAATTAAATATTATTTTGGTTCCTATTTTTGTCAAGTTTGTTCGATGTGGTTAGGGATGACAAAAATACTCGTGCTCGCGGATATTCGCAGATAAAATCCGTAATGGATAGTTAATACACACGTGTATTTATTACCCGCGGGTAGCGGGTATTTTAATACCCGCTTATAAACGGGTCGGGTACGTGTATCATACTATCCGTACCCGCGGGTACACGTTACCCGTAAAAAAATTAAAATTAAAATTTAATTTATATTTTATTAAGTTAAATTTAATTAAAATTAAAATTAGCAGTATATTTTATTATGTCAAATTTTATTATAATTTAATTTAATTTAATTTAATTTTATATTTTATTTTTATAATTCTATATTAAACAATTTATAAAATTAAATTTTTTTAAATATTTTCAGGTATCGGGTATCCACGGGTACCCACGGGTTTTAAAAATATTCACGGGTATTTTTTAAGCGGATACCCGGCAAGTAAACGAGCGAATAACGGGCGAATTCTTTTTTGGCGGATCGGGTTGCGGGTAGGCACTATCCGTGCCCGACTTGACCCGTTGCAATCCCTAGATGTGGTCCTATCTTCTTTTTGTTTGCGTGTTCAATAAGGTTCAAATTTTCGTCAATTTGGTCCTTTTTACAACGATGTTTGAATCGTTAACAAAATATGAATCGTGTATGTCACATGTTAGTTTGTGATTTTTTTTAAATTTTTTTAAATTTTTCATAATTTGAAAAAATTGTCCACGTGTCATGTCAGCATCATGCCACTTGACAATATTAGTACCATGAGTTAAGTCAATGTCATGTGTCAAGTTAATATTTATGTCACGTGTCACTATCTTATATTTAATTTAGTCCAAATTTTTGTTAATTTTAATTGTATTCAGTCCCAATTTTTTTTTTTCAAAATGGAGCAATTTTGTTCCTCCAAATTGAGACCAAATTGAATTTTTATATAAATATTATACTAACATTTTTAATAAACACATTTTTATTAAACATTACTTTCATTATTTTTAAACTAACTCTAACTATATCACTACTAAAAAAATATACATTTTCTGCCAATTTTCTTTTGAAATTTTTTTCTTAGAAAATACTTATAAATTTTGTTATGAGTAATAATTTGCAATAAATTGCTATCAATTTTTCTACAAAATATTTTGCACAAAATATTTTTTCACAACAAATTTTGTAGAAAATACTTACAAATTTTATAATTTTGTAGGATATAATCTACAAAGAAATTATCTACCAATTAAAATTTCTAGGAAAAATGGAAAAAAAAAGTTTTCTTTTTTATAGGAAGCTTTCAAGAAAAATTCCATGAAATATGAAAAAAATCTAGTAGGGTATTATTATAATATAATTATTAGGTTTATGTTTGATTTTTAGTATATGTAAAAGACATGATTAGGGTTGGTTTAAAGCTATGGTTAGACTTGGTTAAAAAAATAGGGTCATAGTTAGTTTAAAATTAGAAGAAAAAATCTTCATTATTTTTAAACCAACTTAAACATAAATCTAATAATTATATTCCAATAATATAGTTAGAGTTGGTTTAAAAATAATGAAAGAAATATTTAATAAAATTGTAAATTTTCATAAAAAAATTTGTATAATATATATATATATATATATATATATATATGTATGTATGTATAAATTAAATTTGGTCTCAACTTGAAAAGCCATTTTGAAAAAAATTAGGATCGACATGAATGAACTTAACGAAAATTTGGACTTAATTGAATATAAGATACTAACATGTGGTACTAACACTGATACATGACACTAATATTGACTTAACTCGTGACACTTACATGATGTTGACTTGACACATGATTTTTTTTTTTAAATTAAAAAAGATGAAAAAAATAAAAAAATAAAAATTGACATGTGACATATGTTAACATTCCGTTAACGATTTAAATGCCATTATCAAAAAGAACCAAATTCACAAAAATTGAAAAAAAATGATACCGTATCGAATAAACTTGACAAAAATAATATTTAAACCTTAAAAAAAATAAGATATCTCAATTAGTTTGGTTGAAGATGTGTGTGGAGAGCTTAAAAAAAATTATATCAGTTACTTACACTACTAAAAATTCTCATATTACGTGAGATTTTTCTTGCAAACTTGTTAACAAAATTTGCAAGAAAATACTTTTTCCTGTTATTTTTTCTAAGAATCTTAGTTGGCAGGTAATTCTTTAGTGGGTAATTATTTTCTACAAAATTATAAAATTCGTAAGTATTTCGTACAAAATTTGTTGTGAAAAATGTTTCATACAAAATATTTTGCAACAAAATCGGTAGCAATTTCGTGCAAATTCTTTTTCATAACAAAACTTATAAGTATTTCATACAATAAATAAATAAAATAAAATTGGCAGAAAATATGAGTATTTTTAGTAGTATTAATAACTTTTCACTTAGTATTGAGGAGAAAAGTGTATACAAGTTTTATTTGAGCACAAAATGTTAAAATTTGTATACATAATATACTATGTAATATGAAAAATGTGATTGACAGTTGTTCTAACTCTTTGTATTTAATTATGTATCTATCTTAATTTATTAGAAGTATATATATATATATTTGCATTTTACAAAAATAATAAATAAACAAATAAATAATATTAATTGTTTTTGTAGGTTTGAAATATGCCTTAATCTTTTCTCCACAATAAACATACATAATATTCTTTCTCTGTATTATAAGTTTGAGATGTGTTCTTCCACCTACTATAGTCTAGTTTGAGATGTATTCGAGTTAGATTTCACCAACATCTGAACAGGTGAGGTGCTTGTAAAGTTATTGTAATACTCAAGTTAGGTATGTGTGTAAGACAATAATAAATGTTAGAATGAATATCTAATAATTACCTCGTGAACAATATTTCTTATGTCGTCCTAATGCTTTTGTCGATCATGCTAACCTTTCTTTGGACATTTAATAGTGTTGAGATGTATATTGTTACTATGATCAAAATGTTTTTGTCAATATGATGTCTTCCTAAATTAACAAACTGCTATGATGAAGATGTATTCGTCGACATGGTGTCATGTTGGGTTAATGACATCACTTCGATCGTATATAACATATCAGACTCCACATGTTATTTATATATATATATATATATATATATATGAGAGTCTTATTTAAAAAAATTGTATTCATTGACCTAGGTATATTAATAATAGTCATACAACTATTAATAATGAATAAAATAACTGTTTTTCATTCATTTCCTTCTTACTGAATAACATCTCCTCGTACCTTACTATTTTTTCCGCATTTGATTGATTTTTCTTTTCATTTTACCGAACAAAACATAATTATATATTATTTTAAAAAATAACTTAAAACAAATTAATTGATTTTTTTTTAATTTCTATTTTCTTCTTTCAAGAGTGCGTTCGAAGAAATTTATTCAAAATTGTGTCGTTAGAGAAGACTAAAATAGTTATATTTGCTATATACCAATTACATACAACTTAATTCAAAACCTTCATCACATACGTGGTAGCACCATGTACACGTGTATAAATGTTTCATGCATGCATGCAACAAATAAGGTGTATTATGTGTGATATTAATGGTGCGGATGAAGGGATTAATTAACGATTGATGGTGATGAAAGATGAAGCTTATTATAAGTTTTTGCATGAGTTAGACCTTTGATCTACCACCCCATAACGCAAATCACATCATTAGTGGTTGTTAACTATTTGATAGGGTACCTAACATGTGATGTTTAACAAATTTTAGCAAGTGGTTATGACTAAGTTTCTTTTCAAACTATTAATAACTTTTCTCCAATACTAACCATAATGTTCCTTTTTTTCAATGAACATATATATATATATATATATATATATATATATATATATATTTTTTTTTTTTTTATATATATTTTTTTTTTT
>Ga0099822_1011749_pt1 | contig 10624 bp, 10 predicted proteins | sample CowpeawhiteBW_FD_76839 | JGI IMG/M metagenome (GOLD analysis project Ga0099822, IMG submission 76839) | Root nodule microbial communities of legume samples collected from California USA - Cow pea white BW | ecosystem: Host-associated > Plants > Roots > Nodule | place: USA: California | collected... | reverse complement strand
TGCTGGGTAAGTCATTTTTGTTAACTTATGAATATAATCAGTCATTTTAATGCATAACAATGAATTTATTTTCTTATCAAGCGTCATTGGCAGTTACTTGTGGTTTCCCTAAGGGAGAACCTTACTGTGTGGTTTTGCTCTTTGCATCGCCCTCCCCCCAACTATCTTAGACAAGTGATAGATTGGTAAGAACCGCAATATCTTATGAATATGACATGTTATATAAAAATATCCTAACTTATTCTCTATATCATAGTTCAATTGCTGCACATAACATATTGTTAGGGAGATCAACGGCTAAGGCAAAAGGTCTTGTATGGTGTTCTCTCCAGGTTTGATATTTCTATCCATATCTTTATAATTGTTTGCTTGATTTTCTTCCTTAATTAATTATAACGTTGTTGATATAATGTAGTGTAATAGACAAACCGGCTCATATGAGTGCAGTTACTATATAATGCAATGGATGACAACCACTATGCGTGCTCGTATTACAACAAATTGGGAAACGGTAATATATATTTGAATTAAAACGAATATTTTGCAATATTTCCTTTTTATATACTAACTTAACTTAATCTATTATTTTGTAGACATTCAAGAGTCCTGCCGCAATTTTCGCAAAGTCCATAAAGTTTGGTAGGATAACATGTGTCAAATATATAATTGAAATGTACAATAGTATTGATTAGGACATATATCTGGATTGTAAATGATTTGTAATTGTCTTTTAAATGAATTTGAATTGTGGATGTGTTATAAAATATTCTGTTCTGGTCTGTGCTGGGTGCTGAACAAAATTTACAAGTTTAAATGTGGGAATAACACTAAAACAGAAACTGCATTAAAAAAAACACCATATTAGGCCTCGGTTCTTACCAGAACCGAGGTAAAACGTTGAGTGAAGTTGCACATATGACCTTGGGTCACACCAAAACCGAGGCCAAAAGGTGAGCATATGGCCTCGGGTCAAACTAAAACCAAGGCCAAAAGGTGAGCGAATTTTTTAAAAAATTAAAAATAAGTTGCACATATGGCTTCAGTTATGCCTGAACCGAAGCATAAAGCTGGTGCTCTATGGCCTTGGGTACCCTCGAACCGAGGTAGAAGAGGGCGTTATGGCTTCGGTTCGCAACCAAGGCCAAAAGCGATCCTCCTTTAGCCTCGCCCCAATATGCTTCGGTCCGGGAACCAGTGCAAAATATGAAAAATAATCGCTGCCAAAGCCCCAATATGCTTCGGTCCAGGTACCCTATCTCTCACAAGTCTCTGTTGATACAACCTATCAACCAAGGTCGAATTAGGGTCTCCCCTAAGACCCTATCTCTCACAAGTCCATGTTGATACAACCTATCAACCAAGGTCGACTCAGGGTCTCTCCTAAGACCCTATGTCTGACAAGTTCCTGTTGATACAACCTATCAACCAAGGTCGACTCAGGGTCTCCCCTAAGACCCTATTCGTCACAAGTCCCTATTGATACAACTTATCAACCAAGGTCGACTCAGGATCTCCCCTAAGATGCTATCTCTCACAAGTCCCTTTTGATACAACCTATCAACCAATATCGACTCAGGGTCTCCCCTAAGACATTATCTCTCACAACTCCCTATTGATACAACCTATCAACAAGGGTCGACTCAAGATCTCTCTTAAGACCCTATCTCTCAAAAGTCCTTGTTGATACAACCTGTCAACCAAGGTCGACTCTTGCAAAACCTTATTTCTTGTTAAGAAAAACTTATCAAGACTATCAGCCTAGAAGGGCCCTAGTACAACACTTTTCCCACACAAAGTCAATTACACACCACAACGTGTACGCGAACAGAAATAATTGCGAACAATCTAAGATATTACGGTCCAACCACTGTAATACCCATACCAAAAAATCAAGCAATAAAAGTCATGCAATCAAATGAAGTAAACAAACCCGCGAAACAAAGAGGGATGCAAATTCCAGCCATAAATAACAACCTCACTCTCTCCTCTACACATACTGCGAAAATGTGAAATGCATGCGGATTTAGTAGATGATACAGGCAACTCATGGAGACACCTTCGGCAATCCAACGATGTCTTGAACCAAGATAGCTCGGGCATGCTTAAGCTCCAGAGGTGGCATATTGTTAAAATAAAACGAAAGTCAAGGCAAATAGTTAAGCCCTCTGAGCTGGAATAGCAAGTGATAAACATGCAATACACATCTCATAGTCAAAACAACATAAATGAGTAAGGTCAGCATACATCGTCCACAAGTTAAACCTAGTCATATACAAACATATCCCAAAGTTGCACATCATCTGGCCAAAAAAGGCTTACAAAGCCAGTGACAACACAAAAAACATCCGTTAAACTAACAAGCCAATCTCTTCCCTCAACCTTGTCTGCACCACCTTCGCGACCTTCCCTAGAGGGAATAGAGGGAGTATCCTTGGCATGTTTAAGAAGGGAGGGAATGTCCTCAAGTCGAACCAAAGACTTCTGATACACGTCCTTACCAACATCAAAGCGCTTATCATCAACATGCACGCTAAATGTAAGAGCAACCTGCCGCAATGCCTTCTTGAAACCTAATTCATGTTTTCCAACCACATTCTCTCGTAACTACCACACCTCTTTATCAAGTTCAGCATTGGTAATCTTCAGCTCCTCCACGACACGTTTGGACACGACAATCTCTTTGAGGCTCTTCTTCTCCTTTTCCTCGGTTTCCAGACAATGATTCTTCCAAGAATTCTTGTCATTGAGAGCTTGGCTCAACTATTTTTGCAAATTGTTCACCTCAGAAACCAAGTTTTCTTTCTCAGCCCTCAATGATGATACCTCATCTTCAAGCTCATCCACATAACTTGATTTGTCTAACTCATGACCTATATGCCTTCCAATCACTAACGCCCGAGACTAATACTCAGGCAAAGCTTTCATCAGGGTCGGTAAAGGAGATTTAGTAATGATGTCAGGCTCTTGCTGGGAGATAGTGATACTCATGCCATCATAAATTTGCATATCAGTCCCCATTAAACGAGTGTAAGCACAATCTTCCAATACTCGACCATGCTTAGGAGAGGAATGTCGAGACGAGCTCCCACCTTTCTGGGAAGTCTTCTTCCTCTTCTTTTCCGTAGTAGTTGGAGGCCGAGGAGTACCCCCACTTGCACTATTCCTCCCAACTACATCAGAACTAGAGCCCACGAGAGCATCTTCATCATTCTTGCGAGCATTCACCTTCTCGTGAAGCAGTTGAAAACAACTCTTCTGACCAACACCCACACCCTCATGCGAAGCCATCAAAGCTAGAAAAGACAAACGCAAAGTAAGATAAGTTAACATTAGAACATAAAGCAGGAAAAGTTGACACATACCCAACATATCCCCGTAGGACGAGGGGAATTCAATATAGCCACAATATGCTTAGTAGGAAGCCGTCGAGGAAGGGTATCTAGCAAGTTAAGAATCTCACAATCCTCAACAAACAACATAGTCTGAGGCCATGTAGTGGATTACGCGTCCAATAGAAGGGAAATTTAGGAACATCACCGTCAAAGAAATAAGGTCGACCAGGAGGATTCACCACCACTCTAAAAAATGTGTTTTTATAACTCTTAAAGGATGAAGAGTAAGGGGCTAGCAGACCTATCCTAGGTTGTCCAAACAAAGATAACTACCCCACAGGCTCTTTAGGCCGTGTACTATAATAATGGAAAAATACTGAAGGGGAGGGCTTCAAGCCTAAGACCCTACAAACTAACTTAAAGGCTTGCAAAGCGGCCCAAGCATTCGGGTGAAGTTGGGAAGGCGCCACGTTTAAGATGCGTAACACCCCAACACTAAACTCATCGAAAGGAAACCGTACATGCAGGCTCGTTAGTAACACAGAATACATAAAAAAGAATTCATCTGAATACCCCATCGCCCATCACAGGCATTATCCGCATGACCAACCTGATCCAAAGACACCGCCTCATCCAGACTATCCTCATCCAAAATCGTGTATGCCCCGACAAACTTGCAAATGGATGAAGACGATTGATACTTTGAAAAGTATTCACGCATACCCTTATCAACGCACTCGTATCCTGAATACGATGGAGAACCTACCACTCCTTCCTCATCAAAAGAGGGTGTGCTACTGCTAGTGGAGGGAAGGGCCGAAGATGCCCTTGCACGATCCGAGTGGATCTTGGTAGCTGACCTATCAGACAAAGAAGACGAAGACATACCTTCCTAAATCACGATCTCAATGGCTCAACTTCAAATACGACCACAAGGGGTCCCAGGGGGTCAAAGCTATTTATACGAGAGGAAGAGTTAGAGCCAATCTCACCCTATCCATTAGATTCAGAAGATCCAATGGCTACGTAGTGGCAATCGTCATGCTTCCCTATGCAAGGTCACATTAAAGGGCCCAAGCCCACTTAAACTCCTTAAAGCCCTTCAACTTCCTCGCAGGATATTCGATTGTGAAGAACTGTAAAAGGGTGAAATATCCCAAAAGCATAAGCAAAACAAAACATATTGAAACCAAAAAGCATCATTAAAAGCACATTTAGAGTCTCGACAATACAATCTTAACTCTAAGGGACTAGTGTACGTGGTGGATAGGAGAAGACACCTCGGACCCCGGACCATGGAGTATATCTCAAACCAAAAAGTTGAAGATGCTTCAGTTCAAGAAATATGGCGCGAACAAGAATCAAAGGGAACCTAATCTCTAAATAAAAAGTGGAGAAGATACCTCAGTGCCACACACTATAAATGAAGGACGAAGTATCTACCACCATAAAGTGGATAATAACGCTCCATGCAAGTACAACGACAAGTGGTTGGAAGTACATATCCTCGTTGGCAAAATTAATAGATAAGAAAAGGATTTAGACTAATAAATGTTAATTAGGAAGGTCCTAAAGCAAGTGGACATCACAAACCCTAGGCCCATTCAGGTAGTATATAAGGCACTGCTCACGAGGTAAAAAAACATTGTTCATTATTATTGTTATCACTGTCTCATATCATATATCTGACTTGAGCGTCAGAGTGGCTTTGCAGGCTCCCCGCCTAGATCATCCCACACACCTGGAGAGGACACTTCGGCAGTGGACAACATAGAAGGCTCCCCGCCTAGATCATCCCACACACCTAGAGAGGACCCTACCACAGTGAACAACTTAGAAGGCTCCCCGCCTAGATCATCCCACACACATGGAGAGGACACTTCGACAGTGGACAACATAGAAGACTCCCCGCCTAGATCATCCCACACACCTAGAGAGGACACTTCGACAGTAGACAACATAGAAGGCTTCCCGCCCAGATCATTCCACACACCTGAAGAGGACACTTCGGTAGTGGACATCATAGAAGGTAGAAGACTAGTGCACACATGTGATCTTAATACTCCTTGGCCTGAATATATTGTATTCTCTTGGGTATTAGTATATATTTGGCAGGAACAATGAATGTATGTCTTCTCCATGGTGAACCCAAACATTGTATCCTTGGAGAAAGTCAAAGTCTATTAAATGATCATACCACATGTCTTCTTACCCAACAACAATTTTTATAACTCGCACAAGGACATAAAATCTCTTGTCCCACAACCCCTCCTCTAGTGTATGCAAAATCTAGAAAAGACTCCACACTATTGATATACTCTCTACTAAACCTCAGATATTTAGTCCAATCTTTATCCATCACCTTTAATAATAAAAAAAAAGAAGATAAAGAACCACGTTAACCAACTAACCACACAAAAAATACCCGATGTTTATGTGGATGTGTCTTTATTACTTAACCAATATTGAAGAGTTTTTATATGCTTGTATTATGACTCTTGTAGTAATAAACAACCATTCATAAGAAGTTTGTACTTTTTCTAAATATTCAAGGCATAAACATACATTATAGAAAATAACATCTTAAATAAACATATCTTATTTTAGAATAAATGACATTTGATTTTCCTTGCCTGAAGACCTTTAATATAAGAGTGTACAGAAACAATGAAGCACCACCCAAAAGCACACTCCGTCAATGTAAAAAACACACAATTCAATAATGTTAAATAATGTTAAAAAAATATTATGTATACACATAAAACAGTTAAATACTTAACTTATTATTGTTATAGTTTTTAAAGTTATAATTAACTATTTTTTAAATTACAGACATTAAAACTTATAACGTCAAAAAAATAATACGCATAACTAACTAACTGATAATAGCATAATATATAAATATAACTAATAACGTGTTTAATTCAATCTATTACACATCTAATATACATGAAGTTTATATATATATATATATATATATATATATATATATATATATATATATATATATATATATTTTTTGTTTTAAAAATTTATATATTTTTTTTTTTTTTTTTTTTATTTTTTTTGTATTTATTTTTTATATAAATCAATATATTACATATATAATATATATAAATTATATATATATATATATATATATATATATATATATATATATATATATATATATATATCAATTTAATGTATTACAAAGTAATGTTAATTTTTCTTTAATTATTTTATTTCCTACCAATTCATTTCCTATATAGAAATCAAGACTTTTGTACCATGGATTTTGTAACGTCCCAAAAATTGGGTAACCTCGAATTAATAAGACGTCGCATACATAAATATTCAGAGAGTATAGAGTTTGGGATATGGAGGTATATGGCACACCAAACATATCCATACCAAATAGAAAGAGGTCACACACGACCTAAACAAAGTACAATAGCTTGAAAAGTAGCACAAAGTCTTGCCTAGAACAAGAGGATCTTAAACTAATAAAACTCTATCAGTTGTGGGCTCCATAGTGAGCCCGATACCTATCCATAACCATCAAGCTGCGACATCCCTATTATCATTACCACTGCTAGGAGTTCTCACATCTGCTCACATCAATAAAATTGATGATCGTCGCAAAGGATAAAGACCAGACACAAACATGCAAACAAGCAGAAGGGTAAGCTAGTGAAAAAATTTCTTATATCATAAGACTCAACATGCAATTTCAAAGTCAGGCATAAATAACAGACATCCACACATAAGATACCAAACCATTAAAGACTCCAAGACTTGACTATCCAGATACATAAAATGAGACACCACCACAAGACCGTGGAATTACATCCTAGCAGTGAGGCACCACCACGAGGCCTTCGTGGAATTATGTCCTGGCCTTGAGGCACCACCACGATACCCTTGTGGAATTATGTCCTTATATTGAGGCATCACCATGAACTCTCACTAGGAAGGTCCATGGGATTATGCCCATTATATGAGGCACCACCATGAGCTCCCACTACGAGATTCATGGGATTACGTCCTACCCACACCTTGTCCATGTTTCACCAAACAATCATGGAGTTCACATGCATATCAATCTCATGCCAATATTTATATATATAAATAACCAACTATCCAAGCATATATCATACCAAGCTCATGCCAAACACATCGGCTTCCAGCCCCAATGTATCATATAGAGTATATATGGCATCATAACTTGAACTATCTAAAACACACATCAACAAATCATGTGAAACATATGCATATACACTTAACTCTACCAATCTCGCTCAAGCTAAAGAGCTCTCGCTCAGGTGAGAGGAACCCCTCGCTCAAGCTACCTGCTCTCGCTTGACGAGACTGCAAACAGAAAGCACGTCGAGGTCTCGCTCAAGCTAGCCCAACTCGCTCAGGCGAGACTACTCTCGCTCAGGCGAGTGGCCTTGGCTTAGGCGATCCCTCGAAACAAAGAGGGGGTGAGTTGTTGCTGTTCTCGCTCATGTGAGAGCTCCTCGCTTAAGCGAGAGCTTTCGTTTTGAGCGACCAACCCGCTCGCCTGGACGAGTTCAACAGAGCTCACTACTCTCCCGCGCGCAGAAATAGATGCACATCATCACAGTAGTACATTCAACACATTTTCACGCAACCAATAACATATATCAGTCACCCAGTACGTAAAATCAACCAAACAGGCATCTAAATCTTGAAAACAATAAAGCTCTAGCTTCCCTTACCTGAAAAGAGCTAGCAGAAAGCCTCAACACTTAAGCTACGAGCACCACAATTTTGAGAACAGATCTGAGGAGCTGAAAAATGGCGGAAACAGATTCCAAGTGGGTTACCATGGTGAACCCTAGCTAGAATCACGAAAATCCAACTAAAGGAGAAGAGTACGAATTGAAAATACTTACGTGGATGGGGGAATGAGTCAAACTCTCTTGAAATCGAATGAGTCTCAAAACCCTAGTAGAGCACTGTTGGAGAGATTGAGAGGGCAAGATGGTTGTGTTTCTGTAAAGTGGCAAAAATGGGAGTGTTAGCTGGGGTTAGGGTCTTTGGTTCATTATGGGCCAGCCCTAGGCCCAACCAATCTAGGGCAGCCCCTTTAGAATTAGGATAGAATAAAATAAGCGGGCTTTACAGATTTAACATATGGAGGTGAAACTTTCATAACAGTATACAAATTGTTTTTTCTATTATTCACCCATTGACCCGAGCATATCCATATACTTTTCTAACATTTGTAAGTTTTTCAGATATTTGTTGTTAGCTCTAATAAAATAAATATATCATCATGCTTATAACATGACAAGGAACAAATTACCTCTTGAACTTATATTGATTTGTATGACAACAATAATAATATAATTCTAATCCAAAGTTTGCTTAGTTGAGACCCGTTCTTCTTGTATCTTCCTAGTCATAGCTCTTGTTGAAGGTCCCTTGGCTAGATATATCTCATCACCTATTCTATGTCAAATAATCTTCAAGTTAAGCTCCAATCTTCAAGCTTCAAATTCTTCACGTGTTAGTCAGATTAAGCATACTTCAAGCTTGATCAACACACCATTTCTTCAAGTCTTCATCACTGTGTCAAGTCTTCATCACTGTGTCAAGTCTTCATCAATCTCCAAAAATCCTTGATAACCTTATCAAGTTTCTATGTAATATCTTCTTCAAATCTCTATGCATCAAAGTCATTTGTGCTAACATCTCAAACTTTAAAAATTTTGTATACCTATAATGAGAATCTATGGGAATTAAATTAGGAAGGTTTTTAACTTTTTTTAACAAAGCATTTAATGTTAATATATAACAAAATATAAAATTAAATATAATAAAGAATAAAAAAACTTATTAACATATTTATTTTTTCATTTTCTCTTGCCTCTTGATTTTCATCTTTTAGATGTTTTTTCTTTTAAAAAAAGTTAAATACAAATTCCTTACTTTTGTTTTCATTTATCAAATGTTTTTGTTCAATTTTTGAAGAAAAAACAAGTAATCCTTTCCTGTTTCACTTGATACTAAAATATTAGTTTCATATTTTTTTTATAGCATGAATCTTTTCAAATAATATTTTTTTAGAACAATAAAGAAAATGTTAACTATTATGTTTTTTCATAACCTGATTTTAGTTCCAACTTAACTATCGTATATTTTCCTTTTCAATAATTACATATTTCAATATTTAATTAGATTTTGATAATTTTTTTATTCTTAATCTTTATTTTCTTAAATAGGTATACTTACGAAGAATAAAAGAATTCATTTTTTAAAAGTGATAAAAGATATATTAATTATGAATATGAAAATAATAGAAATTCAAAATATTCACATATTATATTATTATATTATATGGTACTAATGATCCAATTATTTATATTTATTTTATTAGTAACGATGATTAAATATATAAATTTTGATTCTACCAAAATTATTGATAAAGACTTGCCACTTTTATCACACTTTTTGATTGAGAGTCATTTGTACATTAGTTTCTTTTACGTTCTTATTTCTCTTGACTCTATACAAGGTTTAAATTTTATAATTTTTGTGAAATAACCTCTTAAATAATCTTCATTGTTTGAGATTGTGTAGGGATTACAAAATTAGGAACTATGTTTTAGCATTTATGTTTTAGAATTTATTTAAATTAAAAACACAACATAATAAAACATATTGTGCTTGTATTTCGAGATAGATTTATTTTTAATTGAATTCTCTAGTTTAAATTATTTAAATGCTTGGTTTAGTTTGCTTTGTTTCAGATTCTATAACAATAATAATGAATATTGTTTGGATTAATCTTGTTTTTAAAGTGCTTTCCTCTTTGATACATTTTTAGTTTTGTCAGTATATATTTATTCACTTGTTTCAAAAATTATAAAGTTTAACCACAAAATTTACGATAATAGAAAGGACAATTAAAGAAAAAATAAGTTCAAGAATCAGACTAAGTTTTATTACATGCTCCGCAAACTTTAAAAATTTTGTATAATGATAATTTATAAGAATTAAATTTTACCTTGTGTTTGGATGGAACATTTCAACAATGCTTAGAAATTGAAATGCTTTGCATTTGAATTGCTTGTAATTAAATTTTATTCATTTTTTAAATAATTTGTTTGGAAAAGGAAATTAAAATACCTTACATTTCAATTTTTTGTTTGGAAAAAAAAATTGAATTTATTGTGAGATAAAATTTAATTTTAACAATATTTATTTTAGGCTTAATTATGTTTTGAGTTCATGATAAATTTGGAAACCCGACGACACGGACGGGTCCGACGACCTGGACG
>Ga0099822_1011748_pt1 | contig 10625 bp, 10 predicted proteins | sample CowpeawhiteBW_FD_76839 | JGI IMG/M metagenome (GOLD analysis project Ga0099822, IMG submission 76839) | Root nodule microbial communities of legume samples collected from California USA - Cow pea white BW | ecosystem: Host-associated > Plants > Roots > Nodule | place: USA: California | collected... | reverse complement strand
CAGCCTGCAGAAGCACCACCACCGCTCCGAGCACTGGATCGTGGTGCGCGGCACCGCGCAGGTGACGGTCAACGAGCTGATCAAGACCGTGCACGAGAACGAATCGATCTACATCCCGATCGGGGCGGTGCACCGGCTGGAGAACCCCGGCAAGATCCAGCTCGAGCTGATCGAGGTGCAGACCGGCAGCTATTTCGGCGAGGACGATATCGTTCGCATCGAGGACGACTATCAGCGCGCGTGAGCGCGAGGTTGTCCGCAGGCTTCATGGCGTGCAGCGGTCGAACGCGCCGCTGCCATTCGTCACGACGTCGACGACGGAGAACCCAGGCGGCAACCTCAAGCCGTGAGGCACGTCATTTCCGGCGTTGGAGCGGAAGCCATCGTGAGATCAGGACGCCGACGATGCCGCCGGTTGCCTTTTGAAGTGCATCCGTCGCGGCAGGATCGCGATCCGGCTGCAGTGCCTGCAGCAATTCGAGCGAAATCGCGATAGCTACGACGATCGCGCAGGTCCGGATCATGTGGCCGGGAAAAAGCCGGGACAGGAGAAAGCCAAGCACCAGGTAGGCGGCGAAGCGCTCGAAAATCACGACCACGAGGCTTTCGTGCAGGCTCAAGAGAACCGGCCGGCCGGAGTGAGATGTCAGGGTCGCGTAGCCGATCAACAGCAGGCAACCGACTGTCACGGCGATAATGTAAATTTGACGCATCCTGCTCAGTCGCCCGACTCCCGGTTATGCGGTGCCAAGCGAGTTTGCCATATCAACGGACGTGCGCAAGGATCGGCTGCCGCGACTTGGTCTTGGACGTCGTCGCATCGTTAACCGGCGGACTGCCCGCGCAACTTCCTGAAGCATTCGACATGGTCCTGCAGAATCGTCAGCATGCCCCGGCCTGTGGCAATTCCGCCAAGCCCGCCCACCACTTTCACCAGAGCATCGAGCACGCGGCCGTGGCGATCGGGCGTCAGCAATTGCATCGCCTCCAGCACGAACGCACTCCCGACAATGAGCAGTGCGATCGGCAGCATACGCCGCGGGTAGCCCAGCATCAGCGCCAGGCCCAGCAGCGCGAAGGCCGCAAAATGCTCGAGCTGCGGATTGGCGATCGATGGCCGATCATAGATCGGCGACAGTGTCACGAATGCAATCAACGCGAGAGCCAACCACCCCGCAATACGGCAGATTTTTTGGATCATAATGGACATGGGGTAGGCGCCGCCGGACCTTGCCGCAACCCGCAAGCCCGTGACCGGGCCGGTTTTGCCGGACGATCGACAGGTATCGTTAACGCTGGGGCCGCATGATCCGCGTGCCTGGCCGTCGCAAAATCTGTTATCAAGCCGGCAAATGACCAAAAAGTAACATTCCACCTCTTATCCCGTTCATAGGCTGTTCACCGCCGAAAGCCTCATTTTATGTCGGATATCGCAATGCTCACTCTCGGAGGCCATCGTGCGTCTGCTCGTCGTTGAGGATGATCCGGACTTGAACCGCCAGCTCACCACGGCGCTCACGGATGCCGGTTATGTGGTCGACCGGGCGTTCGATGGCGAGGAAGGGCATTTCCTCGGCGACAGCGAACCCTACGACGCAGTCGTGCTGGATATTGGCCTGCCCAAGATGGATGGCATTTCAGTCCTGGAGGCCTGGCGGCGGAACAAGCGGGTGATGCCGGTCCTGATTCTCACCGCGCGCGACCGCTGGAGCGACAAGATCCAGGGCTTCGACGCCGGCGCCGACGACTACGTCGCAAAACCGTTCCACCTTGAGGAGGTGCTGGCGCGGATCCGTGCGCTGCTGCGCCGCGCGACCGGGCACGCCCAGGTCGAACTGGTCTGCGGCCCGGTGACGTTGAACACCCGCTCCAAGCGGGTCACGGTCAACGGCAATCCGATCAAGCTGACCTCGCACGAATACAATCTCCTCGACTATCTGATGCACCATACCGGACGGGTGGTGTCGCGCACCGAGCTGGTCGAACACCTCTATGACCAGGACTTCGACCGCGACTCCAATACCATCGAGGTGTTCGTCGGCCGCATCCGCAAGAAGCGCGAGGGCGACATCATCCAGACCGTGCGGGGCCTGGGCTACATGCTGGCGTCGCCGCCGTCGGGTGCTTGATCGGCGTGCGGGCATCGGCATGATCTGCGCCGAACACTGGATTCGCCATGTCGAAGCCCGCTGACACGATTTTCGAGACCGTGCTCTAATGCGCGGCAGCTCCCTTGCCACCCGTCTGTTCGTCTCGGCAACCGCCTGGGCGGTGGTGATCCTGGCGATCACCGGCGTCATCCTGTCGTCGGTCTATCGCGATGCGACCGAGCGCGCTTTCGATCGGCGGCTCAACCTCTATCTGCGCACGCTGATCGCGGAAGTGGCGACTCCCGACGAGCCGGCGGACCGTCAGTTCCAGTCGCTTGGCGAGCCACTGTTCGACCTGCCGCTGTCGGGCTGGTACTGGCAGATCACCCGCACCGATACCGAGCAAGGCGAGACGCGTGCCTCACGCTCGCTGTGGGACAAGAAGCTGCCGAAGCTCGAGGAACATGGTGCGGAGCTGACGGCCGCCGGCGTCCGCCTCGGCTACGTCGAGGGACCGGAAGGCCAGAGCCTGCGCATGGTGGAGCGGCCGGTGGATCTCGGCGCCGACGGCAAGTTTCTGGTCAGCGTGGCCGGCGACGCCACCGAAATCTTCGACGAGACGCGCAGCTTCGACTACTATCTCGGCGGCACCTTCGCGGCCCTCGGCATCGTGCTGCTGCTGACCACGATCTTCCAGGTCCGCTACGGCCTTGCGCCGCTCAAGCGCATTTCCGAGGCGATTGCCGACATTCGCTCCGGCCGCGCCGAGCGGCTGGAGGGACGGTTTCCGGTCGAGATCGCGCCGCTCGCGCGCGAGACCAACGCGCTGATTGACGCCAACCGGGAGATCGTCGAGCGTTCGCGCACGCATGTCGGCAACCTCGCTCATGGATCAAGACGCCGTTGTCTGTGATCGTCAACGAAGCAGGTGCCCATGCCGACGATTCCTTCGCGAGCAAGGTGCTGGAGCAGGCCGATATCATGCGGGACCAGGTCGCGCATCATCTGGAGCGCGCGCGCCTTGCCGCCCGCATCACCATCGTCAGCACCATCACCGACGTGGCGCCGGCGATCGAGGCGTTGCGCCGGACGATGGAGAAGATCCACCGCGATCGCGCCATCTCGATCGAGGCGAAGGCGGATCCGGCAGCGCGGTTTCGCGGCGAGCGGCAGGACCTGGAGGAAATGGTCGGCAATCTCGTCGACAACGCCTGCAAGTGGGCGGCGGCTCAGGTGTTGATCGAGGTGACCGTCGAAATGCCAAAGGAGCAAGGCGCCGGACCCAGGCTGCATATCGTGGTGGACGACGATGGACGCGGCCTCTCGGAAGCCGAGCGCGCCCAAGTGTCGCGGCGCGGCCAGCGGCTCGACGAGTCAACACCCGGTTCGGGGCTCGGCCTCTCGATCGTGACCGATCTCGCGGGCCTCTATGGCGGCAATCTCACGCTCCGGAGCGCGCCGATTGGCGGCTTGCGCGCCGAGCTCGTGCTGCCGGCGGTCTAGAGCATGATCCGGAAAAGTGTGAAGCGGTTTTCCGAAAAGATCATGCTCAAACAAAGAGCTAAAGCGCGATGACGGTTCGATCCCACCTCATCGCGCTTTAGCCGCGCATACCTGGTACGGTCGGCCGTCGTGGGGCCGTCATTATTCCTAAACGGCTTCTTAACGCCGGCGCCCCTATGATCGGAAGCGGACGCGCTTGCTGCGGTCCGTGGGGCATCAAGCATTCATCGCCAGGCGAATGAGCCAGAGATCGATCGAGCGGCTGAGGGACTATCTTGCGCAGCTTCCGCCGCAATCGCAGGCGCTGCTGATGCGGGAGCTGGAGCGCGCGGTCGAACGCGGCGAGGACGTCACGGTCGCCAACCTGGTGCTCGAGCAGCTTCGCAAAATCGTCCGCAGTGCCGAGGAAGACGAGGAGATGCGGCCGCGTACCGACGATCCGGCGCGGCTCCTGTTCCGACCGCTCGAGCCATTCCTCGCCGAGACTAATTTCCCGACGAGACCGGGCCAGATCCGGCGCGCCTCGCTGCTGCCGATCTGGCAATGGCTGGCCCGCGAGGGGGCTGTCGAAGCGGCCCGTGAGTTCGAGGCCGCACTGGCGGCGGCGTTGGAGAGCGGCCCGTTGGAGGCCGCAACACGCAAGTTCCAGCTCGCGGCCGCGGACGCCATCGTCAAGATCGCGACGCCGGTGCAGGCTGATACCCGCCAGCGCGCGCTGTCGCGCGTGGGGCCGCCCAGCGTTGTCGAGGACCTGCTGCCGATCGGCTTGGTCTTGCAGGCGCGCGATGCGCTGGAGACGGTCGGGAGCCGCTTGCCGAGCCAGATCCGGGTATTTGCAGACGCCCAGATCGTGTCCGTGGCGGAGGCGCTCAAGGTTCCATCGCTGCAGACGCCGCAATTGCTGCCGTTCGCGCTCTCCTTGATTGCGCAGCGGCTGGTCGCGCCGTGGCAGATCATCCGGCTCGCCATCAAGATGGCCGGCTCCGACGATGAGTTGCGGGTTGCCGCCACGCCTTACGGCGTCGCGGTCACCATCGCGTTGCACGACCTGTCGTTCGTCGCAGCCTGCCTGCGAACCGATATCAGGCGCGGCCATTTCGAGTATGTCGGCGAGCAGCTCAAGACCCTGCACGATGGCGTGCGCGGGCTGCGCACCGAGCTCGATCTGCGCAACGATTCTGCTTGGGGACGCCAACTGACGTCGGTTCGGGCCGACACCTCCAATGCGCTGCAATCGGAGATCGACAGCGTGCCGGGGCGGGTCCGCCGGATCCTCCGCCAGCGCGCCGACAAGGACATCGTCGCGGGCGTCAAGATCGACATGTCCGAGGTCGAGGACGCCGCCGCCTTGATCGATTTCGTCGCGGTGTGCCGCACCTATGCCAGCGAGCTTGCCATCAACGAGGTGACGCTGCGGACCTTCTCCGACCTCCAGCACTATGTCGAGCAGTCGACCGAGGGGCTGGTGCAGTCGCTGCGCGGCGGCGACATGCGGGTCCGGGCGTTCCGGCAGCAGCAGGTCAAGGCGGCGATTCGCTTTTGCGAGGTGCTGTTCGGTCACGACTACGCCTCGCTGATGAACCGGGCGGCGGAGAACGCCGTGACCGGCGAGCGCAAATCCTCCCGCGCGAGCTAGCCGAGCCTCCGGCACCCTGTCCGAAGGTGCGGGGTGCTGCCGCCCGTGATCCAGCAATTGTCAATTGCCGGGCTTGCGGCCGGTGGTGTAAAGCGGCTTGACGGTGACCGTCCCGACGTCGCCGTTCCACCCGGGAACCGCTTGATGACGCTGTGGTTTGTGTTCGCGCTGATGACGGTTGCCGCGGTCTTTGCCGTGCTCTGGCCGCTCAGTCGCAGCCGGCCGGCGGATACGGGCGGCAGCGAGGTCGTGGTGTACCGCGACCAACTCGCCGAGATCGACCGTGACATGGCATCCGGTAACATCGGCGCCGCCGAGGCGGAGGCCGCGCGGATCGAGATCAGCCGGCGGCTGCTAGCGGCCGCCGATCAGGGCGGGCGAGAGGGGCCGCTCAAAGGCAATCTGAAGCTGCGGCGCGTGGCCGCGACGCTGGCCCTGATCGGCCTGCCGGTCGTTGCAGCAGGCTTCTACCTCCCGCTGGGGTCGCCGCGCCTTGGCGACTTTCCGCTCGCGGAGCGCAGTCGGGTCGCCGATGCCAACCAGCCGTTGGCCGATCTGGTGGCCCAGGTCGAAGCTCACCTGGAGAAGAATCCGACCGATGGCCGTGGCTGGTCGGTGCTGGCGCCGGTGCTGTCGCGCCTTGGCCGCTATGACGATGCGGTCCGCGCCTATCGCAATTCCATCACTTATGCCGGTGACAGCGCAGATCGCCGCGCGGACCTCGGCGAGGCGTTGATGGGGACGGCGGGCGGCGTCGTCACCGCGGACGCCAAGGCGGAGTTCGAGCGCGCGGTCGCACAGAGCGCCGATAATGCCAAGGCCAACTACTTCCTCGGCATCGCGGCCGAACAGGACGGCCGCAAGGCGGAGGCCGCGGCTATCTGGAAGGGGATGCTGGCGAAGGCGCCGGCCGACGCGCCGTGGCGGCCGCTGGTGCAGGCCGCCCTGGTGCGGGTTGGTGGCGTCGCCGCGCCGACGCTGCCCGATGGTGCGGTGGCCGCGGCCAAGGACATGAGCGAGGGCGATCGCAATGCGATGATCCACGGCATGGTCGATCGGCTGGCGACGCGGCTGAAGCAGAACGGCGACGACGTCGAGGGCTGGCTACGGCTGGTCCGCGCCTATCTCGTGATGGGAGAGCGCGGCAAGGCGATGAGCGCCCTTGCCGATGCGCGGCAGGCGGTGGCGAAGGATGCGGATCGACTGCGTCAGCTCAATGAGGGGCTGAAGAATCTCGGGCTGGATGGATAGCGCATGACGCCGGACCGGATGCAGCGGCTTTCGGCGAGCGTGATGCGCAAGGATGGACCATGACCAGGAAGCAACGGCGTTTGACTCTGATCGGTTGCGCGCTCGCGGTGCTCGGCATCGCGGCGGGGCTGGTGCTGAACGCGTTGCGTGACTCCATCGTGTTCTTCTCGACGCCCTCGATGGTCGCCGAGAAGCATCTCGGCCCAGGTTCACGCTTTCGGCTCGGTGGTCTGGTGCAGCCGGGATCAGTCAAGCGCGGCGACAATCTCGCGGTCACCTTCACCGTCGCCGACGGCAGCGCAAGCCTGCCGGTCGCCTTCAAGGGCATCCTGCCGGACCTGTTCCGTGAAGGGCAGGGCGTCGTTGCCGAGGGGATGCTCGATCCGTCCGGCGTGTTTCGTGCCGACACCGTGCTCGCCAAGCATGACGAGAGGTACATGCCGAAGGACGTCGCCGACGCCTTGAAGAAGCAGGGCCACTGGAAGGACGACTACGCCGCCAAGCCGAGCGCTTCGGCGGCACCGACGCAGGGAGCGATGCGATGATCGCGGAAAGCGGACATTACGCGCTGGTGCTCGCGCTTGGGCTGGCGTTGATCCAGTCCGTGGTGCCGCTACTCGGTGCGCGCTGGCGCGACGTCGCACTGATGAACGTCGCGCGCTCAACCGCGCTTGCGCAATTGCTGTTCGTCGCGGCGTCGTTCATCGCGCTGGTGACGCTGCACGTCACCTCGGACTTCTCGGTCGTCAACGTCTACGAGAACTCGCATTCGCTGAAACCGATGATCTACAAGATCACCGGCGTGTGGGGAAACCATGAAGGATCGATGCTGCTCTGGGTCTCGATCCTGGCGCTCTTCGGCGGCCTGGTCGCGGCCTTCGGCAACAATCTGCCGCTGTCGCTGCGCGCCCATGTGCTGGCCGTGCAGGCCTGGATCGCCAGCGCGTTCTATCTCTTCATTCTGATCACCTCGAACCCGTTCCTGCGCATCGCCAATCCGCCGATCGAGGGACGCGATCTCAATCCGGTGTTGCAGGACATCGGCCTCGCGGTGCATCCGCCGATGCTCTATCTCGGCTATGTCGGCTTCTCGATCTCGTTCTCCTTCGCGGTGGCGGCCCTGCTCGAGGGCCGGATCGACGCTGCCTGGGCGCGCTGGGTGCGCCCGTGGACGCTGACCGCATGGATCTTCCTGACGCTCGGCATCGCGATGGGCTCCTACTGGGCCTATTACGAGCTCGGCTGGGGCGGCTGGTGGTTCTGGGATCCGGTCGAGAATGCCTCGCTGATGCCGTGGCTCGCCGGCACTGCGCTGTTGCATTCGGCGCTGGTGATGGAGAAGCGCAACGCGTTGAAGGTCTGGACCATCCTGCTGTCGATCCTGACCTTCTCGCTGTCGTTGCTCGGCACCTTCCTGGTGCGCTCCGGCGTCCTCACCTCGGTCCACGCATTCGCCACTTATCCGACGCGCGGCGTCTTCATTCTGCTGATCCTCTTTATCTTTATCGGTGGCAGCTTCGCGCTCTACGCCTGGCGTGCGCCGGCCCTGAAACAGGGAGGATTGTTCGCCCCGATCTCGCGCGAGGGCGCGCTGGTGCTCAACAATCTCTTGCTCACCACCGCGTGCGCAACGGTGTTCATTGGGACTCTGTATCCGCTGGCGCTCGAGGTGCTGACCGGCGAGAAGATCTCGGTCGGCGCGCCGTTCTTCAATTTCACCTTTGCGCCTCTGTTCGTGCCGCTGCTGCTCGCGGTGCCGTTCGGGCCGCTGCTTGCGTGGAAGCGCGGTGACCTGCTCGGAGCGGCACAGCGGCTGACGGTGGCCGGCATCGTCTCGCTCGTTGTGATCGCGCTGGTCTGGGCGTGGACTTATGGCGGTGCGACGCTCGCGCCGCTCGCGATCGGGCTTGCGGTGTTTGTGATCGCTGGCGCGCTGTGCGATCTGGCTGAACGTATTGGGTTGTTCCGCATCCCGCTCTCGATCTCGCTGCGCCGCGCGCGCGGCCTGCCGCGTGCGACATGGGGCACTGTGTTTGCGCATGCCGGCCTCGGCGTCGCGCTGATCGGCATTGTCTGCGAGACCACCTGGAACAGCGAATATATCGGCGCGATGAAGGCGAACGACATCGCCGCGGTCGCCGGCTATCAGTTGCGGCTCGACGGCCTGACGCAGCGCCAGGGACCGAACTTCCGCGAGATGGTCGCCCAATTCACCGTGACCCGCGACGGAGAGCAGGTGGCCTTGATGACGCCGTCCAAGCGCAACTTCACGACACGTGGTGCATCGACGACGGAGGCTGCGCTGCTGACGAGCGGCGCGAGCCAGCTCTACATCTCGCTTGGCGACGCCGGCGCCGACGGCGCGATCGCGGTGCGCATCTATCACAAACCGCTGGTGCTCTTGATCTGGTGGGGACCGGTGCTGATGGCGCTCGGCGGCCTGCTGTCGCTGTCCGACCGCCGCTTGCGGGTCGGTGCCCCGAAGCCGGCCAGGGCGGCGCGCGCATTGCAGGCGGCCGAGTGATGCGGTCGCGCGGTCTCGCTGCAGGCCTACTCGCCGCCGCCTTGGTGCTCGGCGCGATGCCGGCGCACGCGGTGCTGCCAGACGAGGTCATGTCGGACCCGGCGAAGCAGGCGAGGGCGCGCGAGCTCTCCAAGGAGCTTCGCTGCATGGTCTGCCAGAACCAGTCGATCGACGATTCGGAGGCGCCGCTCGCGCGCGACCTCCGTCTTCTGGTGCGCGAACGTATCGCGGCCGGCGACAGCAATCAGCAGGTGATCGATTTCCTGGTGGCGCGCTACGGCGAATTCGTGCTGCTCAAGCCGCGCTTCAACGAGCACACGCTGTTGCTCTGGCTGACCCCGCCGCTGGCGCTTCTGCTGGGTGGTTTGGCGATCTGGCGCTTTGGCCGGCGGAGGGCAAACGCGACCAAAGCCGCAGGCCTTTCCGACCCGGCCCTGACAGCCGATGAGCGGGCACGCCTGGAGCGGTTCCTGGCAGCGGAATCAGCGCCGGACAAACCGATTTGAGTTCGTCTAAGTCATTCACCTGCCTGCGTTATTCTGCCGCAGAGTGCCTTATCTTAATTACAAAAGTTTAATTCCGCCGCCAGCGCGCCGTAAGGCTGATGACCCCATGTTCAGACGCATCAGGTGCCGGCCCCTGCACCACGATTCTGGCCTTGGAGATTTCAAGAAATGACCGACCGTCACGACCTCTCGTCCTTTCCGTCCTACAAGCAGCCGAAGCGCTCGCTGTTGTCTGCTCGCAAGTTCGCGCTGATGGCGTCAGTCGTCGCCGGTCTCGGCGCGGCCGTTTATGGCTTCAGCCCCTCGCACGATGCTTCGTTGTTTGCGACCCCGGCGCATGCGCAGGTCAACAACGAGGTCCGCAAGGTTCAGCAGCCGGTCGGCTTCGCCGACATTGTCGAGCGCGTGAAACCGTCGGTGATCTCGGTGAAGGTCAACATCCGGGAGAAGCTCTCCAAGGACGACAGCAATGAAGACTCGCCGTTCCAGCCCGGTTCGCCGATGGAGCGCTTCTTCCGTCGCTTCGGCGGTCCCGATGGTCTCCCCCCGGGTCTGCGTGGCGGACCGCGTGGTGGTGGCGTTGTGACCGGCCAGGGGTCCGGCTTCTTCATCTCGGCTGACGGCTACGCCGTGACCAACAACCACGTCGTCGACGGTGCCGACAAGGTCGAAGTCACGACCGACGACGGCAAGACCTATTCTGCCAAGGTGATCGGCACCGATCCGCGTACCGACCTTGCGCTGATCAAGGTCGAGGGCGGTTCCAACTTCCAGTTCGCAAAGCTGTCCGACAGCAAGCCGCGGATCGGCGACTGGGTGCTGGCGGTCGGCAATCCCTTCGGTCTCGGCGGCACCGTGACCGCGGGCATCGTGTCGGCCTCGGGCCGCGACATCGGCAACGGTCCGTATGATGACTTCATCCAGATCGACGCGCCCGTGAATAAGGGCAACTCCGGTGGTCCGGCATTCGACATGTCGGGCGAGGTAATGGGTGTCAACACGGCGATCTACTCGCCGTCCGGCGGCAGCGTCGGCATCGCGTTCTCGATCCCGGCCGCGACCGTGAAGAGCGTCGTCGCCCAGTTGAAGGACAAGGGCTCGGTCAGCCGCGGCTG